>MDTC01154601.1_pt1 | contig 40091 bp, 42 predicted proteins | sample 811181 | NCBI WGS metagenome assembly MDTC01 (sample SAMN05326644, study PRJNA326480) | marine metagenome | isolation source: seawater | place: Pacific Ocean: North | collected 2011
ACTACGTTGATAGGCTGGATGTGTAAGCGCGGTAACGCGTGTAGCTGACCAGTACTAATAGCTCAATTGGCTTGATTTATGCACTGAAAAAAATTTTCTAAGTATAGTTGTATTAAAAAAATTTTATACATCATATAGATATAAATATAATTAATTTAGGTTAAAGCTTTACTGTTCAACTATTGAACGATATTGTTCAACTATTGAACGATATGAAAACTATTAAAGATCAAGACCATTTTGAAGTTTTAAGAAAAATTGATAAAAATGAAAAAACTTCACAAAGAAAGCTTGCCGTAGATCTTGGTTTTAGCTTAGGCAAATTAAATTATTGTTTGAAAGCACTTCAAAAAAAAGGCTTAGTAAAAATTAAAAACTTTCAAAATAAACCTGATAAAATTAATTATATTCAGTACGTCATCACTCCCAAAGGAATTTCAGAAAGAACAAAATTAACCATCAATTTTATGAAGAGAAAAATGATGGAATACGACGAGTTGAAGAAAGAACTCGAAGTTAAAAAATAAAATGTGGTTAGTTCTAAAATATAACAAAAGTCAGTCCAATCTATTATTAAGCGAATTAAAAAATAAAATTGACGGTTCAATAAATTTTTATGTACCAAAAATTAAAATAAAAAAATTTAAAGATAATAAATTAAAAATATTTGAAAAAGAAATACTAGATGACTATGCTTTTTGCTATTATGAAGGATTTTGCAATGAAGCAATTATAAAAAAACTTAAATATCTAAAGGGAATTAAATATTTATTAGGTAATTGTTTATTAAATCAAAAAGAAATTTGTAGTTTTATCAATTATTGCAAAATTAATTCAAACAACGAAGGATTTGTAAAACAAAGTTTTTTTAATTTTTCATTTATAAAAAAAGGAATTTTTTTAAGTGGACCTTTTACGAATATGATTTTCAAAGTCTTGGAAAATCAAAAAAAAAAATTAAAGATTTTAGTTGGAAGTTTAACTACAACAATTGAGAAAGACTCGAATTATTTATACCGACAATTATAATTTGAAAAAAATGATAGGCATTCCTAATTAGACTAATTATCTAAAGTGCGGAGCTATGGAAAATTCATACATCTAGATGCAATATTTTAAAATTATTTTCTCTTTTGTGAACAATTTGGTTAGCAGATATACCAAAGAATTTTCAATTCTAATGGTACTAATAGTTATAGAGTCAGTTATTATAACATTCTCCGTTCTATCAATTATTCCTTTCGCTGACTATTTAATAGATCCAAGCTTAAACAATCCAAGTAAAATAACAAATTTTTTTTTAAAATTTCTTAATTATTTTTCATTAAACGGCTCTTACGTAGTTTTCGCAACAATATTTGTATTAAGTAATTTACTTAGGTCTTGCATGAATTTGTTAATAAAATTTATGGTTTTAAAAATTAGGTATGAGATACAAAAATCATTCTCAAGGGAAATTCTTAATAAAATATTTTTATCAAAATGGAATTTTTTTAACAATTTAAGTTTTGGGAAAATAACAAATACTTTCATAAAAGAAATTGAATATATTGGAACAGCCTCAAGATCTATTGGAGAAATTTTTTCAAGTTTTTTAAGCATAGTAACATTTTTAATAATTCCTTTAACGATAGATACAACTCTAACTATTTTACTAGTTTTGGGATGTTTTTTGCTGGGTTTACCGTTTCTAATTTTAAATAAAACTAGCAGAAATCTTGGCAAAGCAAGAACTGAATCAGGGAATACTTACTACGCAAAGCTTATAGAAACTTTGCAAGCTTCGAAACTTATAATGGGGTTTGGTCTTGGAAAAAAACAAGTAAACTCTAACATAATTCTCATGGAAAATTATTTCGACAAAGATCTTGTATCTCAATTTGTTAATTTAATTTCAATTTATCTATTTAAACCTCTAGCTATTATTCTTTTAATTTTGGTTTTTGGTATTAAATTTGATTTAGGAAATCTACCTGCTTATGCCGCTATTTTTTGGAGTCTTTATGGTGCACTGCCGTTATTGGCTCAAATGTTTAATTCAACAGTTGTGATTAATAATTATCAACCAAGCTATAATCAAATTAATGAGATGATCGAGAGAGCTGAAAATCATTTTGAAAATAAGGGTAGTATAAAAATCTCATCAATCAATGATGATATAATATTTAAAGATGTAGATTTTAACTACGGTGAGGTGAAAATTCTAAAAAATATAAATTTTACAGTAAAAAAAAATAGAATTACTATTTTAACAGGTGAGTCAGGAGCGGGTAAGTCATCGATCCTAGATATCCTAATGTCATTACAGAAAAAAAAATCTGGTTCCATTTTTATTAATAACCATGAAATTGATACACTAGATCTTATTCATTATAGGAAACAGATTGGATATGTTCCTCAAGACCCAGTTTTATTTTTTGCATCAATTAAAGAAAACTTGCTGTGGTCAAATGAAAAGTCAAGTGACAAAGAAATTATAGACGCTTTAAAACTTGCTAATGCCTATGACTTTATTTCTCAGTTTCCAAAAAAACAAGACACACAGGTTGGTGAAAAAGGTACTGAAATTTCTGGTGGACAAAGGCAGAGAATAGCTTTAGCTCGGGCAATTATAAGAAAACCAAAACTATTAATACTTGATGAACCAACAAGTTCAATTGATATGGAGTCACAATTACTTATTAAAAAAACGTTAAAAAAGATTTCGAGTAGCACAACTATTTTGATGGCGACACACGATAAATCAATGATGGACGTTGGTGATGAAGTTTATAAAGTGAGTAATGGTAAAATTTTAAATGAAAACGAAATTAATGTCTAAAGGATATACTTTAATTACTGGAAGCGAGGGTTTTATTGGTAAAAATGTAACTGACTATTTTCTTAAAAAAAGAATCAAAGTAATCTGTTTAGATAAAGTAAACAAACTCAAAATAAATAAAAATAAAAATTTAAAATTTATCAAAATAAATCTTAAAAATTTTACAAAAGTTAAAAATAGATTATCCAAATTTAAGATTGATTGCATAATACATTTGGCTGCCAAGGCAGGAATTATAGATTGCCACAATAATGTAGATAAGGCTTTCGAGGATAATATAATTTCTACAATGAACGTTTTTCAGCTTGCTGAAAAACTTAAGGTAAAAAAAATTTTTTACTTTTCCTCCCTAAGCACCTTTAATTTTAAAGATAACCCTCATTTTTATGCACTTACGAAAAAGTTTTCACAAGATTTAGCTTTGACTCAAAATCAATATTACAAAAAAAATTCTTGTTGTATAAATTTATCAAATGTCTACGGTGAACATTCTCAAAAAAAGAAAAGCTTTATTCACATGATGCTTAAGGCGGAAATGAGTAAAAAAGAGCTTAAAGTTTATAATTACGGAAATCAAAAAAGAGATTTTTTATATGTGGGTGATATTTCAAAAACTCTTTATTATTTAAGTAAGAAAAAATCTATTCCTCACCAATTTAATTTATGTACATCAAGACTTGCAACGCTAAAAGATGCGATAAAATTGTATCAAAAAATTTGTAATGGGAGATTGAAGTTCAAGTTTTATGGAAGTCAAAAAAATTATAAAGAACCGAATGAAATAAAGTCCATTAGAAACACAAAAGGAGTAAAATTAACTAATTTACAATTAGGTTTGATAAAATCTAGAAATTTTTATATAAGGAATTTCAAAAAATGAAAATTTTAATTTTAGGCGCAGACGGCTATCTTGGTTGGCCAACTTCAATGTATTTCAGTGATCTTGGTCATGATGTATACGCTTTAGATAACTTTTCAAAAAGAAAAATAGAATTAGAGTTTGGAGTTAATTCTTTAAGCCAAAATTACAATATTATTCAAAGAATAGATGAATGGAATAAAAATATTAAAAATAAGATTAAGTTTTTTAACTGTGATTTGTTAAATCATAGAAATTTATACTCAATTTTAGAGGAAGTAAAACCAGAAGCTATAATTCATTATGCGGAACAACCATCCGCACCCTATTCAATGCATACAAGAGAAACTGCAGTATTTACTCAGCAAAATAATGTTATTGGAAATCTTAATTTGTTATTTGGAATAAAAAAATTTTGTCCAAATGCTCACTTAATAAAGTTAGGAACTATGGGAGAATACGGTACACCTAATATAGATATTGAAGAGGGATGGTTAGATATTACCCATAACGGAAGAAAAGAAAGAATTTTGTACCCTAAGAAACCTGGAAGTTTTTATCATTTATCAAAAGTCCATGATAGTAATAATATTGAGTTTGCTACTCGTAATTGGAAAATAAGATGCACTGATTTAAATCAAGGTGTTGTATATGGGGTCGAAACAGATCAAACAAAAAAAAATGAAAAGTATTTTGGAACGTCATTTCATTATGATGATATTTTTGGAACAGTAATTAATAGATTTATTGCTCAAGCGGTTAAAAAAAGAAATCTAACCGTTTATGGATCTGGTGATCAACAAAGAGCATTTTTAAATATAATGGATACACTTAATTGTGTGAGAATATCTGCCGAAAATCCTCCAAAAGAAGGAGAATTTAGAGTTTTTAATCAATTTACAGAAGGATTTTCGATAGACCAATTAGCAGATATCGTTGTTAAAGCAGCAAAGAAAAACAACATCAATATCTCAAAAGAGAAAATTTCCAATCCTAGGACTGAAACGGAAAATCATTATTATAATCCTAAAAATGAAAGCTTATTAAAATTAGGCTTAAAACCAATCTTGTTTACTGAAGATCTTGCATCCAGTATGATTAAAAAAATTCAAAATTTTTCTGGAGATATTTCAGAAAAATTTTTCAAACCAAAAATAAAGTGGAATAAATAATCGTTATTACCATTTATGTTTTCAAAAAAAAAGTATCCTTATCTTATTGCTGAGGTAGGCAACTCACATGAGGGAAGCTTTAATTTGTGTAAAAAATCAATTAAAGAGGCAAAAATAGCTGGAGCTGATTGCGTCAAATTCCAATTATTTGATTACAAAACTATTGTAAATCCTAGACTTAAAATAATTAAGCATGCAAAATCGAAACATAAATTTCAGTCGGATAGATTTAAATCAATACAATTAGATATTAAAAAAGTTAAAATACTTTCCAATATTGCAAAGAAAATAGGTATTGATTTTTCTGTTTCAGTTTTTGACCCAATACTAGTAAAGCCGGTTGCTAAATATATTTCTTTTTTTAAGATTGCATCAGGAGACATTACATATGTTGACTTGTTGAAAGAAATTAAAAAAACTGGAAAAAAAGTTGTTTTATCTACAGGCATGTCATCCGTCAAAGAAATCAAAGACGCTGTTAGAATTTTAGGAAAAAATAAATGTGAGATATTACACTGTATAAGCAAGTATCCGACTGAAAATAATGAATTAAATCTAAATTCAATAACTTATCTAAAAAGATTATTTAAAAAGGATATTGGATTCTCAGATCACAGCAAAGGTATAGATGCCTGTGTAGTGGCTTCAGCATTAGGCTCAAAAGTTATAGAAAAACATTTTATACCATCAGGAGCAAAAAAAATAGCTGCTGATAAAGCATTATCTATAAATTATGAAGATTTTCTTTTAATGAAAAATAGAATTCAAGAAACAATAGATATGTTAGGTTTAAAAACAAAAAAATTATTTAGTTACGAAAAGTACTACTTAAAGAATTTAAGAAGAAGCGTTTATTTCAGCAAGCCAATTAAAAAAGGCTCACTTATTAAAAAAAAAGACCTTATTATAGTCAGACCCCATAATTACTCTGGTTTAAGTATTTCCCAAATTAATAAAATAGTTGGCAAAAAAGCTAAAAGAAATTTTAAAAAATTTTCCTTGGTAAAGTAAAAAAAACAATTAATCAAAAAATAGATCTAATTTATGACAGGTAATTTAAGTAATTATTTGATAACTTCTCCTATAAAGGCTCTTTATCCAAAAAAATTAACAAATAGATTAGTATTTCCTAATGAAGGAGTTCTAGACAATCATGATGACTTACATAATAACTATTCTGAATTTTTAGTTCTCGACCCTCAGTGGAAAAATAAAAAAAATATTTTAGGTAATATTGAAAAACTAGATCAAATATATGAAAAGATCTTGAATTCATTAAAAGAAGAATTAAATATTATTCATAAAAAAAGTTACTCCAAAAACTTTTGGAGAATTTTCATTGGACCTTGGTTGTTTAATTTTATAGTATTTTATTTTGAAAGATGGTCAGACATAGAAAATGCTTTTGCTACTACAAGAATTGATAGATCAATATTTATAAAATTGAATGAAGGCAATCCAGCTTCTGATTATGCAGATAGCAGAAATTATTTTTTAGACCCTGTATACAAGCAAAAAATTAGTCAAAAAATTCTTAGTTTCTTTTTAAGTGAGTCACAAATATCTCATATTGACGCGAAACTAGATCCTCAAATTAAAAATAAAAATATCAAAGAAAACTTAATTTATAAAATTTTATTAAAATTTAATATTAATAAAAATAAAAAATATTTCTTTTCACACACTGGTTTAGGATATCTGGGAAATATAAAATTAAATTTCTTTTTAAAACAATTACCTAGTATTTATTATTTTAAGCAATATGTATCTTATAAAAAAAAAAATAATAGTTTACGAGATACTCTTTTAAATAATTTTGATGATAAAAATAATTTTGAAACGTGTCTAAAATACTTTATTCAAAATGAATTACCTTTATGCGTTGTTGAAGATTTTGATAATTTTGAAAAATGGTCTTCTAAACAGCCTTTTCCATCAAATCCAAAAATTATTTTTTCTTCAGATTTAATGTGGTTAAATTCTTTATCAAAATATTATTTAGCAAAAAATAGGGAACACGGTTCAAAAATAATTTATAGGCAACACGGAGCTTATTATGGAATGACAAAATTTATGTCCCAAGAGCATCATGAAAGAAAAGCTTCAGATGTTTTCTTAACATGGGGCTGGAATGAAAAAACAAAAAATGAAAATCTTGTAAAATCAGGTATAAGAATATTTAAAACAAAAACTTCATTCAAAGAGTTAAATAAAATTATATTTACCTTTAGGTCTAGAAAAAGGTATGTTGGCAGTATTGCAATTGGATCATATGTAAGTGAAAAGTATTCAGACTATTTAAAATTTACTCAAAATTTTTTATTTTCTTTTAATGATATTCTTAAAAAAAAAACTATTTTAAGATTTCCACCTTTTGTAAAAAATATTAAGACCCAAGATTATTTTGGTAATTTGTGTGGAAATTTCTATCATAACAATAATACAAATTTTAATATATTAATGAAACAAAACAATCTTTTTATACACTCTAATCATTCAACAGCTTTTTTAGAGACACTTGCGCACAATTGCCCGACTATAGGATTCTGGGATGATAAGGAATTTATTCTAAAAGACGAGTACAAAAAATTTTACAACCAACTGAAGACAGCAGGATTAATTTTTACAGAATTGGATAAAGCAAAAAATTTTATAAATAATTTAGATATTAAAAAAATTGATCAATGGTGGAATCAAGATGAAATTCAAAAAAGTAGAATTAATTTTATTAACTCTTATGCGAATACAATCAATTTTAATAGTAAGAAAATTAGCGAAATTATATTGTTAAATAGTAGAAAGTAGATTAATTGAGAAGTATAGTTATTATTAATGACTGAAAAAATGAAAATAAATATTACACCTTTGAAAAAAAAAGGTTTTAAGTCTGAAAACTTCACTTTTGTAGATTTTAAAACAAATAAACTTCATCAGGAATGCTTTGATACTTTAACAAAAATTAAAAATGATATTGATAATCAAAATTTATCAAATAAAGAAAAAATCATAATAAATAAAATTTTTAAATCCTATAAGAAAGCGTTTAATAGTGAGGAATTAGCTGAGGACGAAATGATCCTTAATAATCACGAGTTATTAGAATTTAAAAAAATTAACAAAAAAGATTTTGTTAGATATCTTGTTTATAGATATAAATACAATAAGTACTCGCAGCTAAAAATCTTAGATGAATATCCTCCTTGTATTAATATCGAGCCAACATCTGTATGTAATTATAGATGTGTAATGTGCTATCAGGCCGATAAGACTTTCTCGAAAAAATCTAGTGGGTTTATGGGAAACATGAGTTTTGAACTTTTTAAAAAAGTAATAGACGAAATTAACGGAAAAATAGAAGCGGTAACTTTAGCATCAAGAGGAGAACCAACTTTAAACAAAGAATTAGATAAAATGTTAAAATATTGTGAAAAAAAATTTTTAGCTTTAAAATTAAATACCAACGCCTCACTGCTCAATGAAAAAAATATTCATTCATTGTTATCCAGCGATCTTCAAACTATTGTTTTCTCTATAGATGAAAAAAATAAAGAGAATTACGAAAAAATTAGAATTAATGGTAAATTCGAAAAAATTTTAAAAAATTTAGAATTATTTAACAAAATTCGAGACACGAAATATAATAGAAGTGATAAAGTAGTAAGAATTAGTGGAGTTAAAATTAACAAAAATCAAAATTTAGACGAGATGAAAGCTCAGTGGAAAGATTATGCTGATATTGTTGCATTTACAAATTATCAACCTTGGGAAAGTTCGTATGATAATCCTGTCAACGATATAGATAGAGTTTGCGGGGAACTCTATAACTCAATGTATGTATGGTGGGACGGAAAAGTTAATCCTTGTGATTTTGATTATAAATCAACCTTATCAAAGTGGAATGCAAAAGATAAATCTATAAAAGATATCTGGAATTCTGAACCCTATAATTTTTTAAGACAAAAACATATAAATCAACAAAGATCTTCGATTGAACCGTGTAAAAGGTGCATAAGCACATCTTAATGTCTAAAATTGGAATTATTGGCAACGGAATTCACTCAAAAAGAATCCAAAAAATATTGAGTGAAAAAAAATTAAAATATTTAATATACAAACCAAGTAGACCTAAATATTACGATAAAAATGCGCTACTTGAATTAAAAAAATGTAATATTATTTTTATTTTATCCCCGAACAAGACTCACTTTAATTATATCAATTTATTTAAAAAAAAAAGTTACATATTTTGTGAAAAACCACCTACTACAAATAAAGTACAACTTAAAAAATTGAAAAAGACTAATTATAAAAAAATTTATTTCAATTTTAATTATAGATTTTCACGAATATCTGAAATACTTAAAGCAAGAAAAAAATATAAAGTTGGAAATTTAATTTATGCTAATTTAGTTTTAGCACACGGTCTATCATTGATGAAGAAATATCAAAAGAATTGGAGATCTAATTATAAAAAAAGTCCTCAAGGAGTTTTTGAAAATGTATCTATTCATTTTATAGATTTAATTAATTACCATTTTAAAATATACAAAACCCAAAAACCAAATCTTTCAAAAAACTCTAAATTTGGAAATAGTTATGACACATCGCATATTCAGATGTTTCATAAAAATAAGACCGTAATAAATATCTTCTCAACTTATAATTCTCCATACGCAAAAAATCTTTTTTTCTTATTTGATAACGGAATAATTATACAAAAAGATAATGAAATAAGCATAAAAGGACCTGCAATGAATTTTGATAAAAACGGAATGTTCTCCAGTCCTAAAACTATTAAAAAAATAAATATTAACTATAAAAAAGATTATTCCGAGTCTTTAAAAAAAAGTGTCTCTTATTTTTTGTCAATTGCAAACAAAAAACTGAGTTTCAATAAATCACTATTTAATAGTTCACTTGAAAGTAACAAAATATTGTTAGGATGAATAAAATAGATATCAATAAAATATTTGATGAACTTTTTCCAATCTGTAGATCAATAACAGGTAAAGGTTACGAAAAGTCTTTAAAAATATTAAGTAAATACATGAAATTTAAATTTTTAAGATATAGTTCTGGTAAAAAAGTGGGTGACTGGACAGTTCCAAAAGAATGGAACATTGATGATGCTTTTATTGAAAAAAATGGAACAAGATATGTGGACTTCAAGAAAAATAACCTTCACGTTTTAAATTATTCTGCTCCAATAAATAAAAACTTACCTTTAGATCAAATTAAAAAAAATTTATACACTATTAAAAAACAACCTAATTTAATACCTTACGTCACTAGTTATTATAAAAAAAACTGGGGATTTTGTATTGAGTATAATAAATTAAAAAAATTAAAAAATACAAACTATAGAGTTGTAATCAAATCTTCCTTTAAAAAAGGTAATGTTATTAATGGACTTTCTAAGATAAAGGGTCGAAGTAAAAAATCAATATTACTCTCTTCTTATTTATGTCATCCTAGCATGGCGAATAATGAGTTAAGTGGACCGCTTGTTTTATTAGGCTTATATAACAAAATCAAAAAATGGAAAATTAAGAATTATTCATATGATTTTTTAGTAAATCCTGAAACTATTGGTTCCATTTGCTTTATAAGTAGCCACAAACAACATCTTAAAAAAAATGTTAAAGCGGGTTTGGTGCTCACTTGTTTAGGAGGTCCAAAAAATCAATTATCATATAAAAAATCTAGAATAGGAACATCTACCTTAGATAAATTATTTAGTCATTTAAGTAACAAAAAAGATTGTTTGATCAGAGAATTTACACCTGACGGATCTGACGAAAGACAATATTGCTCTTCAGAACTCAACCTTCCTATTGGTCAAGTATCTAGAACAATTTATGGCAAATATAACCAATACCACACTAGTGGAGACGATAAGAATTTTATGAAAATAAAAAAAATAGATAATTCAATTTCCTATTTAGAAAAAGTTTTAAAGATAAATGACTATATATTTCCATTAAAAAGATTTATTCCATTTGGAGAACTTCAATTGGGTAAAAGAAATCTTTATCCTAATGTAAATTTTTACGGAAATAGAAATAATTCTTCAGATAAAATAAAGGATAATAAAAAGCAATTGAAAATAATGAAATATATACTTTCTTATTCTGACTCAAACCATGATATAATTGATATTGCAGATAAATCAAATTTTACAATTGAAGAAATATTAGAGGTATTGAAATTATGCCTAGACCAAAAATTATTAAAAATTTAGCAGTTATTGAAGCCAGAATGAGCTCGGCAAGACTGCCCGGCAAGGTGCTAAAAGATTTAAATCGAAACTTTAAAGTAATTGATTATGTTATCTTGTCAGTTTTGGCTTCAAAATATTTTAATAACTCTAACGTAATAGTTGCTATTCCTAACAATCAAAAACAAATTAAACTAAAAAATTATATAAAAAAAAAAATACAAGATAGGTATTCATTGTGGATCAGAAAATAATGTTTTTATGAGAATTAAAACGTTAGTTGAAAAAACCCCAAGCATTAATTTACTAAGAGTTACAGCTGATAATCCTTTAATAGACCATTTTTTAATCAATAGATTTGTAAAATATTTCAATAGAAAAAAAAATGTAGAATATTTATCTACTAGATCAATGGAACATTCAAAATTATGGAAATCTAAAAGTGATTTTTCCCCAGGAATATCGCTTGAAATCTTTAAATCGTATTTATTAAAAAAGATTGCAAAAAAAGTTAACAATAAAAATATGCAATTCCCCACCTACAATATTTTTTCAAATCCAGATAAGTTCAAATTAGAGAAATTCAAAATGATTAATAAGTATAAAACCTATAAAGCTAATAAAACTAGATTCACACTAGATTATAAAAAAGATTTATTATATTTAAGGAGCCTATTTCAAAGTTTAAATCTGGTACCAGGTGAGAATAATTTTTTAAAAATTTGTGAACAAAAATTGAAAAAAAGCTATAATCATATATAATATTATTATGAAAAATTTAACTTTAGAAAATTTCAAAACAAATGGTGCAGCCTGGCCTTTTGAACTGCCTGAGTATAAGAATAATGATATATTAAAAGAAAAATATTTTGAATTTCAAAAAAAGGCTGAAAAATACAAAGGTGCGACAGTGAGCTTAAAACCAAACCTACTATCAACCTTCTTTCACAAACTTTCTGTAAATCCAAACATAATTTCTAATGTTAAGAAGATAATAGGTGATGATATATACATATGGTCGTCTGCTTTTTTTGCAAAAGCCCCGGGACAAGGAAAAATTGTTAGCTATCATCAAGATAATCCATATTGGCAACTTTCAACTACTAACGTAGTTACTGCTTGGATTGCGATTACAAATAGTGACAAAAATTCTGGAGCATTGGAAGTGGTTCCTAAGTCTCATAATTTAGGCTTAATAAAAAAGCTTGATGTCGAAAACCCTAGAAAAGCATATTTAAAGGGTGAAAAAACTACTCCTGAAAAAGATTTACTTTCATATAACCAAAATTTAAATGAATTCATAAAAAAAAATAAACCTTTACCTATTGAATTGAAACCAGGGCAATATTCAATACATCACGTTAACACAGTGCATGGTAGTGGAATCAACCACTCTTCTGACTGGAGAATTGGTTATGCAATTAGATATGTTTCATCTGACACGAAACATTTAGAGGAAAAATCAGACACAGCTATACATGTCTGCGGAAAAAAAAATGATTATTTTACTGATGAAAAAATGCCCTCAAATGATTTCGATAATGCCGCTGTTTTAGAGTATGATAAATCTATGGGCTCAGCAGGCGCTTTTGGAAATAAAAAATATTAATCTTTTTAATTAATGACAAGTGAGTATTTGAGAGATCCAAAAAAATTTCTCGTAACTATATTAAACAACTTAAAAAAATCTAATCAAAATTTTATTGTTCATTATAAAAAAAAATATCCTTACAGAGAGTTTTATGAAGATATCAAAAAAACTCATTTTTTTTTTAAAAAAACTTAATAAAGAAAAAATAGCATTATTTTCAGATAAATCCTTTGGATACTATTTGGGTGTTTTAAGTATTGTGTTATCTGGTAATACTTGGGTTCAAATATCTCCATCAATTCCAAAAAATAGAATCAAAAGTATTTTAAAAAGTGCAAAAATTAAATTTGCAATATATGATGATAGTTTTCCAAAGAAAAATATACCAAAAAAAAAAAATCTAAAATTTTTTTCTATAAAAAAAATGCTCAAACAATCTTTCAAGTCAAATATTGATTTAAATAATATCAAATTAGATGATATATCGATGATTTTTTTTACATCTGGTTCAACTGGTGAACCTAAAGGAGTAAAAATAAGTTACAAAAGTTTTATAACATCAGCATATTTGCAATCAAAAAAATTGAAATATCTAAAAAAAAAAGAAATATTTTCCGATTATCACGACACTTCTTTTGTTATGAGTTTAAATGTAATTTTTCCAGCTGTATTTTTAAACTGTTCAATAGCTCCAATTTTAGAACAACAAGATAAAGTTAATCCTATAAAACACATTTTAAAAAATAAAGTAACGGTTTTAATCACAGTTCCATCTTTTATTTTATTTCTAAAAAAAACACTAATGAAATCAAAAATTAAAATAAATAAAATTATATTATGCGGAGAAAATTTCCCTTTTAGTTTACTTGCATTTTTGAAAAAAAATTTAAAATTTAATTATATATTTAATTCCTACGGAGCAACGGAGCTTTCACCTTGGGCTTTTACTTATGAATTTAATAATAAAGATCTTAAATTAATTAAAAATGTCGGTCAGGTTCCAATTGGAAAACCATATGAAAAAATAAAAATAAATATAAACAAAAAAAAGGAGCTTATGATTTCTGGTCCAACTGTTTGTTCTGGATATTTAAATATCAAGAAAGATAAAAAATTTATATTATTACGAAATGAAACATTTTATAATACAGGCGACATAATAACAAAAAAAAATAATCTTTATTTTTGTATTGGAAGAAATGATACGCTAGTAAAATTAAAAGGAAATAGAATAGATTTATTAGAAATTGAAAACTTGGTAAAAAAAATTACTAATGTCAATTATACTTTTTGTTTTCTTAAAAAAAATAAGTTTCCGTACTTAATACTGATTATAAATGCAGAAAAAAAAATTTCAGAAACTTTATTAAGAAACAATATCAGTAGGTTTCTACCAAACTATATGATGCCAAAAAGTATACATTTTGAAAAAAAACTTAAATTCAATAAAAATGGAAAAGTGGATAAAGCTTATTATAGATCAGCTTATAACTGATATAAATCATTAAAAAATTAATTACTAATAGTTAATTTATCAAATAGTAATTAATTATTATTATGTTATTAAGAAATCAACAAAAAATAAAATAGTATGAAAAAGGGTATTTTTTTTATTCCAGTTTACAAGGAAAGCAAACCTTATAACGAAATATTGGATGAAGTTATTTCTTCAACAGTTTCAGCTGAAAAAATGGGTCTAAGTGAGGCTTATTACGGAGAACATATAACAGATAGATTTGAAAAAATTGCATCAAGCCTTATGATGATAGCATCAGTTTCACATTTGACCAATAAAATTAAACTAGGATCACTTACTACAAATTTAAATTTTTATAAACCTGCAGCCTTAGCTGCTTGGATTTCAACAGTTGATAATATGACTAAAGGAAGATTTATCATGGGTATAGGAGCTGGTGCAAATCAGACTGATTTAGAGTCTTTAGGTCTATTGGAACAAAAAAATTATGAATTGATGTTAGAACTGGAGTCTTTAGTGAGAAAACTTCTAAATTCTAAAGATTTAGTTAATTTAAAAACAGATAACTATAAAGTTTCAACATTAAAAACGGGTAACCCAGAACTTGGTCTTGGTTATTTTAATGGACTTTATAAACAGAGAGATAATCTAGATATAATTATGCCAGCACTAGGAAAAGGGTCATACAATGTAAAAATGTGTGCTAAAAATAAATGGTCTATCGCAATTTCAAATTTTTGTTCTGATGAGATTGTAAAAGATCATATTGAAAATTATTTGAACAATTCGCCTTTGGAAAAAAAAGATGCTCTACAAAAAATTAGATTAACAAAGCTTCTATTTTTAAATGAAAGTCAAAAAGACGCTGATAAATATGCTTTTGATGAAAACTCTCCATACATGGAGGTCATTGATACAATTTTTACGAAACTTAAAACTTTCAACAGACATAACTGTTTTGGTGAAAATGTTAATTGTACACTTGATGCTGCTAAAGAAGTTTTATTTCATGGAACACCAGAAAAAGCTAAAGATTATATAAGTTCGATAAATAATCAGTTTGGTGAGTTAGGATCTTTAGTTTTTGTATCTGTGCCAAAAACTAATAATCGTATTTTTGATGAATCTTTAAAATTATTTTCAAAAGAATTAAATGTATAATACACTTAATATCTCACAACAATTATCAAAAACAATTCTTAATTCAATTATCGAAGATAAAGATATTAATTACGATAATTTAAGTTTAAAAGGCTATTCTAAAAAAATTGAGCTATTAAGAAAAGAGTACAAAAAATTAAACTTTAAAAAAAATAATCAATTAAAGTACCAAAAATTTTGGCTTATAGCTAAAAAAAAATACGGAGAAACTTACTTTAAAACAGTTCAAAGAAATCAAGAGACAAATGATAATAAATTTAACATGATATTTTCTGAATTTAATTTGTCATTGGGATTTACCCCGTCATTACTAACTTTACTATTGTTTTCTAAAGAAGTTAAAGCAGCATTAAAATATAATGATTTTTATAATAGTTTTTTAAAGGCAGGTGGAATTGACCATTCAAGCAATAATCAAAAATTAATTCTTACAAAATGTCTAAATAAAAAAATACAATTAATAACACCACTTTGCCCAGATTATGAGCATGTCAAAGTCGCAAAGGATCTTTACAAATACACTTTTAATAAGTTGAACAATGGTGTTGGATTAATTGGACAAAGACTTATGAAAGTAATTAATGATTTATATTCAGTACTTAAAAATTTTAAAATCGAATTTGATCATTATGTATATTATGGAGATTTTGAAGGATATTCTAAAATCATATGTAACAGATTAAACGAGAGTGAGTCAGAATTTATAGAAAAGGTCAACTTAAGCTGTCAATCTATGAAAAGTTATTCAAAGGAAATTTTAGGTAATAATTATAAAAAATTTAATTCAGGAATGATAGTTAGAGATTTACTAAGTAGTAAAAAAAAGGAGTGGATAACAAAGTTAGAAAAAAATAATAAATTATTAAGAAATATTTACAAAAAAGATATAAATTTTAGACGAAAAGTTTTAGAAATTGCAAAATCAAGAAGAATGCTTTATTCTTCATGGTTTCCAAGTATGGACTATGAAAAATATACAGATATTGTTATTAACCAGGGAGCAGAGTATTTGTTGATGTCAGATTTATTTAAAGAAAAATTTAAAAATCCTGTTATTCTTGGATTTGATCATCCAAAAATGGGATTTTTCTATAGTATAAAAAACACAATGCCAATTCTTTATGGAAGACCACACTATGAATAATTTAACAAATATCACCCAAAGTAAAAAATATTTTAATAGAGGTACCGCTTATTTTACAAAAAATAAAACTCCATTTAACACTTTAGAGCTCAATAAACTTTCAGATTATTGCAAAAAAGTTGACAAAGAATTTATAGAAATAGGGGATGCTGGAGAAAAAAACCATCTTTTAGTTGGTAGATTTATGACAGATATTAAAAAGCCAGAAGTTGTAAAAAACCGTTTTTCTAAAAAACTTTTAAAAATTTTATCACAAAAAAAAGTAATAAAATTTATCAAGGAAATTATAAAAGAAAAGAAAAAAATTTATTTAAGAAGAGTACAGTTTAATCAAATTGATAAAAATTGTTTTGTTGGTTATCACTTGGATAAAGATAGCAACCCCGACTATGTAGCAGCTTGCGTGCTGCAACTTGGTAGTAAATTCTCTGGTGGTAAATATAGAGTATATAAACCTAAAACAAAAAAACATTTTGATTATTCACCTGTTTACGGAAGTCTGTTAGTCAGTGATTGTAACTACCCACATGAAGTTACTAAAGTTAAAAAAGGGAAAAGAAAATCTCTAGTTTTTTTTATTTCTTTCAGCAAAGGAAGAAATAAAAGAAATTAAATATCTTAATGGATTTTTCATCAATTCCTGGACAAATTTATTTTAATAATAAATTTATTAGAAGCGATAAAGCCAAAGTGCATGTTTTAACTCATTCACTGCATTTTGCTGGCTCAGTGTTCGAGGGTATTGGTGTTTATAAAGGAAAGCCTTTGTTCATGAGCGAACATTATGAAAGGTTTTTAAGATCAGCAAAATTAATTGGGCTTAATCCAACTAAAAATATCCAACAACTTAAAAATATATCTATTAAGCTTATAGAAAAAAATAAAATCTCTAACGGTTATATAAGACCTATCTTTTTTCGATCTGCCCATTCAATGTCTCCAGATGTATCAAAGTGTAAAACTTTACTAGCAATAGCCGCCTGGAAATGGAAAAAACTTTATGGAGATGAGGGTGTAAGACTAAATTTTTCCAAATGGCCAAAATTAAATGAAAATATCTATCCTATTGCCGCAAAATCATCAGGTTCATATCAAAACTCAATTTTGGATAAAATGAACTCCAATAAAAAAGGTTATCATGACTGTGTAACATTAGATCTAAATAATAAAATAGCTGAAACAACGGCATGTAATATTTTTTGGATTAAAAAAAATATAATTTTTACTCCTAACTCACATTCAATATTAAACGGGATAACTAGAAGGGCTGTTATTAAAATTGCCAAAAAATCTAAGTTTAAGATTAAAATAGGTAACTTTCATAAATCGCATCTTTTAAATGCGGATAGTGCTTTTGTTACAGGGACCGCAACCGAAATACAGCCTGTAAAGGTTATAAATAGTAAGAGTTTTAACACTAAATCTGAAATTATAAATTTATTAAAAGAAAAATATGAGCTTTTAAAAACTCAAGCCCCTGAGTTTATAAAAGATATTTAGTTACTTTACTTTTTTAAGAATTATTTTTGAAAAAACTTTTAAGGTAGTTATATCTTCAACTCCAATTTCATTATTTTTAAATTTTATTGAAAATTTTTTTTCAACTATGTCTAAAAAATCCATTATTCCAAAAGAATCTATGTATCCCAATAAATGGATAGACTTGGAAATAGGAAATTTTTTAAGTTTCTTTAACTGTGGATTGTTTTTTTTTAAAGCTTCAATCAGAATATCTAAAATAATTTTTTGAGAGTAGTTTTTTGTAACTTTTTTCATCTTTTGCTTATACATTATAAAAAATTTAAAAACAATTACGTAAAGAATTAATAATTGAATGAATAAAAATAATTTAATTAAATCATTAAAAAAACTTGGGTTAAGAAAAGGTGACAAAGTTTTAGTCAACTATGAGTTTTTTAGAATTGGAAAACTGGAAAAAATTATCTCAAACGATAAATATTATGAAACAATTTTAAGCTCAATACTTAAAATTGTTGGTAACTCAGGAACAATAGCTGTTAACTCTTATAGTTTTTTTATAGCTCGGAATAAAAAAACAAGTTTTAATCATTTTAAAACTACTTCTGATAGCGGAGGGTTTTCGGAGTTTTTTAGAAAAAAGAACGGCGCGATAAGAAGCAAACATCCAATTTTTTCTGTGAGTGCAATAGGAAAGTTAAAAAATAAAATTTGTAAAAATAATAGTGTAACCAATTATGGTTATGACAGTCCATACGATAAAATGTTAAAAAATAACTTTAAGATTCTAAATTTTGGAACAAGACCATCTTGGACACCTTTTCTACATGTTGCTGAACTAACTTGCGGTCTTCCATTTTTTTACAACAAAATTTTTAAAATTAATTACAAATATAAAAGAAAAATTACCAAAAAGTATTTTTCAGCTTTTGTGCGGTTTTTAAATTTAGATGCAGAAGCTGATCTTAATTTTTTGGATAAAAAATTAAATAAGCTAGGATTTATAAATGAAATAAAATTTGGCAAAGGATATATTTATTTATTTAACTCTAATATTTATTTCAAATCATTGTTAAAAATTTTAACAAAGTACACTTTTAAAATTTATTCTAGAGCTTTGGTTAATCTAAATGAAAAAAAATATCCAATGATTTAATGAACATGAACTTTTTAAAAAATCTTAAGTCATTCTTTTCTTTATTAATTAATAGAAAAATTATTTTTTCTTTACCTACAAAAAATAAATGTGTGGTATTTGATAAGCCTGGTTTTGATGTAATAACTAAATTAATTAATATAAAAACATCTCTTATTTATGCAAGAAAAGAAAAGGTTTATTTAAGTATTCTTTTACTCTCTTTATTAAAATATTTCTTTAAATGGAAACCATTATTTTACTATGTTGAATACTTAAAATTTATTCAGCCAAAGATATGTATTTCATTCATAGATAATTCAAGTGTTTTTTTCTCTCTAAAAAGTTTTTGTCCAGAAATAATTTTTATAGTAATTCAAAATGGTACCAGATCTTATCATAATGACTTATCACGATTATTGTTTTTAAAAAAAGACAATAAATACTCGGTAGATTATGGATTTTATTTTGGAAAATATATAAGAGATTATGTCTCTAAAATTATTAAAATTAATTTTAAAACTTATAATTTTGGTTCGATACGAAATAATTCTGTAGCATGCGTTAAAAGACAAAAAAAAGGGATACTTTTTATATCTGAGTTCAGAGAAAAAAATTCTTTACCAACCAAAAAAGAGCAAAAGTTTTTAATTGAAAATAAATATTGGAGAAAACCTGATTTAAGAGTATTGGAAAATTTGAATAGATTTTGTAAAAAAAATAAAATTAAATTAACTATTAGAGGAAGCAATAAAAAAAAAAACAATAATGAAATAAATTTTTATAATCAATATATAAATAATCTAAGTGCACGTTTCATACCTTTTTATTCTAAAACCAATATTTACAGTTCATTAGATAGATATAAACTAGTCGTGTTTTTATCGTCCACATTAGGCTACGAGTCTATTGCTAGAGGTAATAAATCTCTATGTTTTTCGGGTTTAAGAGGTCAACATGTATCAAATTTTTTAAATAGCAAAAAAGAATTAGGATACAATTTCGGCTGGCCCAAAAAGTTTAGCAAGAGTGGCATATGTTGGTCTGATAAAGCAAATTACAAAGATTTCGAAAAAAAAATTAATCAAATTTTAAGTGTAAAAAAAAATAATTGGGAAATATTCTTAAAAAATTACAGAAAAGATATTTTATTTTACGACAAAGGTAATTTAAAATTGAAATCTCATTTAAAAAAAATAATTATGAAGTATATTTAAAATTCAATGGTTTCGGTAATAATAACATCTCATAATTATGGAAAGTTTATAAAAGATTGTGTTAATAGTGTTTTAAACAACGATCAAGATCTCATAGAAGAAATAATAATTATAAATGATAGTAGTGAAGATAATACAGACGATATAATTAAAAAAAATTTTTCTAAGATAAAGAAAATCAAATATTTTAAAAAAAATTTTTTATCACTAACTAAATCATTAAACTTTTCAATTAATATTGCTAAGTCATCTTGGATAACTAAAATAGATGCTGATGATTATGTAACTTCTTCTTTTTTTACAAAATTTTGTAATTTTGCCAATGAAAAAGATTTTGATTTTATTTATGGTAATTTATTAATTAAGGACGAAATCAAAAAAAAAGAATATCTAAAAAATCAAAATATAAATAAATTCTTAAAATTTATAAAATATCCAGTAGGTAGTGGAACTTTATTCTCAAAAAAACTTTGGAGCGAAGTAGGTGGATTTAATGAAAGCAATTATTATCAAGATGACTATGATTTCTGGCTTAAAATAAATAAAAAAAGTGATATTAAAATTGGATATTTAAATCAAGCAGAGTATATATACAGGAAACATCAAAATAATATGTCAAAAAATATATTTAAAAAAAATTTAACTAAAATAAAAGTTTTTTTATCTAACTTTAATTGATAAATAATCTTACACTATCTAATAAAATTTTAATTTCATTATGCCAATAAATCTAAGAGACGCACTTCCATTAAAAGTACCTTTAAGAGTTTGGATCGATCCAACCAACGTTTGTAACTTTAAATGTACATTTTGTCCAACGGGTGACGATGAACTTCTTAAATCAGTAAATAGACCGAAAGGTTTCATGACATTAGAAACATTTAAAAATGCTATTAATGGTTTAGAGGAAATAGTAAAAAAATATAATTTTAAGCCAATACAAATAAGTTTGTATAAAGACGGTGAGCCACTTCTTAATAAAGATCTACCTAAAATGATAAAAATGTTAAGAGATAAAAATATAACAGATTGTGTTGAAATAACTTCAAATGCTAGTGCTTTAACTGAAAAAAACTCAAGAGAGATATTAAACGCCGGATTACAAAGAATACGATTTTCTGTTGAACATGTTTCTGATGAAGGCTATCAAAAAATTACGCAAAAAAAAATTCCATTCAAAAAAATCTACGAGAATATAAAAAGATTTTCAGAGATGAACCAGTCAATGGGTAAACCATGTTTTATCAATACTAAAATTGTAAATGTTAATTATCCAGAGGAGGATATAAATAAGTTTAAAAAGTTATTTACTCCCTTAGCAGATACTGCTGAAATCGATTATTTACATGGATGGTCAGATACCGAAAAAAAAGATTTCAGACTTGGAAGTAGAGAAAATAAATCAATGGGTGGAGATCCTTTAATCAATAGAAAAGTTTGTCCTGAACCATTTAGCAGATTAACAATATATTTTAACGGGGATGCATCACCATGTTGTGTTGATTGGGCGCATAAACTAGTTGTAGGAAATGTTAACGACATGAAAATGGATGAGATATGGAATGGAAATAGAGCTAATGAAATCCGTTTATATCATTTGAAGCACAATATTCCGAAGGACTCCCCATGTTATTCTTGCCAATATATGTTCGGCCATCCCGAATATGACTCAGTTGATGGTCAAGAAAACAGACTATTAAAAGAATACAAAACAATATGAAACAAATACAAAATATTTTAATAATTGGTGGTGCAGGATATGTAGGCAGCGTACTTTCAAAAGATTTAAAAGATGAGGGTTACAGTATTACTTGTATAGATAACATTTTATATGAGGATCAACAAAACAATTTAGACGACAACACCCAAGACTCAAACTTTATTAAATTAGATTTTAGATTAACAGACAAATTAAAAGAATACTTAGTAAAATCTGACTGTGTAATTTTACTTGGCGGTTTAGTAGGTGAATTTATAACGAAAAAATATCTTACATTATCAAAATCAATTAATGAAAATGGTATTAAAAAAATAATAGATGAGATAGATAATTTTAAAAACATTAAAAATTTAATTTTTGTTTCAACCTGCTCCAATTATGGCGTCACCGAAAGTGACAATCTTGTTGATGAAGAACATGAGCTAAAACCTCTTTCTCCATATGCTATTGCCAAAGTAGAAATAGAAAAATATATTATTTCGAAAAAGAACACTTCTTACGCACCAACCATACTCAGGTTTGCGACAGCATTTGGATTTTCACCTAGAATGCGATTTGATCTAACCGTAAATCATTTTTGCTACTCTTTATATAAAGATAAAAAAATTGAAGTTTTTGACCCTGATACATGGAGACCTTATTGTCATGTAAAAGATTTTTCAAGACTTATTTCAAGAGTGATAGAAGTAGATAGAAAATTAATTGATCATCAAGTGTTTAATGTAGGCTCAAATGAAAATAATTTTTCAAAAAGACAAATAGCAAGTTTAATAAATAAAAAATTACCAAGTTCCAATATTTCTTACGCCAAAGGGGGAGTAGATAAAAGAGACTATAGAGTTTCATTTGAAAAAGTATTTAATATTTTGAATTTCAAAGCCAAATATTCTGTAGAATATGGAATTGAAGAAATCTTAAAATTACTTGAGTCAAAAGATTTAAATTATCTAAAAGAAGACGCGTTAAAAAAAAGAGGCAATTTTCAAATTCTTGATCATGTTAAATAGTGCGCCAGAAAAATATATTTCAAACATTTTAAGGAAGGAAATTCCTTCAACAAAATTAAGAAAATTGAGCTTGCACGAGCCTTATTTTGGCAAAAATGAGAGTAAAACAGTATTAAAAAGTATACACTCAAGAAGCGTTTCTACATCCGGGTATTTTACTAAAGTATTTGAAAAAAAATTATCAAAATTTACCAAATCGAAATTTGTTATAGCTACCAATAGCGGAACATCAGGACTTCATTTAGCTTTGGTTGCGATTGAAGTAAAAAAAGGAGAAGAGGTTTTAATGCCATCTATTAACTATATTGCTAGCGCAAATGCTTGTTGTTACATTGGAGCTACACCTCATTTTGTTGATATAGAAAAAAAAACTTTAGGAATTGATGCTGAAAAATTAGAAAAATATTTAAGCAAAATTTGTATTACTAAAAAAAATTCTTCATACAATAAAAGAACAGGAAAAAAAATTTCAGCAATAATCGTATTACATGCTTTCGGGCATCCAGCAAATATAGATAAAATTAAAAATATAGCAAAAAAATTTAAAATATTTTTAATCGAGGATGCCGCTGAAGCTTTAGGAAGTTATTACAAAAAAAAACATGTAGGAACTTTTGGTGATATAGGAGTCTTGAGTTTTAATGGAAACAAAATAATCACAACGGCAGGAGGCGGGGCAATTTTAACAAATAATAAAAAATTAGCCGATAAAGTTATTAATTTGGCAAATATTTCTAAATTAAACCATAAATGGAAATATGAATATGATACAGTAGGTTATAATTATCGTATGCCTAGTTTTAATTCGTCTTTAGGAATCGCACAAATGAAAAATTTAAAAAAATTTATATTAGAAAAAAGAAAGCTTTTTAAAGTTTACAAAAAAATTTTTGAAAAAAATAACTTTTTCGAACTTTTTCAAGAACCTAAATTTTGCAAGAGCAATTATTGGCTTCAAACAATTATACTTAACAAGGACCAAAAAGATATATCAGACAAAATAATTACGTTTGCAATGAAAAAAGGAATTCAACTTAGACCTGTATGGAGACCCGTTCACAAATCTAAATACTTAAGAAAATATCCAAAAATGAAACTTACAAATACTGCTGATTTAGAAAATAGAATAATTAATCTTCCTAGTAGCCCACAACTTACAAAATTATTTTTTTAGTAAATGAAAAAATCAAAATATATTAAAATTTAAAATGCTTATTCTTGGACTTAATTCTCATGAACTAAATTCTTCAGCTGCTTTTTTGAAAAATGGAGAAGTAGCTTTTGCTTCGAATGAAGAAAGATTTAATAGAAAAAAACTTACTAAAGAGTTTCCGATCAAATCTGTAGAATATTATCTAAAAAAAAATAATATTACTTTAGAACAAGTAGATGCGGTCGCTCAAGCTTGGAACCCTTCAGCTTACATGATTAAGTATGATAGTCTTTTTTCATTTACCAGAACAAGAAGACAAGACTATTTTTATTCCATACCAGATAATTTATTAAGAGTTAGTAAAACTAAAAGAAAAATAGGTGAACATGTTGAAATGAATTTCTTTGGTACTAAAAGTTTACCAAAATTATATTTTATTCAACATCATAACTGTCATGCAGCTAATGCATTTTTTTTATCTAATTTTAAATCTTCAGCAATATTGACATGTGATTTTAGAGGAGAGTTTGAGTCTACCACATTCTCAATTGGTAATGGAAATAAAATCAAAAAAATTAAAAAAATTGAAATGCCTAATTCATTAGGGATGTTTTATGCGAGTATAACTGATTTGCTTGGATACAAACCTGACTCTGATGAGTGGAAAGTAATGGCAATGGCGGCTTTTAAAAATAAAGATAATCTTTATGTAAAAAAAATGAAAACGCTTTATAAACTTACTGCAGATGGCGGAGTAATCTTTAATAAAGAGTTTTTTAGAGGTGAAAATTTTTTAAAACCAAATTTATATACAAACAACTTAATCAAACTATTTGGTGAGAAAAATTATATAGAAAAGAGAAAAGAAAAATTTTCTGAATGGCATGTCTCTATAGCTTACGCCTTACAAAAATGTTCTGAAGAAATTGCTTTTCATTTTATTAATTTTCTCTATAAAAAATCAAAGTCGAAAAATTTGTGTCTGGGCGGAGGTTTTTTTATGAATTCTGTATTTAATGGTAAAATATTAAAAAACACAAAATTTAAAAATATTTATATTCCATATGCCCCGACTGATTCTGGGAATAGTATTGGAGCAGCTCTTTACTTAAATCATTGTATTTTAAACAAAAAAAGAAAAAATATTAATAATTCTAGTTTAGTTGGACCTAAATTCACTAGTCAGAATATTGAGAAAATTCTTAAAAGAAGAAAAATTAATTACTATCTTTCTAAAAATATTGAGAAAGAAGTGCCTGAATTGATTACCACTTATGGCTATATCGGACATTTTTATGGAGAGTCCGAGTTTGGTGATAGAGCTTTGGGAAATAGATCTATCCTAGGTGACCCCAGAAAAGAAAAAATTAAAGACAAAATAAATTCTGCAATAAAATATAGAGAGTCTTATAGACCTTTTGCCCCAGTTACTTTAGACGGACATGCAAATAAATTCTTTGAAGTAGATAAAAAATTTACTAGTCACTATATGGAAAAAGTTGTGAAAGTAAAAAAAAATTTTGAAAAAAAATTAGGAGCGATCGTGCATTTTGACAAGTCTGCCAGAATTCAAACAGTTGATTTAAATGACAATAACAGACTGTGGAAGATTTTAAAAAATTTTGAGAAATTGACCAATTTTCCTATATTACTTAATACCTCTTTCAATGTAAATGGAGAACCTATGGTTTTAAATCCTGATGATGCTATAACAACTTTTTTTAATAGCGGTTTAGAAGTTTTAGTTTTAAATGAGTTCATAATAAAAAAAAGATAAAAATGCCAGGATTTGAATTAATAGATAAAAAAGAAAAAAAAGCAGTTGATAAAATATTTGAAGAAGGTGGAGTACTTTTTGCCCATGGTTTTGGCAAATATAGAAAAAGATATCATGTTAGAGAATTTGAAATACAAACAAGAAAAAAGATGAAATCAAAATATGCTCTTGCGGTTTCAAGTGGAACATCTGCGACTAAAATAGCTCTTAAAGCAATGGGAGTGAAAAGAGGAGATGAAGTGATTACTCAATCATTTAACTTTATTGCGACAGTAGAAGCAATAATAGAGACCGGAGCAAAACCTATTATTGTAAACGTTGATAAATCATTAAACATGTGTCCTCTGGATTTAGAGAAAAAAATTAATAAAAAAACAAAAGTTATAATACCAGTTCATATGATGGGTGTTTCCGCCAAAATGAACGAAATTATGAAAGTTGCAAAAAAATATAAATTAAAAGTATTAGAGGATAATTGTGAGTCTATGGGTAGTAAATATAATAAAAAATATCTCTGTAATATTGGAGATGCAGGAGTAGTCAGCTTTGATTTTGGCAAGACAATAACTTGTGGAGAAGGAGGAATGATTTTAACAAAAAATAAATCAATTGATAAATTTTCAAGAGAGTATCATGATCATGGACACGAACTTAATCCTAAATATCCTAGAGGATTAGATACAAAAACCATTACTGGTTTTAATTATAGAATGACCGAGATGCAAGCTGCCGTAGGTAAAATACAATTAAAAAAATTAGATACTGTAATAAGAGAGAGTAAAAAACGATATTTAGCTATCTATAAAAAAATTTTAAAAAACAAAGAATTAGAATTTAGGGAAATACCCAAAAATTCAGAGCAGATATATGATACTTTGATATTTTTTGTAAAAAACAAAACTTTAAGAAGAAAAATAATTAAAGTTCTCAACAAAAATGGAATAGGAACTAAAAATTTACCTGACGCTATCAATTGGCATTGCGCATCGTGGTGGGACCATGCGATAAGTAAGCAACAAATTTCAAGAATAGAAAAAACAAAAAAATTATTGCAATCTGCTATAGCTTTGCCAATTTGGCTAAAAAAAACTACGCATGATTACGAAATGATCGCAAAAAAAATTAATAAATTATTCAATTAAATTTTATTAAATTAAAAATCAAAAAATTATGAAAAGTATTATAATTGCTGAGGCCGGCGTTAATCATAATGGAAGTCTTAAATTAGCATTTAAAATGATTGATATTGCCTCAAAAGCTCAAGCGGACTTTATAAAATTTCAAACATTTTTTCCTAACGAACTAGTGCAAAAAAATTTTGGTCTTGCAAAATATCAAGTTGGATCAATTAACAGCTCAAATCAAAGAGACATGCTAAAAAAATATTTTTTAAGTGAAATTAGCCATGAAAAACTAATTAAAAGATGTAAATTAAAAAAAATAAAATTTTTATCAAGCCCTTTTGATATTAAAAGTATTGATCTATTGAAAAAATTAAAATTAAAAACAATAAAGATTCCTTCCGGTGAGATTACAAATATTCCTTACCTGCAGCATTTAGCTAAGTTAGATAAAAAAATAATTTTATCTACTGGAATGTCTGATGATAAAGATATTCGGAGTGCATTAAAAGTTTTGACTTCAAATGGAACAAAAAAAAAGAATATTACATTGTTACATTGTAGCACAGAATATCCTGCATCTTTAGAGAACTTAAATCTAAAATCAATTATTTTTTTAAAAAAAAAATTTAATATATCTGTAGGGTACTCAGATCATAGCTTAGGATATGAAGCTGCAATTTCAGCAGTTTCACTTGGAGCTGAGGTAATTGAAAAACATTTTACTTTAAATAAAGGCTACAAAGGACCTGATCATAAAGCCAGTCTTAACCCAAGAGAACTTAAAGAGTTTGTAGAAAAAATAAGACTTACTGAAAAAATTTTAGGAAATTCCCAAAAGAAACCCTATAAAAAAGAATTAATAAACTCCAAGTTTATTAGAAAATTTATAGTTGCATCAAAAAATATCATAAAAGGTGAGAGATTCTCTAAACTTAATATTACAACTAAGCGAGCTAAAAAAGGGGTACCAGCAGCTTTATGGTTTAAAGTAATCGGGAAAAAATCAAAATTTAATTTTTTAGAAGATGAAAACATCAAAGTTTAGAAAGATCTGCATTGTTACAGGTAATCGTGCTGAGTACGGTTTATTGAGAAATCTAATTATTAAAATAGATAAAACAAATTCTATTAAATTAAATTTAATTGTTACTGGGGCACATTTATCAAAAAAATATGGAAATTCTTATCAAGAAATAAAAAGGGATAGGATTAAAAACAACATTAAGATTGATATTAAATTAAAGCAAGATAATACAAAAAATATAATTTACTCAATGTCGCAAGGCCTTATTAAATTTTCTTCCGCCTTTAAAAAAATTAAACCTGATTTACTTGTAGTTTTAGGCGATAGGTATGAAATAATGATTGCTTCGATATCAGCTGCGATGAATAGAATTCCTATTGCTCATATTCATGGTGGTGAGAGCACCGAAGGATTAATAGATGAGCTTCTTAGACATTCTATAACTAAACTTTCACAAATTCATTTTACTTCATGTGATTTTTACAAAAAAAGAATAGTTCAAATGGGAGAAAATCCAAAAAATATATTTAACGTAGGCAGCCCAGGAGTAGAAGCTATAAAAAAAATCAAATTATTTACGAAGTCTGAATTAGAGAGAAGCATGAATGTTAAATTGATGAAAAAAAATATCATAATAAGCTATCATCCTGAAACTCTAGATTTAAAATCTTCAAAAAAAAATTTCACAGAGATATTAAAGGCTTTAGAAAGTCTTAAAGAAACACTAATTATTTTTACAATGCCAAATTCTGACGAAGGTTCAGAATTTATTTTTACCCATATAAAAAAATTTTTAAAAAGAAAAAAAAATAGTTATTTGATAAAATCATTAGGCCAAAGACGTTTTTTCTCTTGTCTTAAATATTTTGATTTTATAATTGGAAATTCATCAAGCGGAATTATTGAAATGCCTTCATTTAATAAAGCGACCATAAATATTGGCCCTAGACAAAACGGAAGAGTAAGGAATAAAACAATAATCGACGTAGATGGAAATAGTAAAAAAATAATGAGAGCAATAAACTTAGCTTATAGTGATAAATTTAAAAAAATTTTAAAAAATTCAAAAAATATTTTTGATAATGGAAATACTAGTGATAAAATTTTCAAAAAAATTAGATCAATTAACTCAAAAAAAATATTAATTAAGAAATTTTACGATTTAAAATTTTAAATATAGATGAAAATACTTTTTATAGGTTCAGTTGAATTCTCAAAAAAAATATTTGATGAAATTATTAAATCAAAGAATGAAATAGTGGGTGTTATAGGAAAAAAAAAAAATAATTTTAATTCTGATTATTTTGATATTACTAGATACTCAAAGAGTGTAGGAATACCCTCAATCCAATGTAAAAATATCAATTCTAAAAACACAATAGATTGGATAAAAAGAAAAAACCCCGAAATCATTATTTGTATTGGATGGTCAAAGCTTTTAAAAAAAAAAATTTTATCTTTATGTAAATTTGGTGTTATTGGTTACCATCCTAGTGATTTACCTAATAACAGAGGAAGACACCCAATTATTTGGACGCTAGCATTAGGATTAAAAAAAATTGGATCAACATTTTTTATTATGGACTCAAAAGCTGATAGTGGCGATATTATATCAAAAAAATTAATAAATGTTTCAAAAGATGATAATGCAAGAAAATTATATAACAGATTAATTATAACTGCGAAAAGTCAAATAAGACAAATACTTAAAAAATTAGCAAATAATACTTTAAGGAGAATGTCTCAAAAGAAAAAACCATCAAATTTTTGGAGAAAAAGAAATGAACTAGACGGTCAAATTGACTGGAGAATGAGCGCAGATTCTATTTATAATCTTATAAGAGCTTTATCAGATCCTTATCCAGGTGCTTTTTTTAATTATTCAAATAAAAAAATTTTTGTTTGGAAAAGTAAAATAGTTAATGTAGATTTAAGCAATCTTGAGCCTGGTAAAATTTTGTATATAAAAAAAGGGAAACCAATTATAAAATGTGGTGATAGAGCATTAAAACTAGAAAACTATACTCCAAATATAAAGTTTAAAAATAATAATTATTTATGAAAAGTCCTTACAATTCAAAAAAATACAAAAGCTTACTAACTGAGTATAAAAAAAATGGCTGGGTTATTATTAAAAATTTTTTAAAAAAAAAAGATGCTTTAAGTAAAAAAAAAGAGATTTTAAATTTTCTCAAAAAAAATCATAATAAATTTAGTGGTAGATATATTAATTACTTGGATAAAAAACATCAATTTTCAAAAATAACTTCATTTCATCAATTAGAAAAAATTAAAAAAATAAAGTATCTCTCGACATCTGGACAAATAAATAAATTAGCACAGTTTTTTCTATTTAATAAAAAACCAGAGTTGAGAGCTAGTGAGCTTTTTGTTAAACCTCCAAAATCTAAACATGCAACTCCAATTCATCAAGATGCACCATATTGGAATGTGAAAGGAAATAAAGGGTTAACTATTTGGATAGCTTTGTCTAATAGTAAAAAAATTAATGGATCAGTTTTTTATTTTAATAAATCGCACAAGAAAGGTATATTTGATCATACTCCTTCATTTGTTAAAGGCTCTTCACAAAAAGTTTCAGAGCAAAAGCTATTAAAAAATTATAAAAAAGTAGTTACAAAATTAAATCCTGGTGATGTTCTAGTCCATCACTGTTTGACGGTTCATGGAAGTTATACAAATAAAAGCAGTGAAAAAAGAATAGGTTGGACATTTGCATACAAACAAAAATCTGCTCCTTACGATTTAAGAAGAACTAAAAAATTTGAAAAATTGTTATTTGGTCAAATAAAAAAAAGAGAAAAAAATTATATTTCTCAATCAAGAATTTAAAAAAAAATTAATGAAAACTCTAGTAATATCACCTCATCCAGACGATGAAATTCTAGGTCCAGGTGGGACACTACTTAAAAGAAAAGCCAAAAAAGAAAATAAAACATATTGGTTGATATTTACTAATTTAGACAAAAAATTTTCAACCAAAAAAAGAATGAACGAGAGGAATAATGAGATAAAAAAAATTTCTAAAATATTCAAATTTTCTAAAGTTATAATGTTTAACTATCCAACTGCAAATCTTGATAAAATTCCTAGAAGGGAATTGGTAGAAAAGTTGTCAAAGGTTTTAAACACAGTAAGACCAGATGAGATGTTGGTACCACATAAATCTGATGTTCATTCTGATCATAAAATTGTTTCCTCAATAATTGATACTTGCACTAAAAATTTTAGATCTCCATTTATTAAAAGCGTATTAGCATATGAAACGTTATCAGAGACTAACTTTAATACCTCTAGAAAAAATGCATTCTTTCCTAATCACTATGAAGATATTTCTAAATATTTAAAATTGAAAATCAATTCACTTAAAATCTATAAATCTGAAGTAAAAAAATTTCCTTTCCCTAGAAGCCTTAAAACAGTGAAGGCATTGGCAACTTTAAGAGGATCGGAAATTGGAACGCAAGCCGCAGAAAGTTTTGAAGTTTTAAAACAGATTAAATAGATATAATGAAAAAAAATTTTTATCTAAAATCAATTATAGATATTGAATCTTCTATTAAAGATGCAATTGAAAATTTAAATAATACAGATCTACAAATATGCTTGATTTGTAAAGATAAGAAGTTAATTGGCACTTTAACTGATGGAGACATTAGAAGAGGCCTTATAAAAGGTATGACCCTGGAAACAAAAGTTGAGCAAATTTTAAATAAAAAATTTATTTTTTTGAGTGAAAAAGACAGTTTTGAAAAAGCATCTTATCTGATGAATCTGCACAAAATTCATCAAATTCCTGTAGTTGATAAAGATTTTCATCTTAAAAATTTATTTTTGCTGGACTCAAATAAATTCACTAATAAAAAAGAAAACCCAGTAGTAATTATGGCAGGAGGATTTGGAAAAAGACTGCTTCCCAGAACAAAAAATTGTCCTAAACCGCTTTTACCAGTTAGTGGCAAACCACTTTTGGAGCACATTCTTAATCAGTTTAAAAATGAGGGTTTTGTAAATATATTTATTTCTATCCATTATCTTGGCGGAATGATTAAAGATTATTTTGGAGATGGAAAAAGTTTGGGTTTAAATATTAATTACATAGAGGAAAAAAAACCTTTAGGTACAGCAGGCTCTCTATCGTTATTAAAAGAGAAAACCAATCAACCAATCATAGTTTGTAATGGTGATATAATGGCACAGATTTCTTTTTCAAACTTATTGGAGTACCACACAAAAGAAAATGCTACAGCTACTATGGCAGTTAGAAGCTATATTTGGCAGCATCCTTTTGGAGTTGTGAGCACAAAAGGAATTGTAATAGAAAATATAGATGAAAAACCAAAAGCAGAAACATTTGTAAATGCTGGAATGTATGTTTTTGATAGCTCAATTAAAAATTTTTTAAATGAACCCAAAACTTTAGATATTCCAAAATTATTTGAAATGTTAATGAGAGATAAAAAAAAAACTATTATTTATCCTTTACATGAAGAGTGGCTAGATATAGGTGACGCTCAACAATATGAAAAAGCTCAGTCAAAAATTACATAAATTAAATATTGTTGCTTTAATTCCGGCACGTGGGGGTAGTAAAGGTATAAAATCTAAAAATCTTTACTTATTGGGCAATAAACCTTTAGTAGCTTGGAGCATAGAGTCCGCATTAAAAGAAAAATTAATTAAAAAAACGTATGTATCTACTGATAGTAAAAATATTGCTTTCTATAGCAAATTATTTGGGGCAGAAATTCATAAAAGACCGAAATATTTAGCAAAAGATAATTCAATTTTGATGGATACCGTAAAAGCATTTTTAAAATTTTTAAATACCGAAAAAAAATTTAAAATTGATATACTTATTATTTTGGAACCAACTTCACCATTTAGAGATAAAATGCTTATTTTCAATTGTTTAAAAAAGATGATCCTAAATAAATACGACTCTATAGCTACTTTTGTAAAAATTAATGCTCATCCTAAAAGAATGTGGAATTTAGAAAAAAAACAACCTACTCCAATAATGAAAGGTGATAATTTTGGACCCAGACAAAAATTAAGTAAAATATATGAGTTAGATGGAAGAATATATGCTTTTTACGTGAATAAAAAAAAATTAGGAGACAATTTTTTATTTGGTAAAGCTGGACATTACATTTGTAAAAAAGATCACCATGTGGAAATCGATGATAAAGATGATATAAATCAAGCAAATCAACTGTTAAAAAAGTTATAAATGAATATCAATACAACATCATTAAAAAAGTTATTTTCTATGAAAAATAAAAATGCTTTGGTTATAGGCGGCTCGGGCTATTTAGGAAAAGAAATGACTTCCTCGTTATTAGAATTGGGTGCAAATGTCATTGTAGCAAGTAGAAATAAAAAATTAGGTTTGCAAAATATAAAAAAATTAGAAAAAAAATATAAATCAAAAGTTCATTTTCTAGAGGTGGATATTGCTGAAAGTAAATCAATAAAAAATTTATACAAGATTGTAAGTAAAAAGTTTGGTTCTGGTTTAGATGTTTTAATTAATTCAGGCTGGTCAGGTAAAAAAAACACATTTGAAAGTATAAATAATCAAGATTGGAATTATGATATTGAAGTTTGCTTGAATGGAGTATTTAGAACTATTAAATGTTTCCTTCCCTTATTAAAGAAAAAGAAAGGCAATATTTTGAATGTAGGTTCCGCATACTCTCATGTTGCCCCAGATTATAGAATTTATGATAATAAAAAATTTTCAAATCCTCCTAGCTATGGCTCAGCAAAAGCAGGTGTTGTTCAACTAACAAAATACTGCTCAAGTTTTTTTTCACCATATAAAATTAGAGTTAATTGTATTAGTCCAGGCGCCTTTCCTTTTATGAAAACGCAAAAAGAAAATCCTAATTTTATAAAAAGACTTGGAGCAAAGTGCCCACTTAATAGGATTGGAAAACCTCATGAACTTAAAGGCATAGTAGCATTACTGTGTTCGGATGCTGGCTCTTTCATAACCGGTCAAAACATTTGTATTGACGGGGGTTGGTCAGTCTGGTGATTAAAGTTGGAATAATAGGACTTCATAATAAGGATAATGGTCATCCGTTTTCATTTTCGGCAATTATCAATGGTTATAACAAAAAAAATTTTAAAAGTTCTCCGTATAAAGTAATTCTCGATTATTTAGAAAAGAGAAAAAAAAATGAATTTGGTATACGTGGAGTAAAAATTACTCACGCATGGACACAAAATTCAAAATTGACTAAAATTTTATGTAAGTCTTGCAATATTAAGTATCCTCTTAAAAATTACGAAGATATGTTAGACGAGATCGATGCAGTAATTATAGCTAGGGATAATTTTCACTATAAAATTGCTAAAAAATTTTTAAAAAAAGGTATTCCTACATTTATTGATAAACCTCTATCTTTAAATAAAAAAGAATTGAAAAAATTTAGCCCATACCTCAAGAGCGCTAAATTAATGAGTTCTTCAGGACTAAGATATTCACCTGAAGTTTTCAAATTAAAAAAAAGTATAAAAAAACTTGGTAAAATCGTGTCAGTGAATGCAAATGTAATAAATAATTTGGAAAATTATGGTGTTCACATGCTTGATATTATTGATGAACTCAATCTTCTTAAAATAAAAAAAATTTTTAGAATTAAGCAAAAAAATATCGATACAGTTAATATTGTTTGTAAAAATAAATCAACAATCAACCTCAATTGTCTAGGAAGAGTTAAAAAAATTTTTAATTTAAAAATCATTGGTAAAAACGGATTTTTAGAGGAAAATTTTTTAGATAATTTTTCATCTTTTAAGAATACTTTAATTACCTTTTTTAAAATGGTAAAAAGCAAAAAAGTTCAATTAGATCCTAAGAGAACTTTAAAAATAATGAACTTAATAATTTCTGTTAAAAAACTATAATAAATATCTATGGCAAATTATAAAGATTTAGAAAAAAAAATTATATTAGTTTCTGGAGCTTCAGGGTTATTAGGGAGTGATTTTGTGAAAAATTTTTTATTACAAAAATCAATTGTAATAGCTATTGATAAAAATTTAAGTAAAAGTTTGAAAGAATTTCAACATGAGAATCTTTTTTTTGTAAAATGTGATATAACAAGACCCAACGATGTAAATAATTTGGTAAGAAAAATTTTCAAAAAATATAAAAAAATTGATGTTTTAATAAATAGTGCAGCTTCAAAATCCAAAAATCTTAAAGATTTTTTTGAAAAATTTGAGACTTTTAAATATAAAAAATGGAAAGAAATAATGTCAGTCAACATTGACGGATCCTATTTGTTATCACAGGCAGTAAGCAAAGTTATGATTAAGAGCAAAAGTGGTAGCATAATAAATATTGCTTCTATTCAAGGTATTTTAGGTAATGATGATAGAATATACAAAGGATCAAAATTTAAAGGAGTACAAATGAATTCACCAGCAGTATATTCTACCTCAAAAGCAGCTTTAATTGGTTTGTCTAGATATTTAGCCACCTATTTAGGTAAATTTAATATTAGAGTAAATTCAATTAGCCCTGGAGGAATAAGAAGTTCTCAAAATTTAAGATTTTTAAAAAATTACTCCTCGAAAGTCCCCATGAAAAGGATGGGAGAGCAAAAAGAAATTACCTCAACAGTTTTGTATTTAGCATCATCAGAGTCTTCGTACATTACCGGTCAAAATATTGTTGTTGATGGTGGATATAGCATTTGGTAGAGAATTTTATGTTTTTTCCAACTCCCAGAAAAGTTAATTTACAAAAATATAAAGAAGGTCTCAATAACCCTGGGATTTTTTATGGTCTAAATAGTAAAATCGAATTTTGTAAACTTTGCACCAATAGTAATCAAAAACCAAATTCCGAGAGGGAATATAAGCACGTAAAACAAACAAATAAACCAACAATTAAAGTGGAAAAGGGTATTTGTAACGCTTGTAAGGTTAACGATTATAAAAAAGAAAATATTGACTGGGAAAAACGAGAAAAACAATTAAAAAAACTTTGTGATAAGTTTAGAAAAAATAATGGTGATTATGATTGTCTAATACCTGGATCTGGTGGCAAAGATAGTTTTTATGTATCTCATGTACTTAAACATAAATACGGAATGAATCCACTCACATTAACATTTTCTCCTCACCTTTATACTGATTGGGGATTTAAGAATTTTAAATCATGGATTCAAACAGGTTTTGATAATTATTTATTTACCCCTAATCCCAAGATACACAGGCTTTTAACTAGAATCTCATTAGAAAACTTATTTCATCCTTTCCAACCTTTTATATTCGGACAGAATTTTCTGGCGCCAAAACTAGCTGCAAAACAATTTAATATCAAATTAGTATTTATGGCTGAAAGTCCACTTGAATATGGAAATGATGACGATATAAATGATCCAAAAAAAGACCCTAAGTACTTTTGCATAGACAATCCTAACAATACTGCGATCGGCGGTATTCCAGTAAAAGAATTGATTAAAAATTTTAATATTAATGCAAACGATCTAGTGTCTTATCTACCTATTTCTACCAAGGAATTTGCAAAAAGTGGAACCGAAGTACATTATTTAGGTTTTTATTTACCTTGGCATCCTCAAGAAATATTTTATTACGCAATGGAAAATGGAAATTTTTCACCATCACCAGAGAGAACACCAGGAACTTATAGTAAATATTCATCTATAGATGATAAAATGGATGATCTACATTATTTTACAACTTTTATTAAATTTGGAATTGGTAGAGCTACCCACGATAGTTCACATGAAGTAAGAAACGGTGAGATCAGTCGGGAGGAAGCTGTAAATTTAGTAAAAAAATTCGATGGAGAATACTCTAATAGATTTGAAAAAGAAATTTTTGAATATCTTTCAATTAATGAACACGAATTTAAATTTGCAAGTAAAAATTTTCAACATCCAACAATGGATAAAAAATATTTTGATTTATTAACAGATAACTTTAGATCACCCCATATATGGAAATTTAAAGATAATAAATGGGAGCTTAGATCAAAAGTTTGGAAATAATAAATGAAAAATTCCTTTTATTCAAAATTTAAAATTCAAAGAACTGAAGATTTTTTTTATACAAAAGAATACAATTATAAAAAAATAAAAGATAGCCATTTACATTTAATAACATGTTTAAAAAAAGATTTAAAAAAAATAAAAGCCGGCGAACTTAAGGGAAAGATAGTAGACTTTGGTTCAGGAAATGGAGAGCTAATAAATTATTTAAATATTCACTTTCCACAAACCACTTTAATTGGTGTTGATGCTTCAAAAGAATTAATAAAAGTTGCAAAAAAATACGTAAAAAAAAAAAATAAAAATATTAATTTTTTAAAAGGTTCTGTATTGAACAAAAATTTTTTTAAAAAACAAACCAATGACATTTCTTTCTCTTGTGGACTATTACCTATATTTGATGAATTTCAAACACCTATAAACAACATTATTAATTGGAGTAAAAAAAAAGGAAAGATCTATATAGGTTCCTTATTCAGTGACTTTCCATATGATGTATTTGTAAAGTATCGTCATAGCAAAAATTTTAAGAAAAATACTGTTGAATCTGGATGGAATATATTCTCTAAGAAATCTATTTCTTCTTTTTTGAAGAGTCATAAAAAAGTAAAAACATTCAAATTTGATGATTTTAATTTTAAAAGAAATGTTAAAAAAAACAAAAATGACTACGTTAGGTCGTGGACATTTAAAGACTCAAAAGGAAAATATTTTACAACAAATGGCCTTAATCTAATATTACCGGCTTCAATGTTAAAAATATATTTAAAATAAAATTGAACAAAAGAATAATCGCAAGGTTAGATATTAAAGGACCAAACCTAATTAAAGGGATTAATTTCGAAGGTCTGAGAAAACTTGGAAACCCTAATGATTTTGCTATTAAATACTATGTAGAAGAAGTAGACGAAATATTGTTTATGGACAACGTTGCTAGTCTTTATGGAAGAAACAGTCTATTTGATGTTATAAAAAAAAGTACTGAACAAATATTTGTACCAATTACTGTAGGTGGCGGAATAAGAAATTTATCAGACGTAGAAAAAATATTAAAATCAGGCGCAGATAAAGTCGCCATTAACTCAGCAGCAATAAGCAATCCTGATTTGATAAGTCAAATTTCAAAAACATTTGGAAGTCAGTGCTTGGTTATATCTATTGAAGCTAAAAAAAAAAATGACAAAAGTTGGGAGGCTTATGTACATAATGGTAGAGACAAAACCGGTCTTGATGTAATGGATTGGTCTAAAAAATGTGTAGACTTGGGGGCAGGTGAAATATTTGTTACTTCGATTGATCAAGATGGAACATTTAAAGGTTTTGATAATTTACTTAATGATAAAATTTCAAAAAACTTAAAAATACCACTAGTTATTGGAGGTGGTCTTGGCAGTCTAGAAAACTTAGATCTAATTAAAACAAATCAAAATATAAATGGCTTATCAATTGGAAGCGCTCTTCATTATAATAAGATTAAAATAAAAGATATTAAAAGTTATTTAGAAAAATGAAAAAAAAAATTGCAATAATTGATTATGGAATTGGAAATATATTAAGCGTACAAAGAGCTTTAGAGACACTTGGAGCAAATGTAATCTTAACTAAAAAAGAAAAAGAAATAACTGATGTCTCCCATGTGATACTACCTGGTGTTGGAGCATTTGGAGCGGCAATGAATAATCTTAACAAATTTAATCTGCTAAACCCTATTCTTGAAACTACAAAAAAAGGTAATTTTCTATTGGGTATTTGTTTAGGAATGCAAATGTTACTCTCTAAAAGTTTTGAATTCGGAAATCATCAAGGTTTAGATTTAATTAAAGGTAAAGTAGTAAAAATAGAACCAAAAAAAGAAAATAAATTTTTTAAATCACCATATATTGGATGGAGCAATCTTCAATTGATAGAAAAAAATAAGTCTAGTAAAAAAAATATATTATCTAACTTAAAAGATAACGAAAAATATTATTTTATACATTCTTACGAAGCTATTCCTGAGGATCCAGCTAGTGTAATTAGTAAAACTTTTGAACAAGGAAGATATGTTAATGCTGTTATTTCAAAAGAAAATATTTTTGGCTGTCAGTTTCATCCAGAAAAGAGTAGAGAGCAAGGATTGCAAATATTAAAAAATTTTTTAGATTTAAATTAATTAATACTTACAAAGCGAATTTTTCTAAAAAAAATTAAAAATAAATGAGTAAATTTATCATATTTGACTTAGATGGAGTCTTAATTAACTCAAAAAAAAACATGAATACGTCATGGACACATGTAAATCGGAAGCTCAAACTAAATGTAAGTTTTAAAAAATATTTTAGTTTAACAGGTATTCCTTTTGAAAATATCTTAGAAAAATTAAATATTAAAAAAAAACTATTTAGAAATGCAAAAAGAATTTTTAGAGAACAATCGATTAAACATTTTAATCAAATTAAAATTTACTCAAACGTTTACACAACGCTCGATTATTTAAAAAATGTAAAAAAATATAAGTTAGCTATTTTAACATCTAAAGAAAAATCAAGAACAATTAAAATCTTAAAATTACTAAACTTGAAATTTGATTTTATTCAATGCCCAATAAAAGGCTTTAGAGGCAAACCAGATCAATATTTATTTAAAAAACTGATTAAAAAGGCCAAACAAAAAAGGAGAAACTGTTTCTACGTAGGCGATACATTTACAGACTATAAGTTTGCAAAAAATTCAAAAATTAAGTTTATTTTTTGTAATTATGGATATGGAAAAAAAATTGGAAAAAATATTAAGAAAATTAATAATATTAAGGAAATAGTTAATTATATCTAAATTCAAGATAAATGAAAAAAAATAAGCCCCAACTATTAATTCAAAATAACCTTAATCCGGCACAAGCGAAAATATTAAATGCCCTAAATAAAAACAATACTTTAAATTACTCAAAATTAATTGATAAAATATTTAAAACAACAAAC
>MDTC01122700.1_pt1 | contig 40081 bp, 19 predicted proteins | sample 811181 | NCBI WGS metagenome assembly MDTC01 (sample SAMN05326644, study PRJNA326480) | marine metagenome | isolation source: seawater | place: Pacific Ocean: North | collected 2011
CGGAATTCGCTTTAATATTTTTTATATTTTGAGCTATCACATCTTGTCGAACACGACCTAAATCCTTGCTGGGCGGCCGAGGTCTTAAGCCTACTGGGTTTACAACGCTTTGATACTGCTTAATATATCTTTCCTTAAAGTCCTCATAAGTAAATTCTACAATTACTTGTTGTATATCTTCAGCAGAGTTGCTTGCTTCAATTGCCTGCACTGATATTGGAAATGCATTTCTTAATTCTACTTCAAACACATGTTTATTCTCGTGATTATTTTGGTAAAGATACATATCTCTTTTATATACACTATCGTAATTTTTCTTAAATGTATCTCTATCGATAATTAAATTAGTCCATCTGTCGAATATATCTTTTATAAACATATCGTTAGTAAGATTAAATGTTATTGAAACATCTTCATTAATAAAAGATTGCGCAACTTTTATTTGTTGTCGAACATAATTTGTTTCGAATGTTTGTATTTGTCTTCCGGGAAAAGAAATTTGTTCACAAAAGATATTCATATCTCGTGCTTTTTCTACATCACCTGCAAAAGCCTGGGCTGGTGGTATTATTAATGCTTCGAATCGATTAGCACGAGCTAATCCATCTCTTCGCATTACAGCTGATTTTAGTTTATCGATTTCCATTAGATTTTAGATCTTGAATCTTTCCAAACTACATCTTTAGCTTTCTTAACAAATTGTTCAGATGGTAAAAAGATTGCAATCTCCCATTCGCTGGCAGATATTTCGGATATTTGTGATTTGACGTGTCTAGTTAAATAGTGTTTATAGCATGGTTTAAATGCAGAAAGTTTTGATGCTCCTTTTAAAAGATCATACGACATTTTAAGACGAGTACTACTATTATATTTATCATTATTTGAGTAATCAAGAAGCTTATCAAAGAATTTAGCTCTTAATAATGGTGGAAGATAATGTAAATTTATTCCGTAAAATCCTCCAGGAGCTTTGTCGACCATAATAATAAGAGGAAATTTATCATAAAAGGGCAGAGTCTTTTTGTTTTTAGGATCGTAAGTGTACATAAACATACGACCAATTAACGGCTTTGCTACTGTTTTAGTTGCTTCATCTCTTAAAAGAGCTTTACGATTAACCTTTTTTATCTCAGCAACTTTTTCCCTGAACCATTTCAGAGACTGCTTAGTTCCACGTTTTATATCAGATCTAAACGCTGCAGCTTGTAGTGTATCAAAAAGAGATGCCATATCCCTATTTATACTATTACGTAAGTAATTTTATACCAAGATCTCGAAGTGTATCTTCATTCCAAATCTGAAACTCCCAACCTCGATCTAAACAATATGCTTCGGCTGTTTCCCACTTCGAAGTATTTTTAATATATGTCATTACTTCATTGATGTATCGCTTTGTTCTACGCTTTGGTTCTTTCGGTGGCTGAGTTTGTTTTTTAGGTTTTATTTCAATTAAATACGTCTTATCCTTTGTAACCATTTTGACATCCATAAAGTATCGATGAATTTTATTATCAGTCTTACAGCGGTATGGAATAACAGTTTCTTCTGATTGCCACTTAATTACATCAGGATTCGTATCCATAAATTTGAACACTTGCCTTTCCCATAACGATCGAAATACTACTTTCGTAGGATCACCATCGTATTTGTGTGGATTCTTTACAGTATATCTTCCTTTATATGTCATTATTTTATTATAAATAGATTTATATTATGCCTTTATTTATTTTTCCAGCCGTCACCGCCGCCATGGCGGGCAATCGTATCGGTAAAAAACTGTTTTCAAGTAATACATCTACGGATGATAACGCTATGAGTTCAGTTGCTCCTCTTATTTATCCTCCAGATATGAGAGGCGATCCTACTCGCCCGTGTATGTTATTTACTGCTTTCGAAAGAAAACTTACTGGACAAGTAATACAACATAGAATATGGCTTCCTGCTCCGCCGAATATAGCATTTGATGACGGAGCAGATTACGGACCAACTAATCTTGATATGGCTGCAACTGCAGCGGCTAGTAAGTTTACTGGTCAAAAAAGCTTTGGAGATCTTGCTAAAGAAATAGTCGGCACTAACGCTCGACAGAAAATGACGATTGCATCAAAAGCTTTACCTGCTGATGCACAAGCTGCAGCGGGATTGGTCACACGTCAAATAAACAATCCAAATACAAATACGACTTTTAACAATAATGCAATAAGAGACTTTGCATTTAGTTTTAAAATGGTTGCGCGCTCTCAAGAAGAATCAGATCTTATTCGAAAAATTCAATCTAAATTTAGATATTATCTTTATGCTTCTCGCGGTGGTGAGTCTAATACAGTTACTCTTGAATATCCTCCGGTATGGACAATTAGATTTATGAATATGGATTCTGGTACAGAAAACCCATATATTCCTCGTATATATACTTCGTTTTGTACAAGTGTTAATACAAACTTTAATGCTACTGGAAATATTTATTATACAGATAATGCTCCACTTGAGGTTGATTTAGAAATATCATTCCAAGAAACACGTGCATTAAATAGAGCGGATATTGACTTTATGCAAAACGACCAGCTCGGTAATAGAGGCATTGACGAAAACGGAATGCCACGTATAACATCAGATCTTGCGCAATCAGATCCTGCACCATTTAAAAACGGATAATTATGTCATTTTTCACACAGTTTCCCAAAATAAAATACGATATTAATGCAGATGGCACTAAGACTGAACTTACTGATATGTTTCGATATGTTGACGTAAAAGATGGTCTTATTAATAATGTAGGAACTTATACATGGTATGAAATAATAGAAGGAGAAAGACCAGATGTTGTTTCGAATAGATTATATGGATCACCAGATTACTATTGGACATTTTTTGCAGTAAACGAATCTCTTAAAAAGGGATTAAATACTTGGCCAAAATCATATCGTCAATTTGAATTAATGCTTGAGGAAGATTATTCTAAATATTCGGTTCTTGTCTTTGTACCTCGACAATATCCAGCTGCACGCAAATACGAAAATAGTTTTGAAATGATAAATTATTTTGGTGGATTAGATTTAGATACAGGAAATATACGAATAAGAACATATGATGATGAGTTAGATGGTTCTAAAATTGAAGCAGAAATACTTCGATTTGATGATCAACGTTTTCAATTGTGGGTTTATAATGCAAATAAACCTGGAAAGTTTTCTAATAATAGAAATTGGAAAATAGAATATATTGATAATCCATACGAAGGAGGAACAGAATATAGGCAATTTGAAGATCAAAAGGTTGAATGGGCAAAAAGCGCTTTCGAGTGGACAAGAAAGAATCAGACATCCGTATACTATTCGTTTTTAAGAGACACTGAAAATAGACAGAACTTAATTACTGAAAGCAATGCTTACTATAATTATTTTTTACAAACGTATTTTCAAAAAATTTCATTTGTCTCTCATCGGTTTTTTCAACTTTCATATAATGCTCCATCATATTTTCTTGATAACGAATATGAAGAAGATAGATCTACAGCATTCGATGCATATTCAAAAGTATTTAGTCAATCAGACGTAGTATTACCAGTTAATTATTTTAGAGGAGATGTTGATACTAATGTTTCTGGAGATCGATTAGACGGATTTGAGCAAAGTGAAATAACTGAATATAATTCAATTAGTAGACAAAGAAAATATATACCAAGTTTTGTCGAATCATATTTTGCTGAACAAGCAAAGTTTGTATCAATTAAAGATGATCTGGCAGAAAAGGCTTTTGAAGCAAGAAAGATTCGCATAATACGTCCAGAATATATTGATGAATTTGTTGAATTATATAAAGAAAAATTACTTAAGTAAATGGCTATGAATCAACGGACAAATTTTGGGGCAGAAGTATCGTTAACTCCAGGAGCATACAATATTGATAAAATTGTATTAACTACACATGATGGTAAAAAATACAATATAGAAAACATTGTTGTAAGATTAACATTGACTGAATCTCTTTATTCACCAAATATAATTGCGCAGCTTAGCATAAAAGATACAGTAGACTTTTTCGAAAGTACTCCACTTATTGGTCAAGAAAAAATTAAAATAGTTGTAATAACTAATCCAAATACTACTGCAAAAAAATCAAAGAAAATTGATCTTGATTTTATTGTTACAGAATATCCTCTTTATGGAAGTTCTACTGCGGCACATACTAATGTTTATAATATTTCTTGTGTTTCTGATCATGCATATTATTCTCGGCTTTTTAAAATATCACGATCATTTACAAATACTACTGATGAGGAGATTAAAAAAATTATTACCGAAGATCTTGGGTTCAGCGATTTTGAAGTAAATGGAGAAGTAGATTCAAGAATGAAAGGAATTATACGGTGGCAAACACCGCTTGAAGCTGCAGAATGGTTGCGATCAAAAACATATGATGTAGCATTTTCACCATTTTTCCTTTATCATTCTTTAGATAATAAAATCCGATTATCTTCATTACACAATTTAATAACTGAAAAAGAATACCATACTTACTATGATGTAAGAGATTTTAGTGCGGATACATATACTGAAGGAGATTATAATGAAAGAGTTTCTCGTATTCTTGATGTTGCATCAGATTTAAAACTTGGAAAAATTTATCAGGGGGCAAATGGAGCATGGGCATCTGAAAATAATTATTTAGATTATACGTATAAGACATATACTAAGTATGATTATAATTATAAGAATGATTTTGATCAAAGTTTAACATTAAATCAAAAAACTCCGCTATCAACTCAGTTTGATGTGAATGGTGAAACATTAAACTCAATGCCCCAATCTCATATTGAATACACATCTATTAATAACTTATCATACGGTGAAGAAGATGCAAATTATAATAAGTTAAAACAAAATACAAACGGGAAAACTCAAGCAATTGAGGAACTTCTTGAAACTGTTTCTCATGATATAAAACTTTTTGGTGATTTTGATTTAAATCCTGGAACAGTTATTAATTTAAAATTTCCAAAAGCTGTAGATCCATCACATATGAAAAAATTACTACAAAATATGGCTAATAACCCAAAGGGTCATGGTGATTTGTTTGATAAACATTTATCTGGAAGGCATTTAATTACTTCTGTAAATCATTTATTTGAAGATGGTCAATATTTTTCAGAGGTGCGCGTAAAGAAAGACTCATTTGGTATTGATGTATAAATAAATCATGAACCCGGAAAATTTTATTAATAATGGTGGCGGATTTGCATGGTTCACCGGAGTGATTGAAGACATTGATGATCCAATGGAGATGGGTAGATATCGTGTAAGATGTTACGGATATCATAACAACGACAAAACTGAAACAGGTATACCTACTGAAGATCTACCATGGGCAATGACAATGTTGCCTGTTACATCAGCATCAATGTCAGGTGTTGGTCAATCTGCAACAGGTCTATTACGAGGAACGTGGGTAGTTGGTTTCTTTCGAGATGGAACTAATGCTCAAGATCCTGTGATTATGGGTTCTATTCCTTCTATCACATCACGACCAGGTGATTATAGTAAAGGCTTTTCTGATCCAACTGAAAGATATCCGAGTAATAAGAAAAATGCTGACGAACCTCCAATTGCTGGAAAACCGGTCAAAACAAATCCAGATGACGAAGACTCTCCAGAGGAAGATTTAGGATTACATCTTAATATGCCTGATACTCCAATATCTGCACAAGTTAAAGAAGAAAAATATAAACAAGGATTTAGTTATACAGAAAAGAAATCTTTAAGAGAATTATACGATCCTGAAATAACTATTGCTGTGGTTGCGATGGATACTACAAAGCCTAAAACTAATGCTTCACCAGCAATATGGAAATTTCCAGCGATTGACGATGTGATGACACCCACATACCCACAAAATCATGTGACTGCATATGAAAGAGCAAATGACGAGAATGAAGCAGCACACATTGTTGAGTATGATGTAACTCCTGGAAAAGAAAGAATATCTACTATTCATCGCACTGGAACATACACTGAAGTTACACCAATCGGTGATAAAACCGAAGTAATCGTTGGTAAAAACTATAGGGTTGTTGCGAAAGGGGAGAATGTTTATATCGAAGGTGGATGCAATCTTACAATTGATGGAGGATGCAATACTAGAATTATTGGTGACTGGAATATTCAAGTGACTGGTAATAAGAATGAACATATTGGCGGAACTCATATACATCGTGTAAAAGAAAGCCAGACTATTGATATTGGAACAACTATTACCGAGACAAGTGGAGATGTAGTAAAAGAAACATATGGTGGCGATCAAACAACTATTGCACCGAATATACATCTTAACCCAGATAAGGCATAATTAGTATAAATAGATTACATGTCGACCGCACTATCAGATATTAATCCAGCACCAGGAAAAGTTGCACAAAATTTGTATACTGATTTTCCTATGTTTTTTACTGATATTCATCCGACAAAAAGAGATATATCAGCCGTCAAAGATTTAGAAGCAGTTAAACACGCAGTTAAAAATTTAGTTTTAACTAATTTTAATGATAGATTATTTCATCCTGAAATTGGTTCAAATGTAACAGCTTTACTATTTGAACCAGGAGATGTATTTACAGCAAATGCAATTAAAGAAGAAATTTTATATGTTTTAAAAAAATTCGAGCCACGGACGAATGAACACACTGTTGAAGTAATAGACAATTCAGAAAGAAATTCATACGAAGTAACTATAGGATTCAACGTTATATTTTCACCAAAAAGAGAAGAAATTAATTTTTACTTACAACGCTTACGATAATGAAACAGCTTAATGTTACAGAACTAGATTTTGATCAGATTAAAAATAATCTTAAAGACTATTTTAGAAATAATCCAAACGGAGAATATTCTGATTGGGACTTTGAAGGTTCAGGACTTAATCATCTTTTAGACATACTTGCATACAATACACACTATAATGCAGTTGTGGCTCACAATGCAATGAATGAATCATTTATCGATTCAGCACAAATTCGCGCGAACGTTGTTTCGCGAGCTAAACTTTTAGGATATACGCCACGAAGTAGATCGGCAGCAATGGCAAAAATTTCTTTAGTATTTCCTTCATCAGCTAATCGCAATAAAAGTACTTATACACTTTATAAAGGACAAACACTTACAGCCACAATTGATGGTACGACATATACGTATATAACAGTTGATGACTATACAGCTATTCTTGATGAAATTAATGCGCAATACGTATTTGATGAAATTGTTATATATCAGGGAAGAATGAAAGAAATTTCTTTTGTTGTAGAATCTGGAGAAATAGATCAAAAATATATTATTGAAGATAATACGGTTGATTTAGATCACTTAATTATTGATGTGTTTGATAATCAATATTCAACAGCGGTTGAATCATATTCGCTATTTGAAAATCTTTCAAATATTGGTCCATCAACTCCTGCATATTTTATTCATGAAAACTATAATGGTAATTATGAGATTCGATTCGGAGATAATATTTTTGGCAAAAGACCCTCATCATTAAATCTAATTAAAGCTAAATACTTAAGTACAAAAGGAATAAGTGGAAACGGTGCAAGTGCATTTACTTGGACAAGTCCAGGACCGGTTTCTCCAACAATTACAGTTTTATCAGGAGCAACTAACGGCAGTGAAAAAGAAGATATCGAAAGTATACGGCAAAACGCACCACTTTCATTTATAAGTCAAAATAGAGCTGTTACTTCACAAGACTACAAAACTTTAATTAGTCAAATTCTCAATAACATTGAAACTGTTTCAGTGTGGGGAGGAGAAGATAATGATCCTCCTCAATACGGTAAAGTATATGCATCGGTTAAACCATTCGATGCTCCAGTTTTAAGTGATTTAGATAAAACATATTTACTTAAAGAACTTGAATCAAAACGTGTAATTGGTATTGAGCCTGTTCTTATTGATCCAGAATTTACATACATATATTTAGATGTTTTATTTAAGTATGATTCAAATAGAACATCTTTATCAAGCGGACAACTTGCAAGCACTGTAGAAACACTATTATCAGATTTTAATATTAATAATTTACAGAAGTTTGATGGAGTATTTAGATATTCACAGTTACTTGGGTTAATAGATAATTTAGATGTTGCAATTATAAATTCGTTTGTTCGAGTATTTGTGTATAAACGAGTGACACTTGAATATGGCAAACTTACATCTACACCAGTTGATTTTCAAATGAAGTTATTTGTAGATCCTGGTCAAGAAGAATCAATATTAAGTTCAGATCCATGGTCGTATAATAATATATCTCTTAATTTAGAAGATGCTCCAATAATCGGTTCAAATAATGAAAGGAGAGTATATGCATTCACAATTGGTGCAGATAATGTTAAAAGAGTATTATTTCCTAATTTAGGAACTCTTAATACAGATACTGGACTTTTATCTATCGATAGTTTACCAATTAATAAAACTGAAACTATAAATGTATTTGTCACTCCAGCATCGAATGATATAGTATCAAAAAGAAATAAACTTCTTACAATTGATATAGGAAAAACTACAATTTCGCCAGAAGTTGATTCAATTGTAGTGTCTGGTTCTTCTGGAGTTAATGACTACGTACCATTTGAAAGACAGCGCAATGAATATTTAGCACCACAAGCCACCTCATCATATGGAAGTTCTACTTTAAGTGATTCATCTTCGAGCAGTTCGTCAAGTAGTTCCTCATCTTCGAGCAGTTCGTCAAGTAGTTCCTCATCTTCAAATACAGGAAACACTGGCGGTAATCAAGGTAATCAAGGTGGAAATACCGGCGATTACTACAGCTAAAAAATTATGTCAGTTTATTATTTAAAAGGTCAAAGCAATAGTGGTACTACGAGCGGGATCACTGGCTATTATTATCCTCTTTACACCGATGAATCACTAATCAGTGGACCATATCATTCGCATACATTTACAGCATTAGATAACGAAGTATTCTATATGCCTTCAAATGAGATGAATCACGGAGTTGAAAATCCTCCAAGTGATACATCATATGGAGATTTTATGTATCAAGAATATGCAACTTATAATGTTGATAACACTATAGTATCATATACAAATATCTCAACTGCTCAATCGCAACCTGTCATTGCAATCGCTGCAACTGTAGATACCTTTGATCCCTTTAACACTAATATAGCAAATACTGAATCTCTTCGTGTTGAAGAACTTATTCCAGAACAATTGCGGGCAAGTTCAGAAGATTTTATATCTTTAATTAAAGATTATTACGAGTATCTTAATACTGAAGGTCTTCCTACATACGAAACAAATCGAATTGTTGATGAACATGATATTGATGAGGTATCAAATAAATATTTAGACGGAATTCAAGGAGAAATTGCTAAAAACATTCCTAATTCTGCAGTCATGGATAGAGTGTCTTTGTATAAAAGAATTATACAATATTATTCTCTTAAAGGTTCAGAAGAAAGTATTACTACATTTTTCCGCTTGTTTTTTGACGAAGTAATAAAAGTATCTTATCCGAGAGAAAGATTGTTTGAGCTTTCAGCTGGCAATTTTGAAAAAAAGAATAGCGAATTTACACAAACTTTTACAGCATCTGTAGAAAAAGAAAATTTAAGAGGAGAATTTAATCAGACTGGTTTTCAATTAATAGACGATGCTGATTTAGTATTAGGAGCAGGAAATATTGTTAGCGTTGAAGAAACGGTAAAATACGATACAGCACCAACTATTAGTAGTTTAGTTATTGATCTTAATACAAAGAAAAACTTAAATCCTATTAATCTAACTTGGGATTCAGTTTTATTTGATAAAACTATTCGTGGATATTTTTATCAAGGAGCAGTATTTAATGAATCACAAGAGTTAGTAAAACTTGATGGAAAATTTGCATATCTTGATTTTGGTGATATAGGAGAAAATCCAAGAATTAGCCTTGACACAGAAGAACACTCTTTTGTTATTCGCACTCTGCCGAGATATACTAAAGAAAATAGAACTATTCAGCCACTTTTTTCGCTGGCAAAAGATTATGAATCTCTTCATTCTCATGAATTATTCTTTAATAAAAATACAAATAAATTAGGTAGATCATTTGTAGATATCGGTGAACCACTTATTGCTGCGAGTGACGACTCACCTCAATCACTCGTGTTTTCTAATTTTATTGATGGAAATACAATTTTCGCCACACCCGATGATCAGCTACCTCTGAGAAAGAATCATTTAAATTCATTTATATCGTCAATTGGCTATAATTATAACGGTAGATGGCAAAAAACCCTTATTGAATTTAATGGGCAAAGTGTTTATGTACATGAAACTGATCCGGTTTTAGACAGATTTACAGCCGATGATTTATCGTTTTATAAGTTTGATGAAAATACAAGTTCATTTGATGGTCCAAATAATTTACAAATTGGCAGCTCGATTTATGGGGAAAGTACTAATGATTTTAGCGGAGTAAATGCTATTAGTGAAGACGGATTTAAGCTTGCTATTGGAGCATCTAAAAACGACGGAGGAGGTAAAAATTCTGGAAGTGTAAGAGTATATGAATTATCACAAAATTCACCACTTACATGGTCTCAAGTAGGAGGAGATATTGACGGTGATAGTTCAGAAGATCTTTTAGGAAGTGATTTAAGTTTAAGCGCGGATGGATCTGTTCTTGCAATTGGTGCTCCTGAAGATAAAGATTCAACTGATGCAGAAAATTCACGAGGAGAGGTAAAAATATTTGAGTTAACTTCAAGCCCAGGAACTTGGGTTCAAAAAGGATCATCTATTGTTGGAAGTGAAACAATCGAAGATAGCAAGTTGGGTGCAAGTGTTAGTTTAAATGGTGCTGGTGATCGCGTAGCTATTGGTTCTGGTGCAGATCCAAATATTGATTATGATATCGGAACTCAAGATGAAGATGGTATACTTTTAGAAGATTTTAATGGATTTACCACAACACATAACATTAAAGTTGCTAGCGCAGCTATTACTAGTTTTGTTTATAATGGAAATACATATACAAAAACCAATTCGACCGTACACAGTAAGCCCACTTATAGTTTTACCGATGAATCTGGCCCAACAACCTATCGAATTGAATTTGAGCCTACTGCCGGATCTGGTCTTCAAATTGGCTGGGTAATTAATAATTTTCAATCAGCTCCAGGAAATATTAGTGCATCTCTTGGAGATACTGACTTTCCATTTGACGATATTAATGGAGATCGAATTGCTGACTATACACAACTTTTACCTGCAAATCCAACTCTTTCATTTAGCTCTGATGGAACAATAGCCACTATTGCTGTTGGTGGAGAATTTGATGCCGCTTCTACTCACGTATATGTAAGTGGCGTATCACATCAATACGATGGACTATTTGAAATTAGTTCTAAACCAGATACATCAACTATTACTTACGTAAGAAGTGGACCAGCAATTACTTCAAATTCTTTTACTATTGAAACTGGCACAAGTCCACAATTTGGAGCAGATGACGGAGGAAAACATATTGGTGATAGATTTACAGATAGAGCATTAAATGAGGTTGTAGTTTATGAATATAGCAATTCAGCATGGAGTCAAATCGGCACTAATATTACAGAACCCAATAATGATCCATTAAGTGGAACAACTGTTAGATTAAGCAATGATGGCAGAATTCTTATTGTTGGTACTCATAAAATAAATGAATTTGATGAAATATTAATGTCTGTAAAAGCATACTTTAATAAAGAAGGCACAACATCATGGACTCAACTCGGCACAGCTTTACAATTTATACCGCAAGCTAGACTTAATAGAGGTAAAATTCCGTTAAGTTTAAGTAATGATGGAAGAACACTTGCAGTTGGAATCCTTGGTGATAGAACACAGGAAGGATATAAAGGAGAAGTTAAAATATATTCTCTTAACAATCAAGATAAGTGGGTTCAATTTGGTCAAACACTCGAAGGAGAAAATATAAATGACGACTTTGGATCAAGTGTTGCTTTAAATACAAATGGAGACGTGATTGTCATTGGAGCACCAGATAATGATGAAAATGGAAATAATTCTGGGCATGTACAAACCTTTTCTTATCAATCTACATTACAAACTTGGCAAAAGGTTGGAGCAACAATTCAAGGATTTGGAGATACAGGAAACGCAGGAGAAAGTGTAAGTATAAACGGAACAGGAACTCGTGTAGTTGTCGGATCTCCTGAAAATGACCAAGCTGGTGAAAATCGAGGAAAGGTAGATGTATTTCAAGTTGCGATTAATGCTACAATCGGAACATTTATACATGCTGAGAAAAATCCTTTAGATACAACCAGTAGATGGTCTATTAAAAACGAAAGTCGCATATCATATTACAGTGATTGGGAATCAGATATTACAACTGTAAATCCATACGACATTGGAACAAAATGGATTAAATCATCTAAACCTGGAGATGCGAGTCTTCCAGTATTACCTCATTGTGAGTATGTTAAAAACAATAATGATCATTTATTTACTTTGCACAATCGAGGTTATTTGTCAATATATTATAAGCATAATGGAGAATATACTCCTTGGCAAGATATTACAATTGGAGATACTACGCTTTATGGTGAAGAAAGATTATGGGATATTTTAGATTATGCAGTTCATGGAACGCATCTTGTTTTACTCGATCGACCTGTAAAAGCTCAAGATGGAAGAATTAATGATGGAGCATCTCGATTAGTTATATTTAAATTAGATGAGTACAATCAATATAATTTTCATCAAACAGTATCTTTAAACCTTCCAGCCACACACGTAGGATCAGCAGATTTTGCACATGTAAAAATTAACAATGCGCGAATTGTAGTTGGTACACATACTTTTAACAATGTTGATATTGCTCAAATTATTCAAGTATATACTATAGGAAGAAACAATTCATGGTCGACAGAAAACTATCTAACTTTACCTAATACTTATTCAAATCCGCCTGAACCCGATATAGAATTCGATATTAGTAAAAAATTAGTAGATGGACAATGGTCATCAACAAGCGGTTTAATTCGATTTAGAGCTGATACAGTAGTTGCAAATACTTTAAAAGATACAGGTGTTATATTTAGACCACCCGCTAAAAGTGTTGGATCTGGAATTCGATTAGATGTTTCAAACAAATTTGCCATATCTCTTCGATTTAAAACGCGTGATAGATTTGAGTCAGTTGACAATATATTAAGTATCGGAAATATTACTCTTCGTATTGTTCGTGATAACTTAGTTAGAAAATTACAAATTATTTCACAAGAATCAGGAAAACCTGATCAAACTATATTATTAGATAAAGTAGATACTAATATTATTCTTGATGATAATCCATTAGAAATATTTAGTGATGAATATTTTAATAGTCAAATAAAAAGATCAACGTGGAATAATTTAATAGTTGAATTTACTGCAAATGAAAACAATATAATTACTGGATTACGTTATGCTTTAAACGGATTTAAAAGATCTAAGTTTATTGATTTCGAAGATAGTCCGCCGAGTGTTAATGTTCCTGTTCATGGTATTACTCAATTATCTCAATTTACTCTTCATAATGATATAGCATTTTCTCATCTTGCATTGTATAATAAAGAACTTACACACATAGAATTTGAAGCAATAGAAAGAAACTTATCAAGTAATTATACTGAAACTGTTACAACAGGCATTAATTCATTGCTGGATGGAGGAAAATTTGAAATAAACGAAACTGGTTCAGTTATTATAAAAGTAACTAATTATGGAATTAATATATGGGAAAAAATAACGGATGCAGGTTGGAAAAATTATTATAATACTTTTGAATCTGTAACAAATACTGTTGATAGCTATATTACACATAATGGTTCTAGACTATATTCATATAAATTCTTTGGCGATGATTTTCTTATAGCAACTGGTGGATTAAATAATGCTAAGCAGTTTGTAGATCAATATAATTTTTCAAATGTATATAACAAAGTACAACACAATAGTCAAGCAAAACTTTATTATATTGAAAGCCAATATACCACTGCTCAAAACACATGGAAAGTAAAACACGAGTTAACTCCATCAATACCATTTGTACAAACAAACGATGATGATTTTAGAATTGGTTTAAATTATGGAGTAAATATCGCCATTGATAATAAAGATGAATCATTCGCAATTTCTTTAGAACCAAATAGTGCCAATAAAATATTAAATGGACCAACTTCAACATTTTCATCTACTGAAAATGCTACAAATGTAAAATACGATGTTTATAAAAAGATAAGTGAAACATATATTCGTTTAATTCCATTTGCTAAACCGGAAGAAGGTTACTCAGAAGTATCTTCTTATGGAGGAAGAATAAGTAATAGCGCTGTACTTAAAATTGTTGATAGATCTCCATCGTATAACGCAGTATTTTCATATCCGCACATAATACATACAACATCGATTGAAAAACCGATGATAGAGTATGTTTATACTAATGATGAAACTACGGTTGGCTACTATAAAAATAGTACTGAGTATAGCCCAGATTTTGTTGTGTCTACTGCTCCTTCTTCAGAAGTATATGCAAATAATCAAACAGTTACAACAAACGAATTTCAAACAATTATATTAAGAGGAAGGGCAGATAGATATAATGGATATATTGAAATTAGTACTGATGATAATAATAATTATGAAAGAATAATATCAGGAAATACTCTTCGGCACTTAACTATATCTCCTGAATCAAATTTTGTTCTTGGTAGAAATGGTGTAAATGGAAGTAACTACTATAATGGTGATATTAGTCATTCACAGTATTACGTTGATGCTATAAGTAATGCATCAACTACATTAGTTAAAGAATTTATAGCCAATAATGTTAAAAAGTTTTATAAAATTGTATTTGATCGAATAAGAGGAACTGCTTCAGGAGCCACGAAGGTCAGATCTATTCCAGGCGCGAATCATACTTTTCAATTTACAGATTTAGATGGTCATTCATTTAATTCATTTTTAAGATACGAAGAACCCGAATTTAAAATCGACACAGTCGATGAAAGTAGTAGTCCTCCTACGATAATACCAGCAGAAAATACAGGATTAATTGTAACAGTCGATTACGGAAATAGTATTACTGGTGAAGAAGTTGTATATTGGGGAGATGGTCGATTAAATACTTTATTAAATAATGCTCCTGCATTTCATAGATGGAGTTTAGAATATGTTGGTGAATACACAAATAAAAAAGGAAGACTATCTTCAACAGGAAGAATTCAAGATAGTAATTTTTGGCAAAAATTCTCGTATAATATTCAGAGTGGATTAAGAGTAGATAATTGGGAAGATGTCTTTTTAAATTTAGTTCATCCAGCTGGTCTAAAATTCTTTGCAAGCGTTATTCTTCTTGTTATACGAGACAATCATTGGTACGGTCCTAAGTCTATATTATTTGATACTAAGACTCGACAAAATGTAAATCTTCTTCGTATTGAAGAGGAATTTTTATCTCCATTTAGAACTAAACAGCCATTAGAAGATATGAGATGGCTTGAATCTCTTGTTGCGCCATCTGATTCAGGTGGATATCATCTGCCTATTTTCCAACCTGGTTGGTTACAAGGAGATATAAGAGTAAGACGATTTATATTTGAAGCTGGATTATGGACCCAATTAGCAAGATCTGTTCCTGGAAATAACTTAGCATCTAAATACACATATTCATATTTTGAAAATGGATCTGAGTCTGGTGATATTGAATTTAGACTATTGACGTCATCAGGAGACACTGTAGGATCAAATCCCGGAGTTCCATTTGAAGTAGGAGATATAGTTTCATCTGGTGCCGATACACCAGATCCAAATGATACTAATAGTCCTGCTCGTAGTTTACAAAAAAGAGGCATTATATCAAGCATTTCTCCTGCAGGAGTGAACTCAGCTGGAGTAATGGAATATACTGGAGTAATTAAATCGTTTAGTATATATGATTCTATATATGCTGATCCACTTACTTCAACGATTGATATAGAGTATTTTGGTCCTGATAGTCCAGCTAGAAATACACTAGCAACTATTACTACGACTAAAGTAAAAAGAAGAGATGAAGTGATGGATGTTTATGGAACTGAAGAACAAGAAGCAGCATATTTATTACAAGATAGAAGTACTGAAGATATCAACTCTGAGATGTTTATGAGAGCGGTACTTATGGTATTCAAATATGTTATACCTTCATTAGTATCACATAAAGATTTTACTAAAAACGATTACGAGCAAAATCTAAAATTTAAAGATGAAGGTGGTATTGGTCCATATCTTGATTTAACTATTAAAGGAGCACTCTCTGAGAGAGACGTCTTTATAAATGTTAGTTCTCTTATTAGAAAGAGAAATCAACTTTCAACAGAAAGTGGAGATGGTATATATCTTGAAAGTGATTCATCACCATTTGGTGTAGATGAAGGAATTCTTCTTGATGATATTGTGAATTTCTACAATGATCCAACAAATGATTATGACGTATCTTCTCCAGTTGATTTTAATATTAATTCGTTCTCTGCTGGTTCGCAATTAAATCACGGAGACAGAGTATATCAAGATATTGTTAATGATGCTGGAGATAATCTTACAATCGAAGGATTAATAGTTGCTACTTCAAATAGTGGAAACACCATATCGATTGCTTGGAGAGGTGCTATAAATACAAGTAAATCTCCCGATGTAACTCTTCCATCTAATCCAGAATTAGATCAGCTATTTAGAACTGGAGAAATATATACGGTTGTCGATCCTTATAGTAGTCCTCCAGATAATACACAACAAACTGTAGCTACAGTTACTATTAGCACTTAAAAACATATAAATAGAATTAATGAGTACAAAAATTTCAAATTTAACCGAACGCGTACAGAGTGATATTATTGGAGATGAATTTTTCCCTATAATTGATGGAGGCAGTGGAAATTCTTCTAGCGACGTTACAGCTTATCAGACATTTAAGATTAGATTAGATACACTTTTTCAAAGTGGTGATGGATTTGAAAAATTAACAAGTCTTGTTATTACTGAAGGTGAAGAACGTGCCGCTGGTACAAATCCAAGTAATAAGTTTTTTACATTAGAATACATCGACGAAGCTGGCGCTACACAAACTCTCAGGATTCAAAAGTATGTTATTGAAGATAGCGATGTAGCATTTAGTCATATTCATCCAGATGGATATATTGATTCTACTGAAAATTTTATAAGTACCGATTCACAATTAGCTACAGCTTTTGCAATTGAGAAAAATAGAGAAGCTAAAGAAGATTTATTATTTAATAATTCTAATTCTGCAATTAAAGAATATTTTGGTGATCAAGATAAAGGTATATCTTTAGACACAAATAATGGAAATGTGCCTTTTACTACTGATGCTGAAGACTACACACGAACTGGTTCTCATGTATTAGTTAACTTCAGATTAAACACCGAAGTTGCACAAGATTTTGTAAATTTATTAGATGGTGTTAAACCTGAACTAAATACATTTAAGAAGATCGAAGAAGAATTTGATCTTACTACTGTTGACCGTAATACTAAAATTGGAACAGATCAAGTAAATCTTGATCACTTTCGAATTAATACCAGCGATAGTGAAAATCGTTTAAATATACGTAACCTTGCAATTAGAAGAGAGCTTATTGCTGATAATGCGATAAATACTGATAAAATTGTAAGTAAAGGTGTAAAAAACGGTAATCTTGAAACTGGAGCAATCAATGCTCGTACGCTTGGAATAAATGCGGTCGAAACCGATAAGATCATTGATAATGCCGTAACTCCTGATAAAATATCTCCCAATGGTCCATCGTGGGATGCTAGTAATGTAAATATTCCAAACAGTTTAAATGTTATCAGTAATATTGTAGCTAATGGAAATATCTCACAAAAGGGACAAGCATTTAGTATATTTAATAGTTCATCTTCTCCTAATAGAAATCATAGCGGTCGAGCTCTTGTTCACGGCAGTAACGATAAGTTATCTATTAATTTTTTAAATGATTTCTCTGGAGGAGTAAGTATTAGAGGAGTTGTCACGGTTGATGATATGTTTCTCTCTAATATTACTGCTGGCGGTAAAAAATCAGTCGTAACAAAAGAGTATGTAGATAGAGCTGATATTCTTCTTAATCCCATCGGTGAGGATAAGATTCAAGATAATGCGATTGAAATACGTCATATGACTGATAATTCGGTCGATACTCCTGAAATAGTTGATGAAGCAATAACAAGTCCAAAGATTGAATTAATTGGACCACATTGGGACAACACTGGTAAAGTTCAAGTAAGCGGTGATTTAAACGTTGCAGGAACAACAACAACTATTGGAAATGCAGCATCAAATGATAGTAGATCTCAAATAATTTTACGCGGTCCTCAAACTACTAACGATTTATCGCGTGGATTTGCATCTATTATAAGAAATACCGGAAGTTCTGGAGAATTATTAATTAGAAATAGTCATGGATCTCTTGTGCTTGGTTCGACTTCAAATGGTCGTGATTTTGTACTAACAGGATCACGCGCAACCATTCGGCATGCACTTACAATTAGTGGCAATGGAACTTCTACAATTAATGGTGGAAATATTTCGAATGGCCATCTTCTTCTAGGTACACCTTCTTACGGTATTGGTATTGACAATAACGAAATATATCAAAAGGGCGATAATCTTCATTTAGGTTCACTTGATGAAGGTAGTAATATTTATTTTAGAATAGGCACAGAAACAGTAGGTAAATTTACATCTAGCGGTAATTTTCAGGTTGATGGCGATATTATTTCTGAAACTGGTGTAATTAGAAGGAACGGCGATACTGCTAATTTAACTCTTCGAGGTGGCACAACAGATGCAAATGGTGCTACTATTAAATTATTCGGAATTAATAATGCTAGTAACCGAAGTTTTGCTTATTATGATGCAGATAAACACACCTTTAGAAATGAAAGAGCTAACTCAATAACACTTGAAATTGATTCTAAATCCAGAAGAGTTATATTGCCTATTCAAGGTACACAAGCAAATCATTTAATCAATAAAGAATACGTTGATAGTAAAGTAATCGCTCCTGGAGATCTTACACCTGGTGGACCACAATGGAACAGTACAACTGTTATCATTCCGGATAATTTAGAAGTTACTGATATTGCCACTGTAGGCGATAATTTAAGTGTTGGTGGTCAAATAACTCAAACCGGACCAGACTTTAAAATATTCAATCCTACTCGTGCTGGAACAGGTAAAACACATAACGGTAGAGCACTTGTTCATGGTGTTGGAGATAAGTTAACTATCAATCATGCAAGAGATTATACTGGCGGTGTAGAAGTTAGAGGTAAAGTAATTGCTCCAGATCAAACTACAACTATTATTAGTAGTAATAATAAAGCACTTACTACAAAAGAATATGTAGCCACAGAGATTGCAAAAGTTTATCCAGATCTTAGCTATGTCGCAGTAGCCGGAGATAATATGACTGGTGATCTTACGTGGAATACTCAAAGCGGCAATGGTTTAGCTTGGAGTAATAATAGCGATTTTGCATCAATTAAATTTTATAACACAGGTGATAGAGATCCAGATTGTCGTTTAGAGTTTGAAATCGGAGATAACAATAATGAATTCTTTAGGTTCGTCATGAGTCCTCATGGAACAGTGGCGCCAGTAGAACTTCTAAAAATAGCCAATAGCGAGTTTTCGTATAAAGGTAATACAATTTACCATACTGGAAATGTTGGATCTGGTTCTGGATTAGATGCCGATAAACTCGATGGATTAGACTCTGTTTTCTTTAGAAATGCATCAAATTTAAATACTGGAACTATTTCAGATAGTAGACTTCCTGATGTAATCACACCGATGACATCAGTTCGAACTCGAGAGATATTACCTGGAACCAGTCAAAACGAGAATGACTTTGGGGAACAGGAAATTGTTATAAGTGCTGGTGAATCAAGTGGTAAAGTTCCGAATCAAGTTAATGAGTATGTTTATATAAATGCTGAAGGCGGATTGAGTGTAAATACTCCAAAAGTTTCTAATTGGCAAGGTGGAGCCGCAGGAGGTTTTAATGAAACAATTATTACTGGTACAAATATTAGTATTGGCGGTAATACAGTTTTCCATGGTGGAAATGATGGAGCTGGTTCTGGATTGGATGCTGATTTACTTGACGGACAAGAAAGTTCATACTATTTAACTCCAGCAAATTTAAATGGAGAAATTCCTGATAGTAAAATCCCCAATACTATTACTCCACAAACATTAGTTAAAACAAAAGAGATACGGACATCAACAACCCAAGAACTTATTTTAAATGCTGGTGAATCAGCCGGTAAAGTTAGTGGTCAAGTCAACGAGTATGTTTATGTAAATGCTGAACAAGGATTAAGTGTAAATACTCCAAAAGTTTCTAATTGGCAAGGTGGAGCCTCAGGCGGCCATAATGAAACAGTTATTAAAGGTGATGGAATTACAATTTCCGGAAATACAGTTTTCCACGGTGGCAATGATGGATTTGGTTCTGGATTAGATGCTGATAAACTCGATGGATTGCATGCATCATCATTTCTCAAACCAAACACCCAGATTTCGGTATCTGCTCCAACGTCAAATAATCATGCAGCAACAAAGAAATATGTTGATGATACTTTTGCAGAAGTGCGCATGCCAGATATTCAAGTAACATTACTTAAGAAAGTATATCCAGTAGGAGTATTGTATACAAGTAGTGTTGCTACTAATCCTAATACGTTATTTGGTTTCGGTACATGGTCAGAATACGGAAAGGGTAGAATGCCAATCGGTGTTAATACCGCTGACAGTGATTTTAATAAAGCAGGAAAAACAGGTGGTAATAAAACACATACTTTAACTATAGCTCAAATGCCATCTCACTCTCACGTTTGTGGAGCAGCTAATGGCAATGTCAATAGTCAATCCCTGTCCCCATTTGAATTTACCAGAGATGATCGCGAAACAACTGTTAGAACAGATGCAACAGGTGGAGGAGCCGCTCACAATAATATGCCACCCTACATAACAATCTACATGTGGAGGAGGATAGCATAATTAATAACTAAAGTAACATTTTAAATTTATATAAATAAAAGATATGGCAGCAATAATTACATCAGAATTTAGAAAAAACGCAAGAGCGTTATTTACAAGTGATATTAAGACATCTAACGCAGATGATTATTTTATTGGATTAGGTAAGACAGATAGTTGGCCTGATACAGTAGATTCTTTAGGAAATCAAGTGACAGAGTACAGTAGACAATTCGCTGCTCCTTTGCCAGTTGATACAACCGTCAATAAGATCGACGTATTAAAAAATTTAATGATTCTTGTAAAAACAGATTCAGCAGAAGTTTTTAATGTTATTCCTCGAAATAATTGGGCAGCTAATCGAATTTATAAAGTTTTTGATCCAACAGATCCTAAGAGTTTTGATTATGAAACTATTGACGGTGTTGCATACTATCCATGTTATGTTACTTCAAATGATAGAATATATTTTTGTTTATCAAATACCGATAGTAATGGAGAAGCAATAGAATCAACAACTGCAATTCCAGTAGCATCTGGTGCAACAACAGATAGATTAACCTATCATACACCTCAACCAATTGATAATGGAGAAGGTTATGTTTGGGCATATGTATCATCTTTAGATGAAGATTCTAAATTTTATACAGATCAATTTGTAAATTACACATATCCTACTTCCGAACAAGTTGCAGATACTAAAATAAAACAAACTGGTGGTTTAATATACGGTTTTAAAATTGTTAATGGTGGAACTAATGCATCATTAGCTAATACTAAAATAAAAATTCTAGGAACAACTCGAGCGAAGACAACTCCATTTAATATTGAACCTATTGCTACTGATGTGGTAATATATGATTTCGCTGATCAAGATCAATCAGAATCAAACTTTAACACTGTATTTTTACAAAGCGGTGGAATTGAATCAATTCGATATAAAGTAGATAGTAATAATCAAATTACATGGGCAGCTGATTACTTGTCAGCATCAGTGGTAGTTGAAGTTGATGGAGTAGTAGATGAATCAATTGATATCGTGCCATACGTATTGTCGTATGAAGGTTTAGGAAGATATCCAGACAATGATCTACCATCTTTCTATGCCGGCATTGCAGTCGATTTTGTGGGTGATGTTGATGGAGAAGCTCCTGTTGGTTACAACGTGGATGTTCGTCAAATTAGTCTAGTTAAAAATCCAGAAAGATCATTTACTGACAATGCACTTGATAATGATCCTGCAAGTCCTCCAGGATTGTACACTCCTGAAGAAGCATATGATTCTTTAAAATATCTTCAGCTTGAACCCGGAACATTACAAAGAGATTATATCGGTAGAGATTTTATTATTGAACAAGCAGATACAGGAGCACGAGCTTGGTTAGATTATGCCGATAATATTAATGAAAGATTATACTATCACCAAAATAGTTCTCCAAAAGTTAATTTTAAAAAGTTTACATCAAGTTTTACACAGCCATCTGTTACAGTTACAAGTATAGCTGGTTTTAGTGATGGTGCAACATATAAAGTTGATAGTTGTGAAAATCCAGAATATTTGCCAGAAACTGGAGAGGTTATATTTTATGAAAATAGAAAGCCCATAAATAGAAACTTTAACCAAACCGATGAAGTTAAACTTGTTATTCAATTCTAATGGCTATAAAAACCTATCAAATTTCTCCGTACAACGATGATTTCGGTGTACGAGATCAAAATGTTAATAATAAGACTGCTGAAGAAAAAAACTTTCTTCGAATTCTTTTTAAACCAGGTGTTAGTGTACAAGCTCGTGAGCTTAACCAAATACAATCTATTCTACAAAACCAAATCGATAAAATCGGTACAGGTGTTTTTAAAGAAGGTCCAGTTCCAAAATTAGCTACTGAAGCTACTTTAGATCGTACTGTACATTATGTTGATATAGCAATACCGGCAAATACAGCTGTTACTCTGGCTCCTAACTTAAATCAACTTGAGGGTTTACGATTAGATTATGATCCAGATTCGAGTCCCGAAAGATTTGTTGATGCTGAAATTTTACATTATGAAGCTCTTTCAACAACAAATCACTATAGATTTTATATTAAGTATCTTAGTTCTGTTCAAGACGATACTACTGGAGAAAATATACAAAAATTTCAAGCTGAAAATTCTCCAGCTGATTCCATACGAACTACAAATATTGTAGAAAATCCAGCTAATCCTGGAGAAAATTTCTTTGACGCAAGTCAGATTATTGGGACAGCGATTGAAACAGGAAAAGCTATTCACGCACAATCATCAGAAGGTGTATATTTTACTAAAGGAGAATTTGTTTATAGCGAAGAGCAAAACATTTATGCAAAAATTCCTGCAGAAGATTATCCATTTAATTTTAAAGTTGTTTATAAAGTTGTTGAGAAAATAGTAACTTATCAAACAGATAAATCTTTACTTGATAATGCTGCTGGTTATCCAAATGAAACTGCACCGGGTGCTGATCGTTATACAATTGATCTTCAATTATCGATATTAAGTAAAGATGAAACAGATAACGATAATGACTTTATAGGAGGCAACACAAATATTTACGGAAATAGTACATCAATAGGAGATACACTATTTCTTTTAGAATTTACAAACGGCTCACTTGTACAATCTGCTAGACCAGAGTTTAGCGGAATTATAGATGTATTGGCTGAACGTTCTCGAGAAGAAACCGGAGATTTTACAGTAGAACCATATCTTATCGATATAACTGGATTCTATAATAATGATGATGATGATTCTAAGTGTGGACGTGGTGTATACACTCCAACACAAATGGGAGATTTAGCTATTCAAATTGGAAGCGGAGATATTTCAAGTGTTTCTGCCGGAACTTTAGCAAGTAAAGAAGATCCTGATAGAATTAAATACGGAGAGTCACGATTTGTAGTAGGTATAGAACCATCTATTTCATATGTTGATGGTTATCGCATTGCTGAACCTGAAAGGATTGAAGTAATAGGAGAGAAAGCACGTACATTTAGTAACACAACAGATGCATTTAGTACTGCTAATCTTGGTTCTTATTTTATAGGAACTAGCATATCTGGTGGAACACCAAGTTTCGATGTAGATACTATATACAATATTACAGATGGTAATGGAAACGCAACAGCCGATATTCTTGCTACATGTAGAGTGCGTGCATTAGAAAAAACTACATCAAGCTTTAAGCTGTATGTTTATGACATTGAGTTAGCGAGCAATATTACTTCTTTATCCGGAGCTGTAGATATCCAGATAGGTCCTGCAGGAGCTAACGGATTTAAATTTACTATCGACACGAATGTTGATATTGGTATATATGAGCCAAAATTTAATAGATCTATATACAAACTTCCAGCTAATTTTATACGAAATGTAGATGCTACCACTATGCAATTTACTGCAAGAAAGGTATTTACTGGTCAATCTGTCACTACTACTAATTCAAATGAAAAACGAGTAACACTAACTGTACCAAATGGTGATGATAAATTTGAAATAGAAGGCGCAAATAGTTATATTATAATGGATGGCGGTTTCCAGCGCGCAGTTGAAGATGTAGCTATAGGAGGAACAAATAATAGTCAAGTCACTCTTCGAGCTGATGCTATTAACGGTGCTACTGTAGATGTTATAGCGTCATATCGCTCAAAATTAAATTTAAGAACTAAGACAAAAGAAACTGAAACAAATAAAGAATTAGTGGCTATAGAAGGTAATGTTGCTACTGGTGATGAGTTTGATCTTGATCATTATGATATTATTGAAATAGTATCAGCAACAGATTTTGCCGGTAATGATGTACCTTTATCCGATCTAGTTCTTGATAATGGTCAAAGAGACGGATGTTATAAAAAAGGAAAAGTTACATATACTGGTGCTGGTTATGAGGCGACCGATAATGCAGTATCTCCTGCAATTGATGATGGTGGACTTAAAATAACTTATACTTATTTTGATCATAGTGATGATACAGGTTATTTTTCAGTTGCATCTTATCCTGATCATTTAAGTATTGGCTATTCAGATATTTCAACATATAAAGATATGCGTCTTTCTGATTGCCTTGATTTTAGAGCTAAAGTTGGTGACAGCGAGTCAGGTACTCACTTAGATCCAAATAGTACAATTGACTCACAACTTTCATATTATCTTGCTCGCATTGATAAATTAGTTGTTACAAAGGATAGCGAATTTAAACTTATACAAGGAGTTCCAGCTATAGTTCCTGAAGAACCGAGTGTTCCTTCAACCGCGCTGCATCTTTATACACTGCATATTCCCGCATATACATTTTGTCATACAATGATTGAAACAAGCTTTATTGATAATCGTAGATATACGATGAAAGATATTGGTAGTCTTAATTCACGTGTAAATAATTTAGAATATTATACGTCACTTTCTTTACTTGAAAGAGAAGCAAATGGTAAACAAATTTTTGAAACAACAAACACTAATCCATATGAAAGATTTAAAAATGGAATTATTGTCGACAGTTTCCAAGGCCATGAGGTAGGAAATGTATTTGATCCACACTATAATAATTCGATGGATCCTGATGATCCAATTCTTCGGCCGTATTTCGAAACTCGAAGTGTACCACTTACATTTACAGGCAATAATTTAGATAATACTAATATAACAACTAACGATGGTATAGCTACTCTTTCATACACTGCAGGACCAAGTTGGATTGATCAACAAAAAGCCGCAGTATCAATTAGTGTTAATCCATATGATGTAGCAACATGGTTAGGATCAGTCAAGCTTTCTCCTTCATCTGACGAATGGATGGAAACTCGAAGAGCACCGAATATTATAAACGAAGTTGGTGGAAATCTTTCTGATTTAAGAGCCGAAGTTGATCGAATTAATCAAATGGGTACAAGGTGGAATTCATGGCAAACAACATGGACTGGTCGACCTGTAACAAGAACTACAATGGAACGAAGAAATCGTGCCGGAATTCCTTGGGGCCGTGGACCTGGTAGAGGTTGGGTTAGAAGAGTAACAACAACAGAAACTCAATCAAGGCAACAGCGCACAGGTATTAGAACAACTGCCTCAATAAACGCTGTTACTCGAGTAAAAGATGATCGTGTCATTGACGTAAGTTTTGTTCCATTTATGCGAGCTCGCAAAATTTACTTTAGCGGAAAATTATTTAAACCTAATACTAAATTAAAAGTATTCTTTGATGGAAAAGATATTACTAAATATTCAACTGGTATACCTATCACATCACAAGGAGTAGTACCTAGTGGCTATAAACAATGGTCGAGTAATCCTTCAGTACAAGTTTATCACAACCGATCAAACACACAAATTACTGGTACCGGTGGAGATATTATTAGTGATAATAGAGGTGATGTCTATGGTTGGTTTGTTGTACCAAACAATAAAGAATTACAATTCCCTTGTGGAGAAAGAAAGGTTATTTTATCAGATGGTAAAACAGCCACTGATCCTGCAGCTAGTACAAGTGCAGATGCAACATATACTGCTCAAGGTAAAGTTCAAACAAAACAAAGAACTCTTGTTACTACAAGAACAGTTGTTCGACAATCTCAGCGTGTTACACACTCAAGAATTCAAAATTCTAGTGGAGTTACTCGCACACAGTGGTATGATCCACTCGCTCAATCATTTATTATTGGAGAAAATCCAGGTGGGCTCTTTATTCATTCTGTAGATTTATATTTTAGCCACGCATCAACTAAAAACATTCCTTTGAAATTGTATTTAGTTGAAATGGAAAATGGTATGCCAACACAGCGGAGAGTTCCAGGAAGTGATGTAATAAAACAACCTGGTGACGTCAATACATCAAATGATGCAAGTGCGGTAACAACCTTTACATTTGATTCACCGATCTATCTTCAGTATGGATTAGAATACGCAATGGTCACAGAATCTAATTCATCAGAATATCGTCAATGGTTATCTGAAGTCGGTAAAAATGATGTTAATACTGGAGAATATATTTCAAAGAATCCATTCTTAGGTGTATCGTTTAAATCTCAAAATGCTTCGACTTGGACACCTGACCAAATGAAGGACTTTAAGATGCGTGTTCGCGAAGCTACCTTCCAATCGAGTGGAGAAATTGTTTTAGAAGCGCGTGGAATTAGTACCACAAAAGCCAACGGTGATGATTATAATCCTGTAATAACCACTGATGAAATAGACGGTACTCTCGAGTATTCTCAAGTTCAACTAAATACAGATTTTATCGAGCATCCAGAAACATCAATAAAATTCGAAATATCGGTTAATGGTGGAGATTACGAAGTAATTGTTCCAAATGAAAATCATTATATTTCAACAGCAGTTGACGCTCCTCTTACACATAACGATAATTTAAAAGTAAGAATAAGTTTAGATACAGATAATAGAAAAATATCACCAATCATTGACTTAGACAGAATCTCTCTTATCGCAGTTAAAAATGTTATTGGACCAGAAGATGCTAGTGCAACTAGTCCTACTCCTGCAGATAGTTTAATACAAGATAGCGGAGATTCAGAACTAGCTGCAGATCATGGTAACGCAACTGCGGTCTATATGACAAAAGAAGTTGCGTTAAATAATCCAGCAGATAGATTAGATGCATATTTAAATATTAATAAACCATATGCTGATAGTAATGTATTAGTTTATGCTCGATTTAAAAGATCAGAAGATAATATAGAAGATTTGACTTTTGAAAGAATTGATCCAGAAACTCCACTATTAATTAATGACATTGACGATTATGCAGAAGTTCGTTATATAAGAGATTTTGGTCAAGATAGTCCAACTCCACCGCTATTTACTTCGTTCCAAGTCAAAATTGTATTAGTTTCTAATGATCACGCTATTGTTCCTACCGTAAAGGACTTTAGAGCAATTGCTACGGTGTAAGATGCGGTTAACAGTAAAAGATAATACTGCACTTGAAAGAGATAATTCATCAAATGCAATATTAAATAACGATTCTAAAGCGTATCAGGCAGCATTGCTAAGAAAAAAATATAATAGAGAATCATCAGAAGAATTTAAAAACCTAAAAAGCGAGATATCAGAGCTAAAAGATTTAGTTCAAACACTTATCGTTAAAATGAATAAATAGAGTTATGGCACGAAAAGCACTTTTTACAGACGTATTTGAAACTGATACATTTAATCAATGGAGACTTAAGACTAATTCAATTAAGTTAAATCTCCAGGATATGTTTGACGAAATTGATAATTTCGATCAGATTGCCGTATTACTTACTAAAAATCAAACTATAGATGGTGTTAAATCATTCGTTCAAAAATCTAACTGGACAAAGGAGTATACTCAAAATCAGGTAACTCCTTTGTTAGAGTTGAAAGTTACAAATTCTATGGTTGAAGGATCAAATATTGGTCATCAAGGAACTGGTCCAGCCATCGATTTTTACAATCCAGACACTAGCGCAAGTGATGGATCAAATACATATTTAGTTTCTCGTATTGCTTCTATTACTGAAATTAATACTGATAAATTCCCGAATGCATCTCTTGTATTTTTTACTGGTAAAAATGTAGAAAGCCCAACAGAAAAGATGCGAATCACTTCTAGCGGACAAGTTGGAATTGGTACGTCATTACCAAAAAGTGGTGTACAACTAAATGTTCAAACTGCAGATAATAATAGTGTTATAGCTATTCAATCGAAAGGAGATAGATTTGCAGCTATTACATTTGGAGATGAGAAAAGTCATAAGTCCGGACAAATTCTGTATCATAATCTTGGAAACTCTATGCGCTTCTTTACTGGAGAAGATACCGCGGTTCAAACATCATCAGCTGAACGTTTACGTATTACAAATACTGGTGCTGTTGGTATAGGAACAACAAATCCTTCTGTAAAACTTGATATAGTTGGAGATTTAAAAACAAGTGGATTTATCCACGCCGGAGAAGCAAGCGGTGGTGTAGCTCTTACATTAAATGACGGATATGGTAATGCTAATGTAGCATTTAATCATGCTAGTGGTAGACCAACGAGAAACGGATCATCTGCTCGTATCGAAACTAGCGTTGATGAAACTACTGGTAGAATGATATTTGAGGTTGGAGACAATTCAATAAAAGATTCTACTCGTAATTTAACACAAGTTGTACAACTTAAGACTAACTTAGTTGATATATTTACACCTACTAATATTAATGGTAAAACAAATATTACTGGTAGACTTGGTGTTCTCGATGTAGAAAATCCAGATTTTGCATTATGTATTGGAGCTAGATCTGATGAACCTGGTCACGTAGCTATTAATGCAGATGGAGGAGCAATTAGTTTACGGCCTACGAAAAATACTACTCACGCATGGTTAATAAATGCATTCGATTCACCTGGCGGTGATTTAGCTATTACATCACGCAAACGTAATACAACAACTAATAAATATGTAGATACTCACGCATTGCGTTTTCAATCAAATGCTTCTATATCTATTCCTAATAATTTAACTATTGGTAAAACTACCAAATCTAATCAAATATTAATTCGTGATACATGGAATGCTAATGGCCCAGCAGGCGGACAAGCTCTTTTCATTAAAGATCTTGATAAACATTCAAGCTATGATCCACACGGTACTGGTGACGGTAATAATAATTATACCATATCTAAAGGTGCAGTTCCTCTTATTATTTCAGATAATAATAGTAGTACTTCAGGACCTAATTCTCATGGCATAGTATTATATAATGCTTCTGGTACTCCTGGAAGTTTCGCTCCAAGTATTTTATTCGCAAGTAGAGAAGCTGGTACTACGAATTTTAGGTCAGCCACTGCAGGAATTTATTCGAGAAGTCCTCTTAATATTGGTGGAGCTCCCGGAGCAACTGGTGAAATTAATAATAATTATAACGATGGAGAATTAATTTTTGCCACATCAGGAACATTAAGTGATGGTACAACTAATAGTCAAGGTGTAACTCAACGGATGGTGATCGATCGCACCGGTAAAGTTGGCATTGGCACATCTGAACCAAAAGAAACTCTTGATGTTGTTGGTAATGTAAGAATAGATGGACCGTATATATTTGTACAAAACGATGGATATCCACAGCTTGTTCTATCTAATGCCGATGGAAAAACTAAACGATTTGGAATTTGGAAGAGTGGATCTGCAATTGATAGAATGACACTTGGTCCTCAAAACGCAAACGGTTCAGGACTTGGAGCAATATTCATTAATCGTAATGCTACTGTTGACCTTCCGCGCGGTGGTACAGTAAACGTGGTTACACCAGCTGATAATTCTTTGGTTAATAGAATATTTGTTGAAAACCTTGTTAACCAAAGTGACGCATTCAATACATTAAAAACGTTATCTTTAAAAGCAAATGATAATAACTTAGAAGGTGGTCAAATTACATTAAATAGATCATCTGATGATACAGCTTATTGGAATATCGATGCACACGGTTCTACATCCACACCATCGCTTAGATTTTTCCATGAAAATGATGAAGGTGCTGCTACTGTATCAATGTATATCACCTCCTCTGATAAAGTCGGGATTAGAGAAGCTGATCCAGATTGGGACTTATGTATTGGAGGTAAATCAACTGATGCTGGAAGCGTGGCTATAACTGCTGGTGGTGGGGCAATAAGTTTAAGACCTACCAAAAATACTACTCACGCTTGGATGTTTAATGCATTTGATGCACCTGGTGCCAATTCTGCAATTGTAAGTCGCGAATATGTTGTTTCTACAGGAAGATATAAAGATACAAATATATTAACATTTAATAAAAACGGCCAAGTTACTTCTACAGGAGATTTTGTTAGCTCGAGAACAATTAAATCTCTTGGTGCTATTACATCGAATGGCACTCTTAGTGCATTAGGTAATATGATATTTGGTAGTACTAACCGAGAAGGCGCGTGGATTTTAGAAAGTAGACAGGGTCGCGGAAGTCGTGGAGATTATTTTGAGCTTGCTTCACGAAACGATAGGCTTACTGATTGGAATTTTGGATCTGGATTTAGACAATATAAAAGCGGTAGTGTAAATATTGGCGGTACAGGAGAAAAATCTGGATATCAGCTTTACGTAGATGGTAATATTTTACTCAAGAAAGACGCTGATATTATACAAGAAGGCAAAACAACCCCAAACAACTGGGGTGGAGGATTAACAACATTTGATGTATATTCTGACGGCGGAACACTTGGAGTAGGTAAAGATGGATCTTTAGAGTGTTATTTAAATCGTGACGGTAATGGTTTTGTTAAGAATTCTCTTGAATTGGGTTATACACCAACAAAGAATAGTCACGCTGTTCGAAAAGATTATGTTGATGCTAAGGTAGCAGGTATAACCAGTACGACAAGTACCTTTACTGGTAGAACTGCATTTTTTAGTGGTGATGGACCTAACTCTACAATTGCTACACGGACTAGTGCACAGCGAGCGTCCAATAGATCTCATGCTGGGAACAATATACCAACTGCTAGTGATACTTTTTCTCACGGCCATAGTTTTGTTTCTAAATTTACTACTAACCACGGTCATGATGGTGGAGGAATATTAATCGATGTTAGTGATTCGAATGGCGATGAACATGCTATAAGCGTATATAACGTAAATACGCATATTAATAAAGAAGTCTTTCATGTACGAGCTGCCACTGGAGACACATATTCAGCAGGTGATTTTTTCAATCGAGGAAATATTGGTACTGAAGGTAATATATCAATTGGTCAACAGGTCGCTGATTATTACTCGATCCAGCGAGGAGCCAATAATACAAATTTAAGTTTTGTACATAACTCAGCAACGGGCAATAAGATATTACTTTCTTTTTCCGAGTCAAGTGGAAATGTAAACCTAACGAGAGATGGTACAACAGATAAAAGTCTTGTTACTAAGAAATATGTTGATGATCGTAAGTTTTTGCCTATTCAATCAAAAAGTAATATTACTACTCGTCTTGATAGTGGATTCTATGAAACAATTACCGGTACAAAAGCTGAAGGATGGCCAGAAGATACTCGCAGTTGGCAGCATTTAATTACAAGTACGCATAGTAACACTGCTAATTATTACGCTTTACAAATCGCTGCTCCATTTTTCGATCAAGAAATTTATTTTCGAAATACCCATAATGATGGCAAAAAAGCATGGCAGAAATTCTGGCACACTGGAAATGATGGAGCTAATTCAGGGTTAGATGCTGATAAACTTGACGGAAATCATGCAGCGGTATTTGCTAAGATAAACACTAAAGTTTCAGTATCTACTCCAACTGCAGATAATCATGCAGCAACAAAGAAATACGTTGATGATTCTATTAGTATCTCTACTTCAAGTTCTCGTGATTTGTTTGGTAGAAGCGATTTTCCAGCATCTGGCGCAAGAGATGTAACTAGATCTCATGTTGGAAGTGTAATACCGTCTGGTACGGGTAAGCATTCACACGGCCTTGGTTTTGTTGCTAAATTTACTACTACAAGTGGCAGTGATGGCGGAGGAATATCAATTGATGTTACTGATTCGAATTTCGATGAACTTGCTATAAGTGCATATAATAAAAATCCTGGTTTAAATAGAGAAATCTTCCACGTAAGAGCTACTAACGGTGACGTATACTCAAGTGGTGATATTTACAATCTAGGAAATATTGGCACTGAAGGTAGAATACAAATTGGTAAAACCGGTGATTTTCATTATATTTCAAAGCATGCTACTGATGGACTAACAATTGGTTATACTAAGAGTACAGGTTCAATAACAGGTTTACGTATAAAAGAAAATGGAACAGTAGCTTTAGGAAAAACTGGTACTGCAAATGGTGACCTAGTTAATAAAAAATACGTTGATGATAAAGTTTCTAGTATTGAAAATGTACAAAATGAAAATACTGGAGGTTCTGCTCCTTACTATGGTTGCAGAGCTTGGGCACATTATAACGGAGTTACAAAACAACTTTTACAAAATGGTAATGTTAAGAGTGTGGGATATATCAATGTCGGACATTATAGATTTATCTTTGATGTTGCTATGAAAAATAAATATTATTCAGCGAATGTAAGTGTTAGTCAAGAATATATTTCGGGTAAAGGTCATACAGTACCATTTATTTTTAATCAACAGACTTGGGGATTTGATGCTGTTATGTATGACGAAGATAATTCTGCAGTGAAGGTTGATAAATCATATGTTAACATAACGGTGTTTGCTTAATAAATTTTAATAAATATAATACAATGGCATATTCAAGAATAATTCATACAAAAAGTGAGGTAGTAGGTGCAGTTCCTGCAGATAGTAGTATATCGTATGGTGAAATAGCTATTAACTATTCAGATGGCCATTTATATATTAAAAAAGAAGATAATACTGTTCATAAAGTAGCATCTTCGGATTTTCCTGGACAAATTAGTAATTTAGAGCGTGATGTTACTTCTCTTACTAGCACAGTAAATCTTCTTAATTTACAATTCACAGCAGCTGATGACCTTATTTTTGGTAGAGAAAATGTAAATGCTATACGCTCCAATAATTCTTTAACCTTTGGATTAGCCAATGAACTTGGAACTGCTGCATCAAATAGTCAAGCATTTGGTATAGGAAATAAAGTTAGTTCTGAAAATGGAATTGCTGTTGGTGCTTTTAATGAAGCAGCTGGAAGTAATTCTATATCAATTGGATCTAGAGTTAAAACACCTGCTGATGTTTTTGAATTAGGAAAATGGTCTTCTACAAGTTCTAGAACATCTTCTGTACGAATTGCAAGTGGGAATGTCGCAATGACATTAAACAATTCTTCTACCGCTATTAAAGATGGTGGTTCAGTGGTTGGCGAGGAACTTAACGATAAGCTTCCTCATGAGATGTATGCTATACGCCGAAATGGAGATGAAATATTGATTGATGTTAACATAGCTGGAGAGGTTAAAACATGTTCACTAGGAGATTCTAGCTCGAATCCTGGTTCATCGGTTAAAAGTATTGGAGAAACAGATCCAACTAAATTTTCTGGAGAAGTCGCGGTTAAGGCTATTCGTAAATTAACACAACAACAATATACCGACTTAGGTTCAGATCGTGATGCGGCAACTCTTTATATCGTAACATAATTTTTAATATATACAAATATGGCAACTGATAAAAAAATAACAGCATTAAACGCTTGCACATCAACAGATGTAAACAGTAGTGTAGATTCATTAGTAATTGTTAATGCAAATGAAAGTAAAAAAATTACACCAAATGCTTTAATGACAGGTCGTGTTCAAAGCACAAATGTAACTAATTTAGTCACTATTACCCAAAACAATTATGATAATTTGGTAAGCGCGAATGCTGCAGATGCTAATACGTTGTATATTATTACTATTTAATAATCTATAATTATTCACGTCGTGAGAACTTTATCATTAACTAATCTAGATAGGATCACTAAATTAGATTTCAATAGATCTTCGCATACAAATGCGGTTGGTGGTATTTTATCTGTAACAAAGTTTAAAAATATAGAGTCGTTAAAGGCTGCATATAATAATCTTGCTAAAGTACGTTATTCTATTGCCAATAATACTAAACTTGTTGAATTAGATCTCTCGAATAACGAGCTATCCACAATAGAAATAGATAACACTCTTGAAACTTTAGATACAATTGGGTTATCGAACGGTACGGTTAAACTTGGAGGTACGAATGCATTACCTACTCTCGGAAGGTATAATCCAGCGTTGAGAAATTTAGTAGATAATAAAGGGTGGAACGTAGAAATTACAGGAGGAATTGATACACAGTTTACCTCTACTCATGGTTATACTTCAACAGATGAAACAGTGCAGACACACCCAGACTGGGAAGGAAGACCTTCAGTAGTTGGCACTCCAGAACAATGGGTAATGGATGGAACAAATAATAAAATTTTCTGTGATGCTCGTTTTAAAAATATAAGAACTAGTAATCCAATTATATCTAAAGTTGGTTCATTAATTCGTTGGGAGGTAGAATTTGACTTTGGATCAAATACCCTTACACTTGATGAAACTGAACGTGAAGTACTTACGATAGCCAATACTGGATCATTTTCAGTTGGTGATACTGTTACTCAAACAAATGTCACCAACGGTACCACTCATACAATAGAAGGCCGAATTATGGAAATTAGCCCTTCTGGTGTGAAAATTAGAATTGGTCCACCCGTAGGTCAAAGCGATATCACTCGTACTCCTTCAATCAATGCCGACGATTTGGATGGCTCACCGAATAAGACGAATTTTAAAGTTACAGATACTAATAACGGAATAAGTAATGTCACTATAGGAAGTGAATCTTTTGAAGTTAATATTGTTCAAGATAATAAAACTGCAGAAAGAACTGCTATGTTTTCTTTTGTTGATATGCCAGTATATCCTGCTAGCAATGAAGGCGTATTAACTCATCCCAATATGTCAATCATTGTCAAGTTTGTAGCAAATGCTACTCATGGTGATCAAGTAACAGCTTTCTTTCGAAAAACTGGTTTTACTAACGGTGTAGCAAATAGTGTCGCTATAGGAAATATGGATCTTTCAAGTGTTGAAGGTAAGCGACTTCGAGTTGCTGCAGATATCGATGTAAAAGAAACTGCCGCCACAACTACAATAGCATGTTTATTTCAAAATCTTACAGATAATATAACAAAAAGTACGACTGTTAATCTCGATAAAGGAACAACCGCTGAAAGCGTATTTTATAACTCTTTAGCTGGTAATGCAACAACTGGTTTTAAACTAAGCTTACAAGCAGGAGCAATAGAGGATACAAACGTTGGTATAATGAACGTTCATAAAGCCTTAGCGAAAGTTATATGGCCGAATAGGCCATCATATAATATTAATATAGATTGGGATTTTACTAATGTACCTGTTACCGCATACGATCCAGAAGGTAATGAAAATGATAGACCACGAGTCAAGATTTTCAGAAAAGATTTAGAGTATATAGAATATCTTAATGCGGGTGGTATATATCTTGATCCAGTTACAGGCGTAACATCAGAACCACCATGGGGAGATAGAAGTGCAGGTTCAAACACTATTGTTATTCCACGAACAGATTCATCTGGACAAGAAAAAGACGCTGTGGTATGTCTATTTATTAATGATAGTATGGATGTAACGTTCGAACCTGATATAACACAATGGAAGAGACTAGGAACACAGAGCGGAGAGTCAAAGTATCAACTTACACTTTCGCATAAAGATATAAACGGAAATCCAGATACACCAGGATATATCCATCCAACTAGTAATGTTTTTAAACCGTTTCCTCATGATGTTAGCATAACAGTAACGCCACCTGCATCATCACCATAAAAAATAATATGATTTTATATACCGCAGTCGACGCAAAACTTGGCACAACTGATATATCAGAAATTCGTTTAGGAACTGGTTTGGTATGGACTAGTGAAATAGCTGGTGAAGAAGGAATATGGGAATTTCCTGATCCTTCAACTAATGATCAAATTGTTTTAACAACTACATTTGCCGGAACTTCGAGTATTCATTGGGGAGATGGATCTTCTGAGGAGTTAACTTCAGATACTCAGGTTGGACATGCTTATGGTTATGATGCTAATAATTTTACAAATCTAACATTTACCGGATCTGCTACTTCAACCGCCAAAATAAATCACTCAAGTGCTGGTTTGCTTACTGGTAATAATGTGTTTAATATATACCAAGCGAATGCAAGTGGAGCAGCTAATACTGATGACGCCTATGGATCGTATTCAGATCCGGCCTATATAGATAGCGGTGGAATAAGTTTTGTGGTTAATCCTCAAGCAGAAAAAATTGAAATTGAAGTTATTGGTAGAAATGATATTTACGGTGTTGGTTATGATACTCTTGGAATTGACGTAAACGGAAGTCAAATAGCCTTTTTCCAGAGTACAGCTGATGTATCGTATACAACACCAAGTGTAAATGGTACTGGAAAATATATCCCAGCCTTGGATGGAGTTAATGAAGTAAATCAAACTGTTACTCACACATTTACAGCGAATAGTCCTAATGGTCATACAATTCAAATTAGTGGAGAATCCGGAAAAATCGCAAATAATAACGTAGGATACGACGTGAAAATCACAGTTACCCTTTAAGACTATAAAGTTATAAATAGATAATATGGCGACTTATTCAAATTTATATATCGATCAAGGATCAGACTTTAACTTTACCGTCGATCTTACACCTACTGTTGGGTCGACTGATTTATCTAACTATACACATAAAGGACAATTGCGTAAAACTTATACTTCTACAAATGCAGTTGATTTTACTATTTCCATAAATAATACCAATAAAGAATTAACAGGTTCTTTAACTGCTGCACAAACTGGAGCGCTTAAAGCTGGAAGATATGTTTACGATATTGAAATACGTTCAGGAGATGCCACTCCAATTGTAACACGAGTTGTCGAAGGTCAAGTTGATATTACACCTCGAGTAACCGTTGGATAATATATAAATAAAAGAAAAAGAAATTACAATGGCTAAAATTTACATAGGAAACACAATAATATCTGACGATAACACGGTAAAAGACCAAATAATTGGCGCTGCACCTGAGTTATTAAACACACTCGATGAATTAGCTGCAGCTCTTGGAGATGATGAAAATTATGCTACTTCAACTGCAACATCACTTAGCAATAGGTTAAGGATTGATACTGACGCTCAAGCATTAGATGCTACACAACTAGTGAATGCTAAGACAAATTTAGGATTAGAAAATGTAGCAAACGAGTCGAAGGCGACAATGTTCACAGACCCAACATTTACTGGTACTGTAAGTGGATTAGTAGGCGATGGAAGTGGATTAACAACTTTAAATGCAACAAATATTTCGAGCGGTACACTTAATAAAGATAGATTGCCTTTAGCTACAGATATTACAAGTATTGGAACATTATCAGACTTAACAGTTACCGGTAATGTAACTGGAACAGCAAATCCAACATTAGCTGGTCATTTAGTAAATAAGATATATGCTGAAACAAATTTTCAATCGAAAGATGGAACCACTGGGGATGTTGCAATATCGGGTGACTTAGCAGTTGATACTGATACATTAAAAGTTGATTCAACTAACGATCGAGTTGGTGTAAACAAAGTGCCCGAGCGTACTTTCGATATGGATGGTAACTTTAGATTATTCATATCTCCAGAAAATCGTGTTGACGGAATAGTGCCAGCTTTAATTAAAAGTACAAATAAGACTGGTACAAATTTAAGAGTCGAAGGTCCAATTACTGTAACGCACGATCTATTTAAAAATAGCGGTGTGAATAATGGATTTGGAGATAACTCAAATCACTTTCATGATATTACTAAAATCAATAGAATTTCACAACAAGGTACAGGCGCAGTTAAAAATATTGAAAGGGTTCAAGAACAATATTATGCTGTTGAATCTAATGTATTAAGAGGTTCGAACGCCGCATTCTGGAATTTTGGTCGAGTTTCTCGTTCAATAGATAATACAACAGTCAGTTTGTCGGATTTATCTGGTTGGAATGTTCAAAATATTCAAGACAGCACTAATAGGTCTAACGCAGGACAAGTTCCATTTACACAATCAGAAACTACTACATTTACATTTAATACAACTAATCCATTTACAATCAATGATATATTACAATTAACAATTGATATTGATTTCGAAGGACCGCTTGTAGCTGCTACACATTTTGCAAAAGTAACTGCGGTTAATGGACTATCAGCAACTGTAGTTCTTTATAATGGTAGTTATAAATCAACCAATGAAGTTGATCTATCAACTAGTGCTTCACCAACACCAGGAAATGCAGATCCACAAACAGCAATTACAACCGGCTTTAGTGTTACTGAAATTGATACTAGCACTAATATATTACCAAGCAATGGTGGATTTAGCGCAGGTGATGCTTTCCAAAGGAGTTTTAGAAGTTTATTAGGTAGTCACGGAGCAAGAACTGGTCGAAGAGTATTTAAATTTAACCGAAATAGTGTCTCAGATGGTTTAGCAGTAAATGACGTTTTAACAATTATTACAACTGGTGAATCTGAAAATGGTAAATCTTATAAAGAAGCAGAAGTTGCAACTGTAATAAGCGTAAGCTCATCTCAAGTGTATGCATCTTATGGAAGATTATTTGATAACGATCCAGATTTGCCACTTACATATAATCGAAATAAGATACTAGCAATTTTAAAAGGCTCATTAGACGGACTTCACAGAATAACTACTGGTGATACATTAATGAATTTTAATGCTGATAATGCTGGTAGATATAAAAGTTTTCAAATTGGTCCAGGCAATGAAGTTGATGGTAATTGTATAGCAATTGGTAAAAACGTATACAATAACGTTGATAAAAGTATTCGTATAGGATATGACCCTGATAGCGGATCTGGTGATGCTACTAATCATCTTTTGATTACGCCAACATATACAGAAACATTAAAGCCATTATCTACCACTGGCATTCAAGCAGCAAGGATAAGTGGACAACAAACCGCTTTTATTAATCTTACTTACGATGCAGGAATTCATACATTTAGAGATTTTGATGACGATCCAAATGATATGATGGTTATTAGAAAAGCGGCATCTACTACTGGTGGAATGTATATGCCTGAGGCAGTTGTTGGTATTAATACTAATTCTCCAGATGCTGCTTTGCATATTGTCGGTCAAGGTGCTAGAACAGATAATGTAGTACTTAAAGCGATAGGTTCGGGTTTATTTAGTTCAAAGAATGATCTTGCTCTCCACTTAAAAGTAGATACTGATAATAGTACTGCCGGCGAAGGTTATTCAGGTGCTAATGGTTCTATAATACTAAAACTACAACAAGACCATACATCAAATAGCGGTACTAATGTAGAACGAATGAATGTAGGATTTATTGGTGCCAGTGGCGGTGGAAGATATACAAATTCTACAGCTAATGC
>MDTC01209857.1_pt1 | contig 39948 bp, 17 predicted proteins | sample 811181 | NCBI WGS metagenome assembly MDTC01 (sample SAMN05326644, study PRJNA326480) | marine metagenome | isolation source: seawater | place: Pacific Ocean: North | collected 2011
AAGTTGAAAGTGTTGGAAAATACCTCATGAAAGAGGGATCCATGGTGGTCCCTGGAGAGGTATCTTTCAATAATAGCTATGCATATGTAAAAATTTCTAGTTTCTCCCAAGGTTTCACCCTCTCACAATTTTTGGGTGCTACTCTGACTGGTGAGACCACTGGTGTTGTAGCAAAAGTATTGAATGCTACTGAAGAAACCTCAGCAGATTCTGCAACATTTTTTGTAAGATATGAAAGCAGTGGTACTGCTACAACAAATAGAAAATTCCAAGAAGGTGAAATTCTTTCTTCTGACATTGTTGGTTCTCCAACTGCTGTCGTAGGAATTACAGGTTCTGCAAGACCAACTGTTTACAAACCATTTGGTTCTGCTGCTACTCTGGAATTGACACAGAATGCCGCAACGGGGAGCGGTTCTGCTGTCTTTATTCAAGAAGGCATCTATTACGTCAATGGGCATTTTGTACGTAATGCTGCTCAAACACTTATTGTTGATAAGTATTCAACCACCCCAACATGTAGGGTTGGTTTCCTTGTTCAGGAAGAACTTATCACTCCAGATGAAGACAATTCTCTGAATGATAATGCTGCTGGTTTCAGCAACTATGCTGCTCCTGGTGCTCATCGTCTCAAGATTACGCTCACTCTGGCATCTAGATTGATTGATGCTGCTGTTGAGAACAACTTCATTGAACTTCTCAGAATTAGAGATGGTATCATTGAGAGAAAGGTAGAAAAGAAATCTTGGTCTGATATTGAAGAGATTCTTGCAAGAAGAACTTATGATGAGTCTGGAGACTACATCGTAAGAAATTATGGTTTAGAAATCAAGAACCATGACAATGATGGGGAGAACAATGGTGTTTATCCCCTCGGCAATGATGGCACCTATAATGGGCTTTCTGTTGATGATTCTAAAGATTCAATTGTTGCCGCAATTTCTCCAGGTAAGGCATATGTGCGTGGATTTGAGATTGAAAGTACAGGAACTAAATATAAAACTTTTGATAGAGCAAGAGACACCCTGACCAGAGAAAGAGCAAGTATTTCTGTTCCTCAAGGTGCATTCTTGAATGTTCAGAATGTCTTTGGTTCAATTGACCTCGATAATATTGTTTCTGGATCTATCAGTACAGAAGCACTGTCTCAAGTCAAGTTCTATGGAAGATTTACTGACTCTTACTTAGGTTTGACAAAGGGTGGTAGAGGTTCTGCTCCGCTGCGCTATTATCTTATCCAACTTGAAAACTTAGATTCACAAGCAAGTTTCAACTGGGAAGATGCTCTGATTGGTGGTATGCAAACCAGCACTCAGCTTGTACAAAAGACTGGTAATATCGTTCCAGGATCTATTCTTAGAGGAGCAGATGCTCTAGCAGGAACTGCACAGAGTGGAGTTACATCAGGAACAAATGATCGTCGCGTTTATACAATGCTGGTCTCCTTGACATCAGGAGACTACATTAGACCTGGCATTGTTGTACAAGACACAAACACATCAAATGTTGCTAGTGGATCCGACAGAGCAATTGTAAGACGTGTGGATGAACTGTCCACCGCTCCTATTGGTTGTGCTCATCCAAAATATCTGACTTCAGTATCTACTACTACAGATAGTAACGGTAAAATTTCTGGTGGAGAAAATAGAGATTCTATCTTTAGACTCGGTATTTTTGATACAACAACTTTTACATCTTTGAAAGTTCATAGTAATGTCGGTGTTGGTGCATATGCCAGTGGTGTAAAAACTTATGGTGCAAAGATTACAGGTTCTTCTACTGGAGCAACAGGTATCGTTGAAGCATCTTTCACTGCAGATGGATGGGATGAAATTGTTCTCTCTAATGTTGTTGGAACATTTAGAGATGGAGAATTGATTGTTACTGACCCAGATTACGGTAATCAGGGCAGAAGAGCACAAGCAAGAATCATCAAGAACGGCACAATCAAATCCATCAATGTTGTTGATGGCGGAACAGGATATTCTACTACAGCAAATCCAACTGCAACAACAGAACTGAAGATTGGTCCTAATGCAAATAGTTTAGAATCTGTAAAACTGAATAGAGCAGTTGGTGGTCAGCTGTTCCCATACAAGTTGACTGCAGGAACTGCTAGTAATCTTGAACTTATTGAACTGGATGATGGGGATACATCTGGTGATATTTTCCCCAACGAATATCATTACAAATCTGATAATGCTAAAGTTTTCAGTGGAGTTCCTGTAGCAACAATTACTGTTGGTAGTGGTACTACTGGTGCAGCATTGCTTGAAGTTGATCTTTGGGGAGATACTGTAAGAACTTACACCATGAAGGACATCAAGTCCATCTCTGGTGGTGCTGCTAATAGTAAGTTCTCTGCAGATACAATTCTCGATGACGAAAACTTCTACAATGCAATTGAAGTTGCACAAGTAAATGGTAAGAAATCTGAAACTTACTTTGAAATTACAAGTTTGACTACAGATCCTAGAAAGAATCTGAAAGCAAATGATTTGATCAAAGTTGTATCTGATGCTGGAGTTGAGAGAAGATATAGTGTGAAGTATGTTCAAAGGAGAGGAACACTTCTTACAAATACTTCTAGAGTATATGTTTTTGGTCCTCTTGTTGATGATGTAACAAATGCTCAATTATTCAAGATTGAAGCAAGAGTTGGTGGTGCCGATAAGAACACTCTGGTTCTGAACGCTCCAGACTCAGTAATAAAAACAACTGCCAAAGATAAGACAGAAACTGGGTTCAATTTCAATACATTCAAGCAATTCATTTCTACTATTGGTAGTGGATCACTTACATTCACTCTGAGTGGTGAGAACAGAGACTTTGATGGATTCTCAAATAGATACACTGCAGTTGTCGCTGACGCTGGAACCAGTAGTGGATTGGATGTAGGTGATATTATTGACCTGTCACTCTATGAAAATCAAAGAACTCTTGCTACAGCAGGAACGAATGGTCAGATTGTATTCAGTGGTCTTCCTTCGACATTCAATGGTGCTGTCATCAAATTGACTGCTCCAATTTCTATCAGAAATGCTAGACCAAGAACTAAAATTCTGAAAAATGCTCAAGTAGCAGTATCAACTTACAACAAGAAAGAAATTATCAATCTTGGTAAGGTTGATGGTTTCAAATTGAATGCAGTTTATATGTCTGCTGATCCAGATGCTTCTGCTCTGGTAACCGACATTGACATCAAAGAGCGTTTCATCTTTGATAATGGTCAAAGAGATAACGTTTATGACATTGCAAGATTGATCCGTAAAAAAGGTTCAGAAGAACCAAGTGGTCAACTTTTGGTTGATTTTACATACTTTGATCACAGCTCCAACGATGGTGAATTCTTCTCTGTTGACTCATATTTGAATGCAAACAATATTACTCTTCTCTATGATGATATTCCTGTATTCTATTCCGAGAAGAACGGGGCAATTTTCCTGAGAGATGCAATTGACTTCAGACCCACTGCTGATATGGGTGCTGGAACATCAACTATTGGATATGTTGCTGGTGCTGAAGATAAGGGAGAACTTGGGGCACTTAGATTTACAACTGTAGATACTTTTGTTCCTGTACCAGGAGATTCATTTGAACTCACATATGATTTCTATCTTCCAAGAAAGGACAGTGTTTATCTGACAAGAAGAGGAAACTTTGAAGTTGTACAAGGTGTTCCTTCAATTCGTCCAGAGTATCCACAAGCACTTGAAGAGTCTATTAGACTCTTTGATCTTGACGTACCTGCATACACATTTGAACCATCAGATGTAGCGATCAAGGTATATAATTACAAGCGATATACCATGAAGGATATTCGCAAACTTGAAGATCGTATTGAGAGAATGGAGTATTACACTACTCTCAGTCTTCTTGAGCAAGACACACTCAATACTTCAATCAAGGATGCAGTAACAGGTCTTGATAGATTCAAGAGTGGTATTGTTGTAGATAATTTCTCTGGTCATAATGTTGGAGACACTTTCTCTACTGAGTACAAGTGTGCTATTGATATGCAGTCTCAGCAATTGAGACCTCAACACTTCACAACTCAGGTAGAACTTAGAGAGCAAGCAACTGATGATCCATCAAGAGCTGCTAAGGGATATAGAAAAGCAGGCAGTTTGGTAACTCTTGACTATACAGATCAAGAATTTATCAAAAATCCATTTGCTACGGAAACTATCAACCTGAACCCATTCTTGGTGTTCCAGTATAAGGGATCTCTTGCTCTTGATCCTCCTTTTGATGAATGGAAGGATACAGAAAGAAGACCTAACTTGGTTGTCAACGATAACAATCTCTTTGACACCATTCAAAATATGGCAGACGAGAACGGTGTTCTTGGCACTGTTTGGAATGAATGGCAGACTTCTTGGAGTGGTCAGCAAGAACTTGCTAGAGATACCTCTTCAACTGGCAACTTGATGCCATGGATGAGACGTTTCCAGAGACAACTTCCAGATAATCTGAGAATTAGAAATCCAAATGGTTCTGGTAGAACTAGAGATCTTCTGGTTGCTGGTGTAACTGTCAACACTACTACTAGTGTAATGGGCAGAACAAGAACCAGAACTAGACAGGGAACACAGAATCGTCTTGCTGGTTCTAATGTAGTTCAGCAAAGTTTTGGTGATAGAGTAGTTGGAATGGCATTCCAACCAAATATGAGAACAAGAGCAGTGAGATTTACATCTACTGCACTGAAACCTAACACTAGATTGTATGCATTCTTTGAAGGTATTGATATTGGTGGATGGGTTTGCCCCGACGAAAATTATACTGGAGAGGCACTGAACTCACCTAAAGGGTTTGGTCAACCAATCATTACCGACGCTAATGGTAATGTAAGTGGCGTCTTTATTATTCCTAATGGTGCAGCTCCTCTTAGAGAATTCACCACTAATGTTACTAATGAACTCGCTACTAGAGGAATTTCTGATAGCGAATTGGATCGTAGAAGAGTTTCTACAAGTTCTTCTGATTCATCATATAACTTCCAAAGGTTTACTGGAAATCTGGATGACATCATTTACGATACTTCTAGTGCTACAAGAACATTCAGAGTTGGTGAAAGAACTTTCAGACTTACTTCCAGTTCTGTAAACAGTGAAAGAGAAGTTGATGTAGATACCTTCTCAGAAGCAGAATACTTTGCAATGGGTCTCATGGAGACTGTGCAGGAAACCATCGTTTCTACGAGAGTTCCTACCATTACTCAAAGATCTGTATCTGAGCAAGATCAGACTCAGTTTGTTGATGGTGTTAGAACTAATCAAGAAGCAAATACAAACTACTTTGACCCTGTTGCTCAGACCTTCATGGTTGAAGGGTATCAAGATGGTATGTTCCTCTCAAGTCTGGAGGTATTCTTCAAGACTAAGAGTGAAACTGTACCAACTAGATGTTATCTGACTGAAACTCTTCTTGGAACTCCAGGTAAGAAAACAATTCCATTCTCCGAAGTTACTATCAATCCAACTACCAAGTTGAAGATTGTAAGTGACAGCGCAGTTTCCTTCGTTGCTGGAGAAACTGTTATCGGACTGACCTCTGGTGCAAACGGAACTGTCAAGTCAAACCTAGAGATTACAGGAACAACTACCACAGTAAACTTCAGCAATACTACATATACTCTTGAGTTGAGTAATCATAATGGAATTGAATTCCAACAGGGTGAAGTTCTGTCTATCCAAAGATTCCCAGCACCAACATCTATTGTCAATATTGCACAGGATTCTTTCCAGGTAGCATCTATTGAAATGACTGATACTGGAGAAACTTATACGACAGCATCAGTAACCATTGGATCTCCACAACAAGTTGGTGGTGTACAGGCAACTGCATACGCAAAAATTGATGCAAGACTGCAAAGGATTGTTGAGATTGTAGTTACCAATCCAGGGTCTGGTTACACTTCAGAACCTTCAGTTTCAATTGAGGGTGATGGTGCTGGAGCAACAGCGATTTCTAGAATTAGAGGAGAATCTCATGCAGTTGAGATGGGAGTAGGTATTTCAGAAGATGCAAGTGTTGCAACTAAGTTCAAATTCCCATCACCAATTTATTTGGAAAATAATACTGAGTATGCATTCGTTGTTGTTTCAAACAGCATCGACTACAACATGTATATTTCTCGACTTGGTGAGAATGAAATTGGCACAACGCAGAGAGTTTCTACTCAACCATATCTTGGTTCTCTCTTCAAGTCTCAGAACTCTACTCTTTGGACTGCTGATCAGTTTGAGGATGTCAAGTTTACTCTGAATCGTGCTAAGTTCTCCACAACATCTACAGCATCTGTTGAACTTGTAAATGATAAGTTGCCCTCACTCAGAATGGGTCCTGCACCATTTGAGACCAATAAACTTTCTTACAGAGGTGGCAATTCAATTGGAGAAAGTATTTACACTAGTGGATCTGCACCTTCTGCTTATGCAGACAATCTCTTCGGATCTAACCCCAGAGTTGTAAGAGTGACTCATAAGAATCATGGTATGGCAGATGGCGACTATGTAATTCTCAAGGGTGTTCAAGGTGTTGGTACTGGAGATGCTCTTATGAATGGAATCGCCATTTCTAAGATGAACTCGATCCACCAAATTTTGAATGTTGGTATGGATACTTATGATATTCTGATTTCTAAAGATACCAACTCTCAGTATGATCAGGCAACTGAAAGTGGACGAGGCGGTGGAGTCTTTGCATATGCATCAGAGAACGAACAGTTCCAAACACTGCAACCTCAGGTAGGAATTCTTCAGTTCCCAAGTTGTAATGTTTCTCACACTATTGATGCTTTGAAAGCAGACGCTGTTGATTACGACAATCCAAACGCATTCTCAACAGAAACAATTGCTGTTGTTCCAGGAAGAAACACTTATCTTACTGATAATTATGCGGTTCTCTCTGAGATCAATGAAATTTACAGAAACAATGGTAAGAAGTCTCTGAAGTACAACATAACCATGTCAACTACAAATGATGCGGTTTCTCCTGTACTTGACCTCGATCGCGTAAGTCTGTTTACAACTTCAAATAGAATTGATAAACCAATGCCAGATCAAAAGAGATTTGGATATACTGTTTATCGCCTGTATCCATTTGATAATACTCCTTCGGGTGGAGGAACAGCAGAAGTTGGCGGAATTGCAATTGGTTCTCTAATCCAGAATGTATATAAAGTAGATTCAAATGGTGTTAGAGATTTTACTACTGGATCTATCGAAGCTGCTTCTACTGGTCTGATTCAGGCAGAAGTTGTTGGTATCAACCAAGAGGAAAAATACATTGATGTAAGATATTTGAAGATTCCTACCACTAATGTAAATAGTGCTTCTGGTCAACTCATCCTTCAACAAGGAATGAGATTTGCTCCACCACAAACTACCTCATCTCTGACCCCATATGTGTTCCAGGTTGTTGGAGCATCTACAGATTATTATATCCAAACAGATCCTATTGATCGTGGAGGATTCCTCTACAGAACTGAAGAAGAAGGTGAGATGGGATCACATAATGCTAAGTATCAGACTAAGACAGTAAATCTGGAAAACCCCGCTACTAATATTGATGTTCGTTTGACAGCAAACTTGTTTGCTAATAACGATATTCAAGTGATGTATCGAATCAGACCTACTTCATCTGATAAGATTATCAGTTCTCAACCATGGAGATACTTCAATCCTAAGTTTACTGAGAAATCTTCTATTAGATCTATTGAAATTACTAACGGTGGTGCTGGTTATACAACTGCTCCATCAGTATCCCTTGAACCACAAAATGGTGCTGAAGTTACACCTATAATCGATACTAATACAAATACTCTTACCAATATTCTGGTTACTAATAGGGGAACTGATTTCCTGACTGCACCCAAAGTTATAATTGATGCAACTACAGGTGGTACAGGAAATGCTCTTACTGGAAACCAGAATCTGAATGCTGGTGGTACAGGTTATGTTCAAGGTTCTTACTCCAATAAAGCTGCCATCTATGATTCAAACTCCCCAGCAAATCTGCCATCTGCTGGTTCTGGAGCAACTTTTGATGTCACTGTAAATGCAAGTGGCAATGTTTCTGCGGTAGTTCTAAACACTGCAGGTGTTGGTTATAAGGTTGGAGAGATTCTTACATTTGATCCTACCTTTGATGGTGCTGGTGGTGGAAATGGTGTTCAGGTCACAGTCAATAATGTTACTGCTGCTGGAGCTCCAACTGAACTTGCTGTTGCAGAGGCATTCATCTTCCCAGTTGACTTCGATGAGGAGACAAGTGGTTTAGCAGATAATGCAGATGATATTGAAGTTGATGATGCAGAAGTCCTTGATCCAGCACAAGAAGTTGCTGATGCCTTCAAGGAATATAAGTTCACAGTTGAAGACCTTCCAGAGTTCTCTGAATTCTCGGTCAAGATCATTATGAGACTGAATACTGATAAGGGACCAGCATTTGTTCCAAAAATCGAAGATCTAAGATGTATCGCTAGCGCATAATATGGAAGCACGAATTGAGGGTCATTCCGACCTACGCAAGAACATGAATACTGGTGCTGTAGTCAATACTGACAGGACTGCATATGAAAGATATATGCAGTCCAAAAAACAACATCAGAAATTGAACACAACGGTTGAAGATATAAATAATCTCAAGCAAGAAATATCTGAAATAAAAACCCTACTCAAGGAATTGCTAAAGAAGAATGACTAATAAAGTCCTGCTCAAAAGAACATCATCTGCATCTCTAGAGCAGATCGCGACCGATGTTTCTTCATCCGTAACTATTGATTCATATAAGATTCTAAAAAGTCTAGATATAATCATCTTTGACGGTGATGATCAGGATAGACTTTTTACAGAAATCTCAGCTTTAGAACTTGGTAGTGTTTCTAAAGATCATAATAACTTTGAGTTTCATGCAACCAGAAGCACTTATGTTCCAGGAACAACTTCTGGTAGTAGATACTGGCATCTTGATGCAATTTCAAGATTAGATTACGACGATTCTAACCCAAACGTTGGATCATTCTCTACTAGAAGTGATGGTGAAGATGTAGATATTTACGTTATTGACTCAGGTGTTCAAGGTGCTAGCAGACCAACAGGATCTGGTGCTGCACTTCACCCTGAGTTTTTTCATCCAGATTGGACCGATTTAGATAGCACAACTCATCAGGGATATTATAGAGTATACTCCCTTCCAACAACTTTATTCGATCCAGGAACTACAAACGGAAATGAACCACAAACAGTAGGTAGTTCTGTAACTAAAGGGCACGGAACATACTGCGCCATGATGGCAGCAGGAAGATATTCTGGTGTAGCAAGTAAAGCCAAGATCTATGCTCTTAGAGTTTCAAACGATGCTGGTGATATTCTAAACTCCAAGATGTTGGAGGCATTTGATGCTGTCTATCGTCATAATGATCCCAACGATTCGGCATTCAAAGGTAATGAACTTGATGGTGGAACAAGACCAAGATCTGCTGTTGTCAATGTAAGTATTGGTCTGAATTCACCTAACCCTGAATTTCCTTTCTTTGGTAGAAATGAAAATTATGTTGGTCAAACACGTAATTTCACTGTAGGTAATAATGGTTCCAGTGACTACGTGTTCTCTGGTACTGATGCAACCCAAACTCATACCAATGCAAATGACCCAACATTGACCGTCACCAAGGGCGATACTCTTGTCTTGAACTTGAATGCATCAGGACACCCATTCTTGGTCAATGATGCTAATGGTTCATTTGCTGGTGCTACAACAACTAGTGGAGATAATGAAACTGGTGAAGTTACTATTGACACTTCACAAATCTCTGGCACTAGCGGTACTCTGACATACGTTTGTCAGTACCATGGTGGAATGACTGGTTCGATTGTAGTTCAAGAAGCTAACTTGGCGAGCTCGAACTGGGATGAAATGTATGGCGATGCTGAAGCAAGAATTTCAGCTTTATCAAGAGTTACTCTCTGCAGATCTGCTGGTAACGGCATGACTTGGGAAGATTCTTCTGATGTTTATAGAGATTACGGTCCTAAGAATACAAAAATTACTTATGGTGCAAGGGATGCTGGATACCAATCATTCCTTGATCCAGAAATCAGTATCACAAATAAATCAAACGAAACATACGGCGCAACAGATAAACTTACTGTTGGTGCTACCCGTATTACTAGTAACCGCCAAACGTTTGCAACATTTACAAACTACGGCGAAGCAGTCACTTGCTATGCTCCTGGTCAAGGGATCTATTGTCCAAGTTATGATTGGACGATTGACACTCCTACTAGTGGAACAGATTATTCAGGATCTTCTCATGCAACAATCAGTGGAACGTCGTTCTCCACTCCGTTGCTTGCAGGCATGATTGCAGTTTGGAGAGATATTTATGATGGAGCAACTGGAGCAACTGGTCAGGAAAAAGTTGAAGAAAATGCAGAGAAGAAACTGAGATTTGTTGATATTACTGCATCTACTCCAACTCAAGTTGGATTCCAGAATACAGTTCGTACCAGTGCAGGTGCGGCAAAAACTTATTTTATGACAACTGATGCCAATGACACTGCTAAGAGATATCCTCTTAGCACTACAAGTGGTAGCAATAATGTTGTACTTTCTCTTCATGATGCAGTATATACTGCACTGAATCCTCAGCAAGGTGATATTTTTGAATTTGAATTCCCAAGAGTTGAAGATACTACATACAATTCAGGAACTCTTCTTTCAAGTGAAAGAAAGAAAGATACTTTCAACTTGGGAGAAGTTGTAAAATATGAAGTTACAGTTGCTAATGGAGTATTTGAATTTGCCAGAATTCAGAATGGTGTTGCAGGAACAGCGTCAGCAGCACCTGTAATTGCTCTTGAGCAAGGTGTAGTTTACAGATTTCTTCAGACAGATCCTAGTAACCTAACTCACCCACTAAACATCTCACCAACTTCGGATGGAACTCACGCCAGTGGGGACGATTTTTATACCTATATTATTGGCCTTGATATGAATCCGAAGCATTGTATGCGTTTTGTTGTTGCTGGTCAAGGCGAAGTTGATAGAGCAACTTATGTTGGTGCTGTTGGCGGTGGAGTAGAATGCTATATTGAATTTATTGATCCTAGAGGAGATACTCACCCAGATATTACTGGTACATCAGCATCTTATTATTATTATTGCGATAACCACCCATCGATGGGTGCGGAGTTGACAAGTGCTTCGACTGTTACTGAAGCAACAATTGGTGGCATCTCTCTGGCAGATTTCTGCTCTAAGTGGAGAACTGTAACCGCAACTGATGCAGTAAATAAAACTATTACCTTCACTGCAGATACTAATGCTACTGGCACCGAACAAGGTGGTGGTGGTATGTTCAACAAGGCGGATTCTGATATAGTCGCTGATGGTCGTCCAAGATGGCCAATGAGATTTACAAAGATTGAAGGAACTTTCTTTGAGAATGATGCTATCTATAATTGGATCAATAATTATTCAAACGTTGTTAGATCTGGAACCAGCCCAGATGGTAATGCATATGCTGCAGGTGAACTTTGGGCACAATTAGAGTCTGAGGAATATAGTGGTGGAGTACAGATCAAGAATTTCCCTGTACCAAAATCTAGAGTTCCAAAAGAATATATTGATAGAGACACATCAGTAACTGGTCCAGATGGATTAGAGGAGTCTTCTGTATTACGTCTTTCTGGAGGTCGTTGGGGGTCAGCACCACGCTCTGGTGGCAGAACTGAAGGAGCTGCAAATTTCCCAGATCCAACTGGAGTTTTCAGACAGTATGATCCAGTTGCTACAGGCACTACATCAGTTACATACGATGGTGGTCAAGGTGTCTTCTTCCCATTCATTGATCTCAACGCAGCATATTCAATTACCCCAGCATTATCTGGTGCTGGTTATGCTGATGGATCTAGTGTAAGTTCTACAATCTCTACAGTAATTACAACATTTGCTGGTGAAGATCCAGAACCCTTCATGACAAAGGAGTATGAACTGGTCAATACTGGTTCAACCTCAGCATTTACATTATCTGGTAGTGTATATACAATTGACGGATCAGGTTTATCTTTCGATGCTTCAACAGGTGTTCTCTCAGGAACAACCACTTCTTCAGCGAATGATACTACATATACGATCAGAGTAAGAGAGAAAGTTTCTCAAGGAACTGGTGATTTCTCTTGGACCAACTCTGGTACAAACAACGCAACTATCAGCATTGATACTCAACCATCTGATGCGGTTGGTGATGGTTCATATCCAGTAGATAGTGGAACTGCTACATTCACTGTTGTAGCATCTGCTTCTGATAGTGGTTCTTTGAATTATCAGTGGCAGTATGCTACTACTCAGGCGCAAGTCAACAATGGTCAGTGGACAGCAGTTCCTTCAACTGGAGATTTCACTGGAGCATCTGGAGCAACAACTACTACTCTGACAATTCCAGATAGCACTGCAATTTCTGGATATTTCTTCACTTGTCTGGTTTCTGCAGCATCAGGAAATGCAGCACCAGTTAGAACTCAATCAAGAAACTTCTTTGCTAATGTAACACTTACGAGTAATGTATGGTTTACAGAAGCTACTCAATATGCAACTCAACTTGGAAATGGTGGTTCTAAGGTAGAAATTCAAGCAACATTCAGTGATGGAGCAACTCCTACTCTTGCATTGACGTATGTAAGCCAAGATGGCACTGAAACTTTGATTACAAATAGTCCATATGCATTAGTTGCGACTGGATCTAATGGATCAAATGGTTTCCCAGAATACGATATTAGACTTGGTAAATCTAATCTTACAGGCGGCACGTCTAGTGATAGTGGAGAAACTTTTCAGGTAGTAATTGACCACCCAACTGGTTTTGTATCAACAACTATCCCCCCAACAACCAGTGCTGCGATCACAGTCAACGATTCTTATTCTGTAGGAACGGATCTTCCTGCTACGGGTAGCGTAAATCAAGATACAGCATATACTCTGACTGCAACATTCTCAAATCTTGCAGTTGGTTCTGGTGTTGCAAACCCCACCATCATTTGGGCATACAATGATGGAAATGGATTATCATACATCAATGGAACTGAATCTTGGTATACATCAGGCATTGGAACAGGAACGCTCTCATTCACTCCAACTCTTTCTATGAGTGGGTGGTCCTTCCTGGCATATGCATATCATGATTTTACTGGTACATCTGGAACAGCTGATTCAGATAATCTCTTGCCTTATAGTGCAATTGAAACTACTGAGCATCTTCTGACTGTACTCCAAACTCAAACTGGTCCAGCAATTCGCATTGTAAAACCAGCTGGAGTATCTGCTGACAACAGTTTGTCTGTTACGAACAGCACATTCTCAACTTCTGAGTATCTGCTGACGATTACGTCAGACATGCTGCCTGATCCAGCAACTCATGGTCCTCATCCAAACTCTGGCAACCCAAATACAACATCTGCACAAAATCTAAATCATACGATTAGATATAGAGGTGGTACAAACTCACCATCACTGACACCATGGACTCTTGGAACTCTGGGTCTTGCTGCAAACGGTGTTGCTTTGTTCAACCCATCTGCTGGTCCTGGTGCTCTTCCAGGTAGTACAGATGCACCCCCTGCTGGATTTGAATATAATGCTGTTCATAATGAAGCATACTATGGTGTAGATACTGCTGGTGGTCATCCAGAACAAAATGGCGAATATCACTATCACAGTGGTACATTCTTGTTCAGTGGTGACTGGAGTGCAGTAGCAACGGCAAATCCATACTACGGTATTTCTGATTATAGTGGTGATAATTTCCGCCACCCCGATGGTCACTCTAAGATTATTGGTTGGGCATTTGATGGTCACCCAATTTATGGTCCATGGGGTTATACAAACGCTAATGATAATACGTCAGCTCCTATGAGAATGACTTCATCATTTAGTCAACTCTCTACGGATACTCACAGACCTGTAGGTTTCAAATATACCGATACCATCACTGTCAACAGTCAATCAGTAACTTTGAATGCTGGTTCATTCCTGCAAGACTTTACTTATTCTCCAGGATCTGGAACACTTGATAGTTCAAACGGACGTTATGGTGTAACTCCAGAATATCCAAATGGAACATATGCATACTTTATCACTGTTGATTCAAGTAATGTTCCCGTATATCCATACATCTTTGGTACATCACTGAGACAAGCGTATTATCAGCCAGGTTCTTCTTTCGTTCCATCTGATCCAGGTGGTGCCAATACTAACGGACCATCTAATGGTGGATTCAATCCAAATGATATTTGGGTGAAGGGTATGACTGTTCTTGCCAGAACTGGTGGGGACAACGGAAGAGAAATTACTGTAAATAATCTTACCCCAGGGTCTGGTGCTCACACTTATCAATGGCAGAAGAGTTCGGACAATGGACAAAACTGGTCAGATATTGCTGCATCTGAAATTGGTTTCTCTGGCGAAACTAATACAACTCTGACGATCAAAGATAATTCTTCTGCGATTGATGATCTCCTGATCAGACTGAAACTTACCGATGCTGGATCAGCAGTAAGTTATTCAGAACCAATGCCTCTGCAGTATGTTGGTTCTACTCTGAGCATCTCAGCACAACCAGCAGATACGACGATTATCTCTGGTCAAACTGCGACGTTCTCAGTAACAGCAGCAAGCACAGACGATGTAACACTTACTTATCAGTGGGAAGAGTCCTCTGATAATGGTTCTACATGGACCACAATGACTGGAGAAACAAATTCTACTCTTTCGTTGAGTGGTATTCAGACTCCAGCATCAAACACTGGTTATCAATACAGAGTCCAAGTTTCTTCAACTTCAGCAACTAATGCTCCTCTGACATCTAATGTTGCAATTCTAACTGTAACTCAGGGTTCGATTACAGTTGATACTCAACCAACAAGTCAGACTGTAAATGAAGGATCTGATGCAACATTCTCCGTTGCTATTTCTACTAACAGTGGTCTCGCAATCACTTATCTGTGGGAAAGATCTGATGACCAAGGAACTTCTTGGACGACAGTTGCAGGAGAAACTTCAAGTTCTCTGACAGTTTCAGGTACAACATACGCGGATGATAATGATGATTACTATCGCGTAACTGGTTCGATTCCTGGTCTTGGTTCAATTGTAGCAAATGCAGTTATTCTGACTGTCCAAAGAACTCTTGCAATTGATACTCAACCAACTGATCAGACAGTTTATGATACTCAGAATGCTACATTCAGTGTAGCGACTACAGTATCCAGCGGAACTGCAACTTATCAATGGGAAGAATCCACAGACTCTGGTGCTAATTGGTCAGCAATTACTGGTGCTGTCAATAACTCATATACAATTTCTAATGTAACTACTTCAGCAAATGGAAATCAATATAGAGTTATCGTAAGTCTTGTAGGTTCTGCGGGTGATATTACATCCAACGCAGCAACCCTGACTGTCAATGCAAGACCCACACTTGCAATTGTTTCTCAACCACAAGATCAAACAAGATATCAACCTGATACTGCTAATTTCACTGTAACTGCTAACGCATCTGATGCATCAGTAGTTACATATCAATGGGAGAAGTCTGATGATAGTGGCACCACATGGACGCCACTTACTGGAGAAACAACTAATTCATATACAACTCCAGCAACAGTAACTGCGAATGACAATGGTGATCAATATAGGGTCATCATTAGTCACCCTGCTGCAACTAATTCGCCAATTACGTCTGACGTTGCAACTCTGACAGTTCTGACTCCAGTCATTACTTTCACTTTACAACCACAAAGTATTTCTACAACTGCTGGTGTCCCAGTTACGTTTAGTGCAAATGCATCTGTAACTAGCAGCAGAACGATCAACTATCTATGGCAGGTAAGTTCTGATCAGGGTAACAACTGGACAGATATTCCTGGATCTATCTCTAATAACTTGTCAGTTACTGGAGATTCTTCAAACAATGGTTATTACTATCGTTTGAAGGCTAATTCTGAAGGTGCTGCAGTTGCATATTCAAACTCTGCAATTCTGACACTTCAGTTTATTGCAAACCCAACAATTTCTGCTAGTGGATTTGTAGATCCTATTACTAACAAAACTTTTGTAAGACAACCCAGAATTGATTCCAGTCTCTTCATTAGTTATCTGGGTAATGGTCATGCATCTTCTTTCTGGAGAATCACTAGAACTAGTGATAACTTTATCGTTTACACCACCGCAGTTGATGTAGGTGCTGCTGGAGACACTGGGCAGAAGATTGAGTTCTTGACTCCTGTTCTTGACTGGAATGAAACCTACACTGTAGAAGTTAGGTATAGAGATAGTGCTGGGTTTGATAGTGCATGGAGTTCTCCTGTATCATTCACTACACCTGTTGTTGATCAACCTACTTTCAACCTGCCAATTGAAACAAGTTTGAGACCAACAATCAACCTAAATACTGTTAGCTATGACACTGTGAATTACACTCATACTTCTACTGATTGGCAAATCGCAGATGATGCTACATTCAATACCATCATCTATGAGGTACTTACAGACACGACTAATTTGACAAGTCTGGAAGTTCCATCAAATGTTGTCTTGAATTCGTCATCCAATTATTATGTAAGGGCAAGAATCAACGTAACCTAATATGGCACAATCATCCTGGGGAGTAGCGATATTCTCTACTCCCGTTTCACCCCACACTTCTACAAAACCAGTAGTTCTTACTACTGATACCTTTGAAGGTCAAAGAAGAAAGATCAACCAGATCTCTGAGAACGTTGGCGACATTGGTCAACTTCAAGGCAACTTCACCAACTTGACCGACGCTGTGAATTCCTTTACTGCTGGTGTTTCAGAAGACGAAGTAATCGCACTCACAATTGCATTAGGATAATAAAAAATGGCAAGTAAATTTAGATCAGCATCTAAAGCAGCAGTAGGTCTTGGTCTTACTGATGTTTATACACAACAATTAGGAACAGGTCAGACTGATAAGCAGACCGTCATTGTTGGCATTACTCTTTGTAATGTCACAACTAGTGCAGTCAATGCTTCCGTCAAGATTGATCGTCCTGCAGTTAGTTTGACTGTAGCGGGGCAGAACCCAGTCGCGACAGAAGATATTTGGTTAGCAAAAAATATTCCAATTCCTGCAGGATCTTCTATTGAAATCATGGCAGGCAATAAAATCGTAATGGCATATAATGTCGCTAGTGGTGCAGGCGATAAATTGCAAGCACAGTCAAGTGCTGCAGCATCACTGGATGTCATTGTAAGTTACATGGAGATCGCATAAAATGCCATATATCGGTTACGGAGTAGAGAATAGTACAGTTGATCTTGCTGAACAGACGATCACTGCTTCTGGTAACGCCACAGAAACACTTTCAAAATCCGTAAACGAAGATACGGAATTGCTTGTGTTCATCAATGGTGTTCTGAAGAACACTGAAGAGTATTCAATTGGTGGCACACTAGACAACGAAATTACTTTTACGGCAGCACCCGCTGCAGGAGATGCGATTCTTGTTCGCTATCTTCAAAAGAGTGTTGATGTTGTATCGGTTGCACCTTCAGGCGTTCAAACTTTTGAAGGAAGAACGGGTAATGTCAATTTAGAATCAGCAGATCTTTCCAATAAAGTAGACACTGCAGCACTTCAGAATAGTTCTGTTACAAGTGCTAAATTATCTTCTAGTGGCACATCAGATAGCCTTAGAGCAGTTACCAATAATCACATCAGAGATGGTGCGGTTGTTTCATCAAAGATTGGTAATAGTACAACTTCTGATGCTCTGAGAGCGATCACTACTGATCACATCAAAGATGCAAATATTACCACAGCAAAGATTGCTAATGATTCAGTAACTCCACAAAAATTATATGTCAGATATGCTGACGAAATTGCAGCAAACGCAGCAGGTCTTGGTGAAGGAGACATCTACTATGATGATGCACTGAATGAACTCAGAACTCACAATGGTTCTGGATGGAGTTCTGTAGCAACTGGTGGTGCATCGCTCAACGTTGGTGATATTCCCCTTGATGCAAATACGCCAGAGATTAGATTTGCTCCTGATCTGAACACAACTTCTGCAGTTACTGTAAATCCATCTACGGATTATGCATATACTTTCTGTGATAACATCAACGTAGGATCTGGACAAGCATTCAACATTGCATCTGGTAAAGAACTCAAGGTTGGTGTTTTCTCTAACCTAAGTGGTGGTGCTGTTGGTGGTATTGTTGGTGGCGGCGGTGGTGGATCATCTGATCTTGATGGTCTGTCTGATGTTGTTGTAAACACTCCTGCTACTGCACAGGTTCTTAGATATAACGGAACTAATTGGGTAAACTCCCAACTGAACTATAACGATCTTGGCGGTCAACCATTTGCTCAAGTTCAAGCAGATTGGACCCAAGCATCAACAACAAGCGTTGCATACATCAAGAACAAACCAACTAATCTTGTTACTGCAAACTCTTCACCAACGTTCACTGATGTTACAGTTTCTGGTAATTTGAATGTTACTGGAACCACAACAACTAATAATGTTGCGACCCTGAATGTCACTAACAATGAAGTTGTTCTGAATGACAATCTTGGCGTATTCACTGGTGATGCTTCTGCAAACTCTGCAGTTGTCACTAACATTGCATCAACTTCAGGTATAACGCAAGGTGCATCGGTATCTATTACTGGCAACGCAGGAACACTGACACTTGGAACAGCAACTGTTGCAAGTATTGATAGTGGTACTCAGATCACTCTCAATACAAACTTTGGTGGTTCTGGTTCACAGACTGCTATTGAACTGACGATTCCTATTGCACCAACTGCAAATGCTTCAGTTGTTGTTGAGCGTTCTGCTTCTAATGACACTAGAGTCAGATGGAATGAGACAAATGATAGATGGGAATTTACCAATGATGGTACAACCTATCATAATATTCCCATTCCTTCAGAGTATGGTGATTATAATAATCTTCAGAATCTCCCTAACCTTGCAGCAACTCAAGTCAATAGTGATTGGAATGCAACTACTGGTGTTGCACAGATCCTAAACAAACCAACAGTTCCTCAGAATCTTGGTGATCTTGCTAATGTTTCATCTGCTGCAGGAACAACTGGTGGTGGTCAGACAATTACCGCTGGACATTATCTTCAGTGGAATGGTTCTCAATGGACACCAGCAGCAGTTTCTGGTGGAGGCGGTGGTGGTGGATCGGGTTCCCTGCAAGCAAGAACTGATGTTGCAGCACAGACCCAGAATATCGAAACTGATACCACTGATTCTAATGTAAATCTTACAGGTTTCAAGTCCTACGTTCTTCTGGCAATTACAACAGATGCAGATGCTTGGGTAAGACTATATACGACTTCATCTGCTAGAGCAAATGATCTAAATAGAGGGGAAGGTACTGACCCATCACCAGGATCAGGTGTTATTGCAGAAGTTAGAGTCAATGGCACTCAACAAATTACTCCTGGAACTATTGGATTCAACTATGAAGCCACACCTAATACTAACATTTATGCGTCAGTAACGAATCGTAGTGGTTCCCAACAACAAATTACCGTAACTCTCAAAGTAGTACAATTAGAGGCATAAAATGGCAGTAACAAGAACAGAATTTTTAGTAAATTCAGGCAATACTGGATGGACAAGTGAGCAAGTTCTTGATGCTCTGGAACTTGCTTTGGGTAGTGGTGGTGCTGGTCATCACAGCGGTACTGCAACTACAGGAGTAATGAGAAAACTTCTCGCACCCACTGATGGTTGGGGTGAAGTTGGTGGACAGATTTATCCAATCTCAAATGCAAACACTCCAACCAGAAATCTTTCAATAGATGGTGTTTCGGATGGAACTTATTACGCAGAGTGGGATGTTCAACTAACTGCTCCTAGTGGAGGAACTGCCGCTACTCTTACTGTAAGGCGTTATGGTGCAGATCATAGTGCAGGTATTGAAGGCAAGGTAATACTTGTCTATATCAGAAATGGCGGATCAGGATATGCGAATGATGCTGCAATTACCTTATCAGCTGCTGATATTGGTGGTTCAACTGCTACTGACATCACTTTCGGCACTAGAAGTGCAACAGTTCCAGCGATCAAAGTTCATGCAACTCAAGGTGGTGCATCAAACTGGTGGTGGTCAGACAAAGATATTTCATTGAGTCACAACGCTGCCCATAATAATTGGGGAAATCCAAAAGCAGGAGTTTGTAGAGTTACAAATGATGCAAATAAAGCAAGGGGAATTACATATTATTCTTTCACAGTAACTGCTCCACACACCACTGGATCTTATATTACATTGAAGTCGGGTCCAAACTTCAATCTCAATGAGTTGTACTCTCCATACACTCATTGGGATGGATATGGTCTTCAAGGTGCATTTACTGGTGAACCAGGAATGGATAACTTTGGTAACCATTTGTCATATGACACTAATGGTCAGGCTATTTGGCAGTTCTCTAGTACCGAAAGAGCAGCGTCTTTTCCAACTTATGTTGGAGGAAATGATTCAGACTCTGATGGTATGGGTCTAAAACTCAAGTTTGCTAGAGAGGTTGACCCAACTGATTATCCACTAAAAATTGTTACATATAGGGCACCTGTTACACAAGATACTAATTATACTGTATTTCAATTCCAGCAAGTTATCAATGGAAACATTGAAAGATATGCAACGTTCTCTTTGAACAAAGGGACTCTTTGGGGACAAAATATTTGGGATCTTGACCATGTGTTCCAAGGTAGTGTTACATTATATGGAACCCAAGGTGATAGAGAATTTGGTGCTTGGAACAATGTAAATGAGGGATTCTTGATGGTAACAAATGATTGCCAAGAACCATATGAGTCATATTCTACATCCGAACCACATTTTGGTGTAGGAGATCAAATTTATGCTCCATCTGTAGGTAAACTTCACGCTGCATGTAGAGCAAGAGAATGTCTTTTTGGATATCAAAGGCATTCTATTGATAGAACTCATTATCACACTTCAGATAGAATTATTGATCAATATAGAATTAGCATTGATGGTCACAAATGGAATGATGGATATGCAAACCAAGCTGGAATTCTAAACAATGCTATTCAACAGTATTATAGAAACTCAAACTATGATACTATGACAATTTCAGGTGCTGCTGGTGGAACTTTCACTGTCAGTGCTGCTGCAGATTCTCACAAACCACTGAAAGGTTTGCCAGTTTGTTCTGCAATGATGCCCTGTCCATATTATCTTCCAGATGATTTTGTTGTTATTCAGTTGGTTGCAGAGCCTGGAGAAACTGTAATCTATCCAGGAGATACAATTACAGTTAGTGGATCTGAAGTTTATACAGTAATTGTTCCTGCTGGAAGAACAAACCAACCATTCTTTGGATTGAGCACTGACTTGGTATCAAGATATGTAGTATTTGCTGCAAGAACAACCTGATGGCTGCTATTTCCCTCAAATCAGATCTTTCTCTTCAAACTTCTGGAGATGCTACCCCTGGTACTGCATCTCTGGGAGTTTCTACTATTCCAACACTGACAACTGGAAATTCTATATCAGTACAACGAGCTGCTGCTTATAGTTATTCAAACACAAACTTCTCTTGGGAAGAAATACAAGAGAAGATGAATAATAGAGATGAAAACTTTGAGGATACTTCTTCGATCTCTAGAAAAGTTTCTAGACGTGGAATCAGAAGACCAACTGGTATTTTATATCCAAGAGGAACATATATTCCTTATAGAAGAAGGTTCTACAGGAGCATATACTAATGGCAAACATTCCACTGAAATCAGATATTTCACTACAGACAGCAACTGATGCTTCTATTTCAAATCAAACTTTTGGAACACAAATTGTTGGTGTCACCTGGGATACTGCACCAGAACTCAGTTCAATTGTAAAGTTGAGATCTGCATTTATTCCTGAAAACATTACTATTATTTCTGGAATTCAACCCAGTGAAGGTGCAGCATCACTTGCCCGTGGAAGGAGCACAGTCACCAGATACGGTCAAATTTTCCCCCGAACAGTCTACGGTAACTAAATAGAAAAAAGGTACTTAGTATAAAATGTCTACCATTAGAGTCAACACTATTACCAACCTTGCAGGTACAGGTGCTCCCGTAGCGACCTATGGTATCTCGGGTGCTATTGGTGCAACAGAACAACTAGAACTAACGAGTCAAAGAAATAAGATTCGTTTTCACTATGATGATTCTGCGGACCTACCAGATCCGTCAACGTATCATGGCATGTTTGCCCATGTTCATGGTGTTGGTCCTGGTGCAGGTAATGCTGGTAGAGCATATTATGCCCATGCTGGTGCATGGAAAGAACTTCTTGATCTAACTGGTGGTCAGACAATTACTGGCAACCTGACTGTTTCTGGTAACCTTACAGTCTCAGGTACGACCACCGCGATCAACACGACCGATCTTGATGTAGCTGACTCTATCATCAGGATGAGAACTGGTCAAAACATCGTAGCAGGTGTTGGTGGCATTTCGGTAGTACAGACAACAGATGGTGCTGGTACAGTAACCTCAGAAAGAACTCTTCGTTATAACAACTCAACTGCTAAGTGGGAAGCAACTAACGACGGAACAACATATACAGCAATTGCTCTTGGAGACCTTGCAGGATATGCTGCTCTTGCAGGAACAAATACTTTCACTGGAGCAAATACATTTTCCTCTTCAGTCAATCTGAACAGAGTAATTGAAAGTGTTGTGGATGTAACTCTTTCATCAAATGCAGGAACTCTGGATTCCAATAACGGAATGATTGGATATCTGAGTGGTGCAACTGCAGACATGACTCTGAACGTTACAAACTTACCTGCAGTAGACGGTCAAATTCAAAACGTTTCATTCATCGTTTCCCAAGGAGGAACTCCATACATCGTTAGCACTCTGCAAATCGGAGGAACTGGTGCAACGATCAAATGGTCTGGTGGTGCTGCACCAACAGGAACAGCAAATGCTGTAGACGTATTTTCATTTACACTGATTAGAAGAAGTTCTGCTTGGGAGGTGCTTGGCGCTGCTTCCAAGAACTTCGCTTGATAAGGAGGATAGATCATGCCTATTTTTGCAACAAACACAGGGACGTTTTCTCCCCTGTCAATCAAGAGTATTCATGCAACTGGTGCAGTTGGTGATTTTTTGGTTCAAAATAGTTTGAAGTTTGACTCATCTTCATCCAGTTATCTTACCAGAACTCCAACGTCTGCAGGTAATCAAAAGACGTGGACTTGGAGTGGGTGGGTAAAGAAAACTGGTATGGGTACGCAGTCATTTATCTGGGCGTCTCTTCCTAGTAATTTAGATAACTACGTTCAAATTTATTTTTCATCTGATAAACTTTATATCAATACGAAAGAATCAGGACAAAGTTTCACAAGCACTATCACGAACTTTACGTTCAATGATCCTGCGGGATGGTATCATTTAGTTTTCGCTCTTGACACCACAGCGACTGGAAACAGCGGTAAAGACAGATTAAAAGTTTATGTGAATGGAGTTATTTTAGGTGATGATGACTTTGAAACGGATGGTCGAGCAAGTATTCGCGAAGGATATGATCTGAGAATAAATTCTGTCAATACTCATCACATTGGAAAACAGGGAGATTACAGTAATACTTACGCAGATATTTACTTATCCGAAGTTCACTTTGTTGATGGTATACAACTTGCTGCGTCTGACTTCGGTGAATTTAATGCTGAAACTGGTATCTGGACACCAATTCAATATACAGGGGCAACAGCAACCACAGGTCCATGGCCTGGATTTAGCCGAGGGGCTACCTCATCTGGCGATACTCATAACACGAACGGCAACGCCGCTAGATTGAAAATTGATACTGGAGTTTTGGGCGATTATGACATCACCATTACCAAAAGTGGTGGCGTGAATGAAATTTATCTTGAAAGCAGTCCAGATAACTCTTCTGGTTCATACAGTTTGATTGAAAATGGTTTAACAACTGTAACTTTAACAAATACTGGTACACCTAGTCACACTTACGATAGATGGGTCCAGATCCAAGGTTCTGGAAGTGGTTTTGTTACAGTAACTATTACGGGAACGGCCATGGGTGGATTTGATAATGGTGCAAATGGATTCCACCTCAATTTCTCTAACGGTGTAGACGATCAGAGTGGTGGGGGCAATGATTTTACTGCAAGTGGATTAGCAGCTGCTAATTTTGCAGACGCAACTATCACCAATTTTGTGGGTGATAATGCTAATGCAACCTCTGGAGTTTTATCTATTTCTGGTTCTGGATATAATCAGTATGCATTTCTCAATTTTACAAATAACAGCGGACAGCATATTTTCTATCACCAAGCAAACCAAGCCACATCAACTTGGTTTTTCTCAGATTCGGGACATACATATTCTGGAACTCACTCCTCTGAACAAGGAGGAAATTCATTAGGTTATAGAAATGATGGCACTAATTATGATGATCATGTGTCAACATGGGGAACATTTGCAACAGCAAATGGAACAACATCTGGTTATTCCTCCAGCAACCCTGTTGGTGGCATTTCAGATGGCACAGTAACTGGACTCAATCAAACTAATGCAGTAAATATCTGGAAGTTTGTTGTAGACATGACAAACCATAAAGTCTGGATTGATCCTGGAACTGGTAGTTATGCAGGTGGTGGAGATCCATCAAATACTTCTTCTACTGCAACATTTCAAATTCCAGATGCAGATCTAAAGTTTTGGTCAACACCATATACGTCTACAAATACCATTTATTCTAATGGTAACCGTGACATAGTGAAGGACTCTCCAATGAGTGGGGATGCTTCTAGTGATACAGGATTGGGTGGACAGTTGTCATCGAATTATGCTACATGGAATCCTCTAGGTGCCGAAAATGATGTAATTGAAAATGGAAATCTAGTTGCAAAAAGTAGTTCTGGATACGCGCAGATTGCATCAACAATTGCGATGACTAGTGGTAAATGGTATATGGAATATACCTATACAGGTGATAATAATAATGGAAACTATATTACTTTTGGCGTAAGTCAAACCAACCGCAGCTTTAGTTCAGGTAGTGGTGTTACTGATGAATCTACAGATTATGGATTCAAATGTTGGGACAATGGATTCTACCATCAAAACAATGGACAAAATGTTCATAACTACAGTGACTCAATCAGTTCTGGTGATGTTCTTTCACTTGCATTTGATGCTGATCTAGGGAGACTTTGGGTTGCAAAGAATGGAACATGGATGACGAATGCTAATGGATTAGGAGATCCAGCAAACAACAGCAATCCCGACATCAACGGCCTCACTTACGAAAACGGTTATTTCTTTATGGCTGGTCCATATTATGACGGAGCAGTCTCTTCAATCCTTGAAGGTAATTTTGGTGCTAGAAGATTCCAGTACCAAGCACCAAATGGATTCAAGTGCTTATGTACTGCTAATTTACCTGACTCTGCAATTTCTGATGGTACAACTGCTCTGAGTATTGTTGAATGGGATGGAGTTGATGGCACTGCTGGTACTGTTAGTGGATTGAACTTAGTAAATGATCCAGGTTTTATTTGGACAAAAGCAACAAATCATGGATATCACAATAATCTTTGGGATATAGTCAGAGGTTATAATCTTACTAATGCACTTATTACTGACTACAATGGTAGTGCTAGTGGTGGCAAAATAACCAGTGTAACTCCATCTTCCTTTAGTCATGATGGTGGTGTTTGGTTCAATGAAAGCCCTAGAAAATATGTTGCTTGGGCGTGGGACGGTGGTTCTCCATCCAGTAACAGTGCTTACAACCAAAATGAAAAATGGAGTAGTAATGTTAGTTCTTATGTCAATGCCCTTGGCACAAGTGAACCTGTTACTAATTTGTTTGACGGAGACACGTCTACAAGTTTTTACAGTAACAGTGCTAGCGGTTCTGGAATCAAATTTGTTCCAGCAACTGCTATTACAGGATCCATTGAGTTGTATTTGAGAAACGGCGATACAGCCAACAGCACATTCTCTTACTCTCTTGATAACGGATCAACCTTTACGAACCTCACCACAACTGCTGGCAACGGCAGTTATGTAAGTATTGGTAATCAAACTATTAGCAACACGAACGGAATCATTGTCAAACATGTGACAACTGCTGGCACAAATTCTGTCAACTGGAGGGCTATCAAGGTTGACAACAAGGTGTTGGTCGATGCTGGAGTCGTTCCTGTTGGTGGATCAAATAGTCAAGCATTCGATCAGTCGCAACGTTGGAGAGATTACCTTACGTCATCCATTGGATTTCATGTAAGTTATCCAAAGAGTAAGGCTTTTAACGGAGTTTTTGATGGTGGTGGTGGCTCGGCTACTGACGGGACAAATGGCACCGTTACTTTCACACCCCCTGCTATGACTGTTACTTCCCTGGAAGTATCGGTATATAACACCGTGACAATTACGCTGCCTGATGGGACTTCACAAACAGTCAATGGTGTAGCCAACGCAGACAGATACAGAACTGTAGATGTTGGTTCAGGCTTCAGCTTTGATGGCAGTAATTCAATAACGTTTACTAACAATAATTATGTTTACCTTGAGCGAATTCGGATCAATGGCAAAGAGTTAGTTGATGATGATGTCGCTATCAACACCCCCGAAGTTGCGTGCGATGTTCGAGCAAATCAAACTTCTGGTTTCTCTGTCGTCAAAGTAGCCAATCCTACCACTACTGAGGCTCGTGTTCACGGTTTGACTAAAGCACCAGAGTTCATCATGGCTAAAGCAACCGCTACATTATCTGAGAATTGGCACACATTCCACGTCGCGTTTGGCAAAAGTCATTATGGAATATTTGGTCCTAGTGGCACTAATGCGTATAATACAAGTGATCAGTGGGGAAGTCAAGAACCTAATCCAACTACATTCTATGTAAAACCTGTAACTGGATCAGGGGCAAACTATGCTGGTGGAATGATTTATTATATCTGGCACAGTGTTCCTGGTTTTAGCGCGTTTGGCAAATTTGAGGGCACCGATCTTGACCCAGGACCCTTCATCTATCTAGGATTTAAACCCGCACTAATTCTTTTAAAGAACGGTGATGCTACTGGTGATTGGATTATGCATGACTCAACACGTTCTCCTTATAATGAAGCATATAAGTTTTTGCGTCCGAACAGTTCTGATGCACAAAACACAACAGCTAACAATCAATCCATAGATATTTTGTCTAATGGATTCCAGATCAAGGCAGCGACATCAACTAATGACTCGATCAATGGTCCAAGTAACACGATCACATATTGTGCGTGGGCTGAAAATCCATTTAAGGGTTCCCTCGCTGTCTGACCATAAATAGAAACAAAAAGCCATGGCATATATTGGTAATATACCAAAGACTGGTAATCAAAGAAAGATTGATTTTCCGTTAGATAGATTTGGTGGAGGGTCTGGATTCAACGGATCCTCTACCGATTTCTATTTGAGAGTTTCAGGTGACCCTGTATATCCAGGTGCGTTTCAGGTGATGGCAGTTCTGAACGGTTCTGTTCTTGAACCTGCAACTGACTATAATATCAATAACGATCTGATTGAGTTCACCACCGCTCCAGCAACAGGTGCTACATTCTTCGCTGTTATCTTCGGTGATCGATTAGATATTGGCACAGTCAGTGATGGTAGTATCATCGCTGCAAAAATCTTAGACGGAAATATCACAACACCTAAGTTAGCTAACCTGTCTGTGACGGCAGATAAATTAGCTAACAACTCAATTAACTCATCTAAAATTTTAGATGATGCCGTCACGGAAAGTAAAATCTTTGACGGAGCGATTACCCCAGATAAATTGAATCTGGGTGCAGCAAGTCTCCCAACTGCTCAAAGAGTTGGTCAATTTGCTGCAGATGGTAACGGTGATTACTATCTGACAAAACTTGTAAATAGTGTAGTTACGTGGGTTCCGCTTCTCAATAAGGAGACAGTTTTATCTTATGTCAATTATGGTGTCGCAGTAAAGACTGGGGCATTTACTATTGACGGAACTACAAATACGTACAACTCAAATTATATGTTAGACAGCACGGGAGGGGCATTCCAAGTCACAATGACCGCGACTCCTTCCGTAGGCGATTTTATCAGATTTGTTGATGTAACAAATCAATGGAGTATAAATAATATTACTGTTGACTCTAGCGCCACTGGCGCGAACTTTTTAGATTATCTCAACACTACAGATCCTCAGCTTGCTTTGGATTCAAACGGTTGGGAGGTTCTACTTGTATATAATGGTTCCAACTGGAAAATCGTAACATAAAATGGCAATCAATCTATCAGACATTACAGCAAGAGGTGGAGGTGGCGGAGGCGGAAGCGTCTCTTGGGACTTCCACGCAATCAAACGTGATTCGGATGGTATGTTGGAATATACTAAGGTCACTGGTGATGATAATGATGTGATTGATCTTATCACTCAACCAAAACTTGATAGCAACGGTGATCCAATTTTCCGTACACTCGATGATTATACCATCGATGCAAACGGAAATCCCATTGTTCAAGACCCTGACATTGATCCATATTATCAGTACAAGTTTGATTCAAGAAGTCTTTCCTACTTCATTGATGATGACGGTTTTTTAGTAGCCCGCATGGGACAAACTTACGACTACGCAACAAACGGACCTAAGTAAAAAAAATGGCAGATTTTAGACTTGGCAGATTAAAATTCAAGTGGAAGGGTGATTGGGCTGGTGGCACCGCTTACGTCATTGACGATATCGTCAAGTTTGGCGCGAATAGTTACGTCTGCACAACCAATCACACTTCCACAGCAAACGAAACTGACTGGTATACCAACGACCTCTCCAACTGGGGATTGCACCTTGAAGGTGTAAAAAATGTTGGTGATTGGGCAGCAAACACTTTCTACAAACTCAATGATGTAGTGAAGTTTGGTAATACGCTCTATCTCGTAACTACCGCACACTCCTCCACTTCATCATTCTCAGACGCAAACTTCTCTGAGTATGTCGGAGGTTTCCAGTTTGAAGACAGTTGGAGCAATTTGACAGCATATCAACCAGGAGACGTTGTTTCTTTTGGTGGATATACTTACATTGCAAAACAAGCAAATAATAATAGGCAACCAAACCAATACCTGAACGCACCCAATGATTTCTGGGATGTTCTTACAACTGGATTTAGTGTAATCGGTGATTACAGTGCGCTCACAACATACGCTCCAGGTAATGTTGTTCAGTTTGGTGGATATGCTTATGTAGCAAAAACAACAACCGTTGGTGTTGCACCAAACCAAGCAGGTCAAACCTCTTGGGATTTGGTTATCAAAGGTTTTGAATGGAAGGGAGTTTGGGCTTCCGCAACGACTTACTATCCAGGTGATGTTGTCTTCCGCTCACCCAGTACTTATATAAATATCTTAGAATCAACTAACAATGACCCCTTGACATCTTCGTCTAATTGGGAACTGTTCACTGAAGGTACAAACTCTGCGTCTTTGGTGACTCAAGATCAACTAAATGATTTGAGTGTCAAAGCTCTCGGTTACGCTATCACCTTTGGTGTATAAAAATATTCTCTCTCCCACATAACAAGACCTAGGAAAGAAAAATGGCAAAGAAATTACTTTACGATTACGTATTTGACGCTTCAGCGCAAACAGTGACAATCAATGGTCACGTTGATCTGAAGAAACTCCTCTTTATCAACAACGCTACCAGAGGCACAACGATTTATGCTCTGGGTGACTCAAACCTGAGAGTTACAAATACCTCGTATGCGTCAGCAACGGATCAGACAACGTTCACTCTGAACTTTGATACGGCAACTGCTAACCATGCAGATGCTGATAAGCTCCAAATCTTCATTGATGAAGAGGGTGCAGAGTTCAAACCAACTGAAACTTTCGTTGATCCAGTTAGTAAACTGAGAGTTTCAAACCCAAACACTCTGATTGATACCGATTTTGAGTACGGTCTTCAGTCAACTAAGTGGGAAACACTTGAGAGAATCCACCAAGTTCCATCTTTCTATTCCTCCACGGGCGACGTTCCTCTAGAAGGCGTTGACAAAATTGAATCCGTAAATAATTCAAAAGAAGTCACCGTCACCATGAAGGCTCCTCATGGTCTTGTCAACGGTATTCCTCTGGATATCCGTGGTCTTTCTGATCTTTTTGCGGAAGGCACTTTCATCATCAAAGCGGTTCCTAGCGATAAAACCTTTGTATATGAATCAACTAGACCTCTGACCACAACGGGAGATCTCAAAACAGTTTATACTAACGTAATTGTTGGTAGATTCTACGTTGGTTCTAAACTTGATTTCGGTCAGTATTCTGCTGTTACTACTGACCAGGCAGCTCAAAGTACCCTTACGATTACTACTCCAGTAGAAACAAACTTTGCTCTGGGTACTCAATTCTACATCACAAACTCTATTGCTGTAAAGAGAAAAGAGTTTGATGGTAGATCATTTACTTCAGGTGGTTCTGTTGACTGGGAAGAGAATATTTCTCAGTATGAAACAAACCAGATGACTCTTTGGGAACCAAAGGGTACAGATACTCAGCAGTTCTTGGTAGCAAACGCAAGCTACATGGACTCATCAACAAACACCATCACTCATAATATCAACGGTGTTGCTACCGACCACAATTTGGTCACAGGTGACATGATGTTCATGGTGTATAAGAATGGTAACGTTACTGGATTCCAAGCTGCTGGTCAAACTGGTACGAACGCATCGTCCACAAACCCAGGCAATGGTATCTACTATGTTATCAGAGTTGACGCTCAAAACTATCAACTTGCAGATAGCGCATCAAACTGTGCAGGAAGTAACCCAGTTTCATTCACCCTGAGTGATGCGGGTCAGGCTGCTACTCAGTTGGAGATGACATTGTTCGGTAGAGGTTATCAGTCTACCACAATGAACCCATATGAGTTTGACATCATTGAAGTTGGTGATAAAACTGATCCTGCATGGGGTAGAAAGCAAAGATACTTCTGGCCAGAATCAATCAACGCATCACAAGATACAATCAAGATTCCTCGCCACCAATTCAAAGATGGTCAACCAGTAGTCTTTGTTTCTGGACCTTCGCCTAACGGCACTCCAGGTAACATGTCTAATGGATATCCATACTACATCAAGTATGTTGATGCTGATACCATTCGTCTGACAACAAGTTTCTCATCTAGAGATCCTAGCCACAATGGTCCATACTATGGCGCAGGTGTTGGTGGTCAACATAATATCACATCCCAAGGTAACCTGTACACATGGGGTACTCCATATTCCCTGTGGCCAGCAATCAAACTTGCACAAAGTGTAACAAACAATGCTTCTGGTGGCGCACAGAACTCTGCTTCTTGGTCAAATAGAAACAGAGTTATTTGTGAGCACTCAGTTGTAAACCTTGAAGAAGGTGATAAGGTTGTATTCTTCTCCCAGTCAAACGTTCCTTCAGGTCTGACCCAAACGAGCAATAACTGGTCACAAAATATGAAGGATAGAATCTACTATGTAAGATTCCCTGCTATCAACACTGGTGTTTCTACAAACAACTTTGAATTCTCAGTATCCAGAACTCCAAATGGTCCTCTGGTTGATATCACAGGATGGTCAAACGTCGAAAGCTCATTCGTTCTGAAAGTTGAAGAACTGGCAACTTCAAACACTTGGTTCTCCACTCAGCATGGTTTCGACAATAACGAAGAAGGTCAACCAAATTACTGGTTGAAGTATCGTTTTGATGCTCAGAACTCCACTGGTAGTGCTGTTGGTAATATGACTGCCAACTATTGGTACTGGATGATTCCTGTTACTAATAATCACTTTAGAGTAACACTGGCATCTTCTTCTACTAGCAATACTCAGCCAAATAGCACCAACCAGTATAACCAGCAGAATGCTAGATCAAACATCATTAATATCACCAGTTTCAGTGGTGATGTAACTAACTTCCGCCATAAGTTTAGAGGTGAAGATATTGATAACCCATATGAGGATACCTTCTATATCCCCAACCATGGTTTCACATCAGGTACTGCGGTCAGGTACAATTCAAATGGAAACCCTGCAATTGGTGGTCTGCAAAATGGTACGACATATTATGTAAGAAATGCATCTACAGATAGATTTGAACTCTCCACCACATTTGATGGTGTAAGACTCAACATGAGTTCTGGTTCTGCAACTAGCACACCAAACCACTACTTTGAAGATGTTTCACCTAAGGGTGCTATTGACGGTTCATTTGAGATTACTGCAAAGAATGCAGATAACCTCAGATATGATCTGCAGGCAGATACTCAGATCTTTGGTAAGACTATCACATTCCAACCTCAGCAAACTCTTGACCTGAAGAGAGGAAGATTCAGAATCAACGATCATGGTCTCAAGACTGGTGTTTCAGTTGTTTATACTAAGGACGCTGCAGGTACTTCAATTGGTCAGAATCCACCACCTGATGCTACACAGCAAGCAGCTGGTTATACTTCACTGACTTCAGGTGATACGTACTACGTCTATAGAATTTCCAAGGATTACTTTGGTCTTGCAACCACTCTTGCCAATGCACAGGCAGGCATCATCATTACCGAGTATTTCAACTTTGGTGATGCGGTTAGTACAAACAGACAGCACACGCTGTATGCAAACAGTGTATTTGGTGAGGTAACTGGTAATGGTCTTCTGACTTATACCACAAAAGATAAGACTTGGAACGGTTCTTCCGATGCTAACGTCAATACCTATAGTAACTACATTACTATTGGTACTCACGAATTCTATAACGGCGACGAAGTTGAGTACAATGGATTCGCTGGTGCAACACCTATTGTTGGTCTGGAATTTGGTGAGAAATATTTCATCCATAGATGGAATAGCACTATCATCTCGTTCCACAAGACAAGATCTGACGCTTATAGAAGAAGAAATCAGATTAGATTGTTTGGTCCTGGCACTGGATCACTTCACGTCGTTAGAATTGCAACAAACCTGCTGAAGGGTACAGTTGATAGAGGTAAGTGGAACTCCACTTCAGAATATTTTGCTGGAGACATTGTTCAGTATAGATATAATTATCAAGGTCAACAAACTGATCTTTACTATGTTGCAACTCAAGACTCTCAGGGTAACTATGATGACTTGAGATATAACTATTCAAATGCAACTAACGTCAACAGAACACCTCCTAATGGTGTTCGTGATGCATGGTGGAAGCGTCTGAATGATTATACTGAACCAGTATCAACTGGTGGTGGTCTTGAAACAAACATGATCAACCAGTACACTCCAGGTGAAAACATCCTTTTGGATGACGAGCGTTATGTTGGTTATGGTTACGGTTATGGTTATTTCAATTATAACAGTGTTTCTAATGGTAATACAACTGTAACAGTTCCTGGCAGCAACTATCACAACTTTGAAATTGGTGATGCTGTTTACTATCGTAATGAAGGTAAGTGGAGAGCACTTGAAGATGATATTGAGTCAGGAAGCATCCCTACCGATTACTCTGGTCTTGTAGATGGTTCAATTTACTTCGTAAACACCATCAACTATTACCAGTTTACACTTCACCAGAATCAAGAAGATGCAAGACAGGGTGTAAACCCAATTACTCTTGGAAATAGTACTGGTAGTTCTTCTTACTATAACCAGCACAGATTCTATAAAACAGAATCCAGAGTTGTTCCTGCGAGGATTAGATCAATCTCTGATAGTGATGAGATGACAGTTGATGAACCACAGACACCTGCTGTTATCACATTTGACCCACAGTCAACTAGCCCAATCACAATTTGTGATATCTCCACTGAGATCTTCTACTTCGGTACTACTGATGATGAAGGTAATGACATTTCTGATCAAATGCTGACTGGTACTCGCGTTATCTATTCTCACGATGATAACTCTAGTGCAATTGGTGGTTTGACTAAAGACGGTAACTACTTCTTGATCAATCTTGGTGGTGGTTATTTCAGACTTGCTGGTGACGGCAATAACAACTACACTCAGAGACAGTATTCATACTCTGGTTCACGTAGAGATATTACTAGCACTGGTCAGGGTAATGCCCACTCAATCTCTATCTCGACTGAGAACTATAACAACGTTTCATACCTGCTGCCTACAGCACTGTATGTAAAACCATCTTCATATGCTCTGCACAGACCATTTGATGGTGGCGTTGAGATCAACCCAGGTACTTCTGCTGATTCTTCAGTTGTTAGACAGACCAGAAGATACTTCCGTTATCAGTCAGGTAAAGGTCTGCAGTACTCAACTGCTACCAACTTCAATCCTCCAATTGAAGTAAGATCTTTGATTGGTGGAACTGATGCAAACAACAATCCAATTGCGACTGTTGTTACCAGAAGACCACACTTTATGAATGTTGGTGATGGTCTCTCAATGAGAGATACTACAGTTGCAACTGGTACTAACCACTACAACACCGAGAACGGAGTTGTTGCTACCGTAACTGATGACTTTACGTTCACCTATACTCTTGCAGGAACAGTATCTGATATTACTCCTGCTGGATTCCCAACACTGAACAAGAACTCCTGGACCAACTCCGTTGTTCGCGCTGGTATGTTTGATGACCAAAATGGATTCTTCTTTGAATTCGATGGTCAATATCTCTACGCTGTTAGAAGATCTTCTACTCAGCAGTGTGCTGGTACAGTAACATGTACTTATGGTTCACAGATTGTAGATGGTAATGGCACAGTCTTTACTAAGCAACTTGCACCTGACGATTACGTTGTAATTCGTGGTCAATCATATAAGGTTGCATTCGTTGTTAGTGACACCAGACTCTATCTGACAAGAACTTATCAAGGTATCACCTCACCTCAGATCATCATGACGAAGACTGAGGATACCAAGACCCGTCAGTCCGACTTCAATATTGACAGATGTGATGGTTCTGGACAGACAGGATTTGAAATGGATCTGAAGAAACTTCAGATGTGCTACATTGATTACTCCTGGTACGGTGGTGGTAAGATCCGCTACGGATTCAAAGATCAATTCGGTAAGGTCTTCTACGCTCACCAGTATGTACACAGTAACAAGTTTACTGAAGCATACTTCAGATCTGGTAACCTCCCAGCACGCTATGAAGTAGCGAACATTGGTGATAGAACTGGCACTGCTAGATTCTCACCATCACTGTTCCACTGGGGTGCATCAGTTATCATGGATGGTCTGTTTGAAGATGATAAGGCATATCTGTTCTCATCATCTACCGACACGATCTACCTGCTGAACCAGAAGTCAGACGGTGACGAAGATCAGGCAAACAGAGAGTATCCAATGCTTTCTCTGAGACTGGCACCTTCTGTTGACGCTGGTGTAACTGGTAATCTCGGTACTAGAGACTTGATCAACAGAATGCAACTTCAGATGAAGCAAGTCTCAATTACCATCTCTGACGGTGGTACTTCTGTTGACTCATTTACTAACAACCAAAACCAGGACCCTAGAAAGTCCTGTACTGTGAAACTTCTCCTGAACGCTGACTTGTCTCAACCTAATTGGGATGCAGTTGACGCACCTTCACTCTCTGAAGTTATTCAGCACTCACACTCAACTGATACTGAATTCGCTAAACTTACTGATCGTACTTCTGCTGGTATCAACATTTTCGAGTTTAGAGCAGCAGCAAACGACACTACAGTTGTAGAACTGGGTGAAGTTGCAACTCTCGGTAACTCAATCCTTGGTGGAGACTATACCTTCCCCAACGGACCTGATACTCTGACAGTCGTCGTCATTCCTGACGATTCCTACACTGGTGGATCTAGAAGATACACAATTTGTTCTGCTAGAATCTCCTGGTCTGAATCCCAGGCATGATACAGATCAAACCCTCCTTCGGGAGGGTTTTTTCATAAATACATAAAAGGGTTCCCGTGGGTACGTAAATGTCAGCAACTAAACCTGCTACCAAAGCTGAGTTGAAAGAATATTGTTTGAGACGACTGGGTAAGCCAGTCATCGATATCAATGTTGACGACTCGCAAGTTGAAGATCTTGTTGAAGAGGCAGTACAATATTATAATGAAAGACACTTTGAAGGTGTCGAAAGAATGTTTCTGAAGCATGAGTTCACTGCTGCAGATGTAACTCGCTTCAAATCAGGTAACGTAACAAACACATCACCAAGTGGAGACGCTTGGGAAGAGAGAAATAATTATATTGAAGTGCCAGATCATGTTATCGGCATCAATAAAATTTTTGGTATGTCATCTTCTGCCATTCGTGGAAACATGTTTGGTATTGAGTATCAAATCTTTCTCAACGATCTTTATCAATTTGGCGCTGTAGATATTCTCAACTACTACATGACAAAATCATATCTTGAGGATCTTGATTTTGTCTTGAATAGTGGTGCAATGGTGCAATTTAGATTCAACAAAAGAGTTGATAGATTGTACATTGACGTAGACCCTAACGATGTAAAAGAAGGACAGTTCATTGTAATCGATTGCCATAGAGCACTCGATCCCACTACCATGACTCAGGTATATAATGATTCTTTCCTGAAAAAATATCTCACTTCACTGATCAAAAGACAGTGGGGTCAGAACCTAATCAAGTTCAAAGGTGTCAAGTTCCCAGGAGGAGTAGAACTTGATGGCAGACAAATCTATGATGATGCTATTGGCGAGTTGAAAGATCTGGAAGATAAGATGCTTTCAACATATGAACTTCCACCACTAGACATGATCGGTTGATATGGCAAGTCAAAAGAGTTCATATTTTCCTGCCTATGGTGGGACAACAGCAGAACAAACTCTCGCTCAGGACTTGATCGACGAACAGATCAAGATTCATGGTAGCACCGTTTTTTATCTGCCAAGAACATTGAATAAGATAGATAGTCTTTTCCATGAAGACACTATCTCATCCTTCGATGCGTCTGTAGAAATTGAAATGTATCTGAAGAGTTATGATAAGTTCGATGGTGTTCAGGACGACACCCTGACTCGTTTCGGACTGAAGAATAATGATGCTCTTACATTTGCAGTATCAAAACGCAGATGGCAAGCAGAGTTTGATGGAAACTTTGCAGGTAAGTTGGCAGATGATCGTCCTGCAGAAGGAGATCTTATTTACTTCCCACTTACTAAAGGATTATTTGAAATCAAATATGTAGAGCACCAAGCAGACTTCTATCAACTTGGTCAGTTTTATACATATGATCTTAGATGCGAACTCTTTGAATACTCTGGTGAAGATCTCAACACTGGAGTTGATGAGATCGACGATATTGAACTCGAAAGATCTGTCAAGACAAGTATTGTCTTTGATGACACTGCTTCACATAGTGGTACATTCCAGGCTGAGGAGCAGGTTGTAGGCGCTACAAGCGGCGCTACAGCGACAACAGTGTCTTGGGATGGTACAAACTACATTCTTGTTGTTTATGATAAGAGCAAAAATTTCCAAGAGGGAGAGGTCATTACTGGACAAACTTCCAATGCTACTTGGACAATGAAACAATCTACGATTTCAGGTTCGCAGCAAATTGAGACTCAGTATATTACTGATAGTACTGAGGACAATACATATAATAGGAGTATTGAATCTTATGCAGACAGCATACTTGACTTTACTGAGAAAAATCCATTTGGTGAATTCTAATGTTTGGAGACTATTTTTACAACGAGGTACTTAGAAAAACTGTAGTCGGTTTTGGTACGCTGTTCAATAACCTTGAAATCAATCGTTTTGATTCTGCAGGGAACGTTACAGAGGTATCAAAAGTTCCATTGTCATATGGACCAACTCAAAAGTTTTTGGCAAGGATTCAGCAGCAACCTAACCTGACAGGTAAGGATGTTCAGATCGTGCTGCCTAGAATGTCTTTTGAAATTCTTGGTATGCAATATGATCCTAGCAGAAAGTTAGCACCCCTCAAAACTACAATCACTCCTAAAGAGGGTGATGCTAACAAAATTGTCAAGCAGTTCATGCCAGTACCATATAATGTCAATTTTGAATTGGCAATATATGTAAAGAATCAAGATGATGGTCTTCAGATCATCGAGCAGATTTTGCCATTCTTCCAACCATCTTTTAGTATCACTATAAAGATGATCAAGGAAACTGATGAGAAGAGAGATATTCCTATCGTACTGAATAGTATTGACTATAGAGATGAGTATGAAGGTAACTTTGATAAGAGACAAGTAATTATTTGGACTCTTCAATTCACTGCTAAGACATACCTGTTTGGTCCTACAGCAGATTCTGGAGTTATCAGAACCGCAATTACAAACTTCTATTCAGATACTGCTACAACTACAGCAAGAAGAGAAGTTACTTATACAGTCAAACCTAAGGCAACGACTGACCAAGACGGTGATGGTGATGTTGATAAGGATGCCAACAATCAAACAGACACATCCGATACAGATCTCCTGACCCAAATTGATGATGACGACTTCGGATTCAGCACTTCTGTTTCATATAATTCATTCTAAGAACCATGAAAGATTTTGATACCATTGACAACGCATTTGACGTAAAGTCTACAGAAATTGTAGAAGCACCAAAAAAATCTGAGATAAAGAAAGTTGAGTCTGATCCAGATCAAGACTATGATTATACGAGAGGTAATTTATATTCTCTCATTGAAAAAGGTCAAGAAGCAGTCAATGGTATTCTTGAATTGGCACAGGAGTCAGACTCTCCTAGAGCATATGAAGTTGCTGGTCAACTTATCAAGAACGTCGCTGATGCCACAGATAAGTTGATTGATCTTCAGAAGAAAATGAAGGAACTTGGAGAAGATAAATCTCCAACTCATGTAACAAACAATGCAGTTTTTGTAGGTAGCACTGCAGAATTGCAGAAGATACTAAAGCAATCACAAAAGGATAAATAGTAGAAACTGACTGTCTCTAGATGAAAAAAGTAGACAAACTAATAGAGAAAAGAATACAGTCTATGGGATACATCTACATTGTAGAGTTCTCCTATAGAGGTAGAAGAAAGTATTCCCAGTTTTTCTATCGTCAAGGAAATGTTGTCAAGAGACAAGATATCCAAGATGATTTAGAGAAAGTATATCCTGGTGCTATTCTTTTGTCGTTCTCTAGGTCAGAGCAGAATCCCGCTTTACCTCTGATTGTTATGAAAGAAGATCTTCGCGATTGGTTTGGCAAAGGTAAGAAAGGTGGTGCTGGCGGTGGCGGTTGGGATCGCTATAACACCAAAGGCGAGCGTGTTGGTAAGTGTGCTAGAGAACCTGGCGAACCAAAACCAAAATGCTTATCCAAAGAAAAAGCAGCAAAGATGTCAAAGTCTGAGATCGGTAATGCTGTAAAAAGAAAGCGTAAAGCAGATCCCGTTGCAGACCGTAAAGGTAAAGGAGGCAAACCCAAAATGGTATCCAATAACATTGGAGAGGAGTACATCGAAGAAAAGAATGTGCCAACCAATCCAGCACTCTGGTCTAAGATGAAGTCCAGAGCAAAAGCAAAGTTTGATGTTTATCCTTCAGCATATGCGAATGGATGGGCAGCAAAGGAATACAAAAAAGCAGGTGGTGGATGGAAATCTTCTACCAGCGAATCATATGGTGGCGGGGAGCGTAAATTTTGCCAGTTATGCGGCAAGCAAGAAAGTAGAATGGAATGTGGATATGGTCCTGAAATGTGGGACAAGTTCACAGTAGCATCTGTTCATCCAGCAAACGAGGAGACAATTCTCGATAAAGCAAAGTCTTTCAAGGAGTTTGCTGAAGGTGCTGCATGGACAAAAAAATCAGGAAAAAATAAGGAAGGTGGATTGAATGAAAAAGGTAGAAAGTCGTATGAGCGCGAAAACCCAGGAAGCGATCTTAAGGCACCTTCAAAAAAAGTTGGGAACCCT
>MDTC01224596.1_pt1 | contig 39909 bp, 35 predicted proteins | sample 811181 | NCBI WGS metagenome assembly MDTC01 (sample SAMN05326644, study PRJNA326480) | marine metagenome | isolation source: seawater | place: Pacific Ocean: North | collected 2011
CCCAATAAAGACCCTTTTGGTCAAATAATACCTGGACTTAATTTCGTTGCAAATAAACGGAATTTCCCGCTAATCAAAACTATTGAAAATGAATCATATATTATTTCTAAAATTCCTCCTGAAAATCCTGAATTTGTAGAATTTCTTAATAAAAATAAAATTCTACCAGGTAATAAAATTTTAATAACAGAATTATCTGATACTAGAGGCATTATCACTATTAAAATAAATAAAACTACAGTAGATCTTAGCTTAAATATTGCAAAAACTATATGGGTAAAAAATATTTAAATTAATTAAATAATTTCACGTAAATGGATATTTTTTCCCATTTAGTAACACCCCTAAGTAAGTTGATCTGACAAGAAGTTTATATGTTATAAAACATATAAAAGTTGTAATAATTATTGCAATAAAAAATTTAATCTCTGCTAGAAACTGAAATTGAAAAAGAATAAATGTAATCAATGAAACAATAGGTAAATGAATTAAATACATCCAATACGCACCATCTGAAAAAAATCTTAGAATTGAATTATAGGATCCCAATTTATTTTCAGCGAAACCTATAAATGAAAAGGAAAATAATACCGAAGTAGAAATTTTTATAAATATAAATGGAATCCACCAAATCGGGTATATTACAAAATCAATTGATATGAATTCTTCCTCAATCAAAGTGTGAGCCAGGAAAAACAAAAGAGCAGATAAAAAATAATATTTCCAATTAATAATAATTTTTTTAAATAATCTGTTATTTTTATACAAACTATATCCAAAGGCAAAGTAAATTCCAGTTGAAATAGGATTGCCTATTAATTCCGTGCCCATATCATTAAGACTGAAAATAGTTAAAATTATTATTAAAACAATTGGGATTTGAAAATCAAAAATAATTTTTGCTATCGCAGATTTTATAAATAAAATAAAATTATTTAATTTTGTAAGTTTTAATAAATTTGATATCTTTGTAAATAACAATGAATAAAACTTATACAGTATAGTAAATATAGTAAATATAATTAAATGCCACAAAAACCATAAATGATGTGGTTGATTATCATTAGAATAAAATAAATACAATTCCCCAGTATATCCATATTTAAAGATCCAAGGGATAGTTGAACCCATAACAGGAGTAAAAATAATCATTGGTAATACTATCCGCAACATCCTATTTTTCCACCAGTAAGACCAAGCATATTTGTTAACTAGCAAACTGGCAAAAAATCCTGAAAGAATAAAAAAGACAGGCATACGCCAGAAATGTATAAATTGAAAAATAATAACAATTAATTTTGAATCGTCTTTATCAGATGGCCAAATACTAACATCCATATTCATATATGGGAGTGCTGCATGTAAAACAATACCAAGCAGCATAGCAAAACTTCTTAAGGCATCTAAGCCATGAAATCTTTGATTAGTTATTAACAATTACATGGATCGGAAGCGTATTAACATATTTGCAATTTGGATTGCCATATTTTTTTCTGATATGTTATTTTCCTTGAATTCTACGTATATATGAAACCAAAGCCCATCTTTCTTGTTCTGTTAGGATTGAATCATATGCAAGCATACCTGATGAAATAGATAAATTATTAGAATATTGAGCTAAACCTGTTCTTGAACCTTTTGATATAAATGCATAGATCTCTCCATCGGTAGATTTTGCTGTTTTATCAGACAATAAATTTGCAGGATACGCACCTTTATTAATCACTTTACCAGCATCTGATTTTATATTTACATAATCCCTGTATTTTCCTTTTCCATCCAAATTATCTCCATGACAAAACACACAGTTCTCAGCATATAATAAAGACCCTTGAGAGTATAATTCATTAGCATTATATTGAGATGGGATATTTAAAGATTTGTATTCTTCAGGAGTTCTGTTTATTTCTTTTCCGTTCATGGGAACTGCTTCAGGGTTTGGCATAATTCTTGGGATCTCTTGGCTCTTAAAAGATGGTTGATAATGCATCTCACTAAATATCATTATTGCATGACTGCCAGATTTAGGAATAGCAGGCATACCCAATATATCAGTCTCACCTAGAATGTTTAGTTCACCTGTTTTGATATTCCCCGTACAGGCTGTTAAAAACAATACTGAAATAAACAATAAAAGAGGTATATATCTCTTGCTTAAATAACTTGTCATTCCCATCCTCTTTTAGTAGATTCAGCTCCAGATTTTTTCAAAGTATCTTCAGCTTTTTTAATTCTAGATTCAGTGACAGTAACCACTACACCAATATATCCCTCAGTCATAATACGTTCATCATAAGCACCCATAAAAATCTTTGGTAATCTTGATTCAAATAATGCTCCAAGAATAGTTACAATAACTGCAAATAATAAAGTCATTTCATAAAAGATGACAAGCATTGGTGGGATAGATAAAATTGGTTTTCCACCAGTTACTAAAGGATATGCTAATTGAGTACCAGCAGTAATTATCAATGCTACAGTGAATCCTACTACAGCACCAAATATTGGGTATCTAAATAATTTATGATGTGGTTCTGCTTCACCAAATGTACCTTCAGGATATGGTGATCCAGTCATAACTTCAAATTCATTATCTTTATAACCCGCTTTACGAAGAGAAGATAATGCATCACCCACCACATTTTCATCTACAAATAATCCTAAAATACTTTTATTAGCCATAATTTACTCCCTTACTACTGCTGAAATATTTCTTTTACCGACTTTTATTATATGCCTGAATCTCATTCCTTCTTTCACATCAAAAGGAGGGATTATAGGAAAGATTCTTGCAAAAACTAATATACCGCAAATAACAAATGCAAATGTAAATGCAACCAAGCCCATCTCAACAAGGCTAGGAGAATAAGCTCCCCAGTTAAAACTTAATTCTGTTCTTCTAGATAATCCGGGTATAATGATCAAAAAACGTTCTAACCACATACCTACATTAACTAGTATAGTTGTAAAAAACATCCATTTAGCACTTCTTCTTATATTTTTAAAACACCATGCACCTACCGGTATTATATATGCAGTAATTAAAAACAAAATAAATAAATAATTCCATGGAGTCTGAAAAACTTGCATATTTCTTAATGCTATTTCAGGATCTTCTAAAGGATACAATGCAAAAACCCATTCTAAAAATAATGAGAAAAGCCATATAGTAGCTACAATAATTAATAATCTTCCAATGGCATCAAAATGATCAGGTTTAATATATTTATCCAATTTATATAACCATAATAATCCTGCCATTAATGTAGCAACTCCTGAAACACCAGAATGTATAGCTCCTATAATAAAGTAAGGGGCAAATATCGTTGAATGCCAACCTTCAACCGCAATAGAAACCGCAAAGTCCCATGAAACTATGCTATGTACGGAAACAAAAATAGGTAATACTAACGCAGATAATAAAATTGGGGCTGTAGCCTGAATTTTCCACTGCCTTGGTGTTCCCCTGAATCCTAAAGCAAGAACACTATATATAATTTTTGGAATTTTAGATTTAACTTTGTCTCTGACTAATGCTATATCAGGAAGTAGGCAAGTATAAATAAACAAAATTGTACTTAAAAGATAAGTTCCAACTGCGACAGGGTCCCATACAAAAGGAGATCTGATATTAGGCCAAATCCCCCTCGCAAAATCATATCCTATTACTATTGGGGGGAAAGGTGTTATCCAATATATTCTCCATGGCCGTCCTACGTGGAATAAAATATTACTTAGGGCAGCAATCAAAGAAAATAATGTTAATACTTCAGCTGCTCTAGTTATAGGTCTTCTCCATTCAGCCTGAGTCAATCTTAATATAGCTGAAACCATAATTCCGGCATGACTAATACCAATCCAAAAAACAAAATTAGTAATATAAGCTCCCCAATATACAGGTCTTCTTACATTAGTTACACCTAATCCGCTATATAATTCCCATACATATCCCGATAAGCCCAATAACATAATCAAACCAAGAAAACCTATAGTCATCCAAAACCATTTAGGCGATCTTATAACTGGAGATACTAGATCATCTGTTATTTCTTTATCACTTAACTGTACATGTTCTTGCATTTAAATAATCTCCATATTTAATAAGGCTTCCCTTCTACCAAAACTTCAGTATGATGGTATTTTTCATGGCTACCATAAAGAATGTATTCCCTATTTTCCCATAGGCTAATAATAGGAATGTATTTAGTTATAAATAAAATTATAAATACAGGAATTGCAACGGCCCCTAAAATAATCATCATATCAACTATGCTTGGTACGAAAATGTCAGGTAAATTAGCAAATCTGTGTGTATTTTCATCTATTGATCTATCTAAAGAATAAGCTGACGAATAATGCCTGTATCTATCTAAAAAATTCCCAATTAAAACACTAATGGCAATAATGGGTGGGCCATAAAAGGATTTTCTTACATTATTCAACATCAATATTGCAAATGGAACTATAAAAACAAAAAATATTGTCCCCAAAAATACAGGAAGATATTTGCCAAACATTAATATTTGCAAAACATCTCGTTCATTGGGTTTTTTACCATACCATAAAACCATCAAGCTAGATATAAAAAACCAAACCCACAGCAGTGAAATACCAAACAATAATTTACCTAATCCCCAAAATTGATCCAAACCTAAATATTCTTGATATCCTCCCCATTTCCAAGCAATGAATACAGCGATAATTAATATAGCCACTCCCCCTTGAATTGCATTATGAGCTTGAGTTGCAGGATATAAGGAATCAATCCATCCTGGAATTAATGTCATCAAAAAATCTGAAGCTAAGCAAAAATGAACGGTTATTAAGAGCATAAAATAAAAAATACCTAAAATACTAAGTCTTTGCCTTAATGAATTCCATTGCCTTGTAGATCCTACCCAACCCCACGCCAAAATTGAATATATTTTATTTTTACCCTTTAAATTATCTCTCAAAATAGCAAAATCAGGACGGGCATTTATCCATAAAAGAGCTAGAGCAGTTAGTATAAATGCTATCATCACTATACTGGTCCAAATATGAGGAGAATAAGCAGGGACTTTACCAGGATCATAAAACCATAAAGTATTTCTTCCATCTTCAAGGCTTGGCAATACCCATAACAACGGTAAAAACATTAAAAGTCCAGCTATACCTGAAATACAAAATATTTCAGACAATCTGGATACCGGACGCCTCCAGTTACCTCTTGCAACTTTCGTTGCCATAGATAACATAGGTGCCCCCATAAAAGTTGTAAATATAAAAACACACGCAGTAACATATACTGACCAGTCACTTAAATTATCAAATCCGTTAATAATTTTAAGAATAATTCCTACTATACCTATAACTGAAAAAATTGCAGCAAGCATCAGGGAAGTTCTATACATGCCACCTCGTTCTTGTAAATGCTTATCAATCAGATCTTTTGATGGAGGTACTTTTCCAAGAGATCTTTTAATAATTCTCTCAGGATATACTAATTTCCCTTTTCTTATTTTGCTATCATATTCTAATTTCATGTTTATTTAATGTGAATGTGATTTATGTTTTTCAATTTTCTTTAAATATAGAACATTAGGTGAAGTACCATAATGTTCCATCAGTTGATATCCTCTGCCATTTTTCTTACTTTCTTTTTCTTTTATTTTAGAAACTTGACTTTCAGGATCATTCATGTCACCAAACACTAAAGCTTCTGTTGCACAAGCATTTACACATGCAGGATTAATTGCTCTATTGCCATCCTCTATTTCAAATCCATTTACTTTGGAATCTCTATTTGTTCTTCTAATTCTCTGTATACAAAAAGTACATTTTTCCATAATTCCTCTTGATCTAACTGTCACATCAGGATTAAGCTGATTTTTCAAAGAATCAGGCCATTCAGCCCCCCAGAAATTAAAAAATCTAACTTGATAAGGACAATTGTTAGCACAAAATCTAGTTCCAATACATCTATTATAAACTTGTACATTTAAGCCTTCGCTATTGTGGTAAGAAGCATATACTGGGCATACTGGTTCACAAGGAGCTTCATCACAATGCTGACACATAATAGGGATAAATCTTGCTTTTACATCAGGGAAAGTTCCCTCCCAATACCTCTCTACTCTAATCCATTGTATTATCCTACTTTCATCATAATCTGATTTTTCATTTGATGGTATATTATTCTCAGATTGACATGCCACGACACATCCCTGACAACCAGTGCATTTATCTAAATCTACTACCATTCCCCATTTTGATTGTTTCATTTAAGTCCTCTCTATTTAATGATCAGAATCTGATGATTTTATTTTAATAACATGATTATGAGGATCTCGTTTTGTTTCCTCAAATCTTCCTTCAAATTTAGGTATTTTAATACTATTGCTAGTTTTCTTTATATTTACTTTATTTGAAGCCCAAGCATGAGCACCAGTATTAGGATCGAATGATGTATTCATAATAGAATAAATATTTGCACCAAACCCAGATGTATACCTTCCAGTCGACTGACCTCCACCTACGGGGACTGACAGAACATTTGGAGGCGTAGCAGGGGTGGGATAAGCTGCTGCTTTAATTTTACGTCCATTACCATTATCAATCTCTAAAACATCACCTTCTTTTATGTTTAATTTATTCGCTTCTTGTTCATTGATTTCAACCCATGTTTCCCATGCAATAGTTGTTAAAGGATCAGTCAAACCTTGCAACCATGGTGTTTTGGCAAGACTGCCATCAGAAACAGTAGTTTTAAAAGGGATTAAATGATAATTAGAATTAGCACTTGAAAATTCAGGGTTATGAATTTTCGGCCATTGTTTTAATTTTGTTTTTAATGATTTAGAGACAGTAGATTTCACATCCCACCAACCACCTCTAGATAATAATCCATTCCAAAAAGTTTTCAAATCATTTGCCCTTATAGAACCTCTATTAAAACTCATAATTTTTTTTGCATCATCCATCAAAACATCTTTCATGGTTTTACCCGAATATTTATTTTTAAAATTCATAATTTCAGATAATTCCATAATAATCTCTTCTGCATTTTTAGTTCCTGATTGCCTGCCCTTATTATAAAATCTACTTTTTAGTATTGGTTGTTGAAATCCAATAACTTCATATCCTGGGCCAATTATAGGAACATCATTACCCCATGACTCAAACTGAGTATTTAAAGGCAAGATGATATCGGCATATTTAGATGTATCATCTACAAATGAGTTCATTGAAACTATTAATCCCAATTTACTTAAAGATGATTTTAGATTTAAATTAGCTGACATCGAATAATTCAAATCCACTTGATTGATAAATAATGAATTAGTAGTTCCTGAATCTATATCACCTATAAGGGATAAAATTTCCTGGTAAGAACTGATAGTTTTGGAAGAATGTAAATCTGTTAGAGGTGAATCCGGGTTTAATATAAGTCCACCCTCTTTATTGATATTATCTAAAAGTAAATTTAATGCATATATAGCTGTCATATTTGATGAACCATTAGTATTTGCAGACGCAATGTCACCTCCAATAATTAGTGGATGTTTCGATTTAGCTAATTTATGGGCCAGATCAACTATTTTATCTGAACTAATACCAGTTATTTTAGAAATTTTCTCAGGAGCAAAATCTGAAAGATCATTTGCATTAATTTTTTTTGCAAAAGCTGAATTTACTAATTTTTCAGAAATTAAAACATGTGCTATTGCCGAAGCAATCATACCTTCAGTGCCCAACTCACAAAAAATCCATTCATCAGCATTTGTTGCTGTTAATGACAATCTGGATTCTATGTGATACAAACTACCTCTTGGTGAAGCTCTAAATTTACCATACTCTCTTCCAAACATTGCCTGAGAATAAGATGAATTTAAAAAATCCATTCCAAAATTTAGCACCATGTCTGAATGGCCAATATCAAATTTGGGAATATTATCTGAACCAGTGATTATATTCAAAGCATTAATTAAATTAGAATCATCAAAAGAAGAATAAGTTAACAATTTGCTTCCAAGTTCATCTGAAAAAGCAGTAATAATCGAATCACTTCTTCCTCCTAGAGGCTTGGTGACAAATCTGGATTTACCATGCCCCAAAGTATTTAATTGATCATTAATACGCTGGTAAGCATCATTCCAGCCTATTTCAATCCATTTACCGCTTCCTCTATTTCCATCTCTAACTAAGGGAGATTCTAATCTCTCAGGATGATATAAAATTTGCAATTCTGCTTCATTAGAGGAACTATGGGCACCTGTGTTAATAGGATAATCTGAATTCCCTTCAACTTTTTTTGCTCTTCCTTCCATAATTCTGACTGCAAGACCTTCACCATTAGATCCAAGGGTTGCATACCAGTTATCTATTCCTGTAACCTGATCTTCAGGGAGTTTGTTAGGGGACTGAAAATATAATTCTTCATCAGGGACTCCACAAGCGCTAAAAATCACAGCTCCAGTGGCTCCTCCGCCAATCAGTTTTATAAAATCTCTTCTGGTTAAATCCATATTATATATTCCTCAATAATGACAAGTAGCACAATCAGTTGAAGCTCCGTTTGCTCTGTGGCAATCTACGCACCAGCCCATTTTCATAGGAGAAACTTGCTTTACTTTATTCATAGATGCAACATCTCCATGACATGTTGAACAAACTTCACTTGCTTCTATATTATTTTTCTCTGATAATTTTTTTATATGTGGAGGGTGATAAAACTTGGCATGATCAGGAAGTCTATGCACTCTTACCCAGTCAATAGATTTCCCACCACTATAAGCATCCCTGATTTTTTTTATTTCTTTGTTATCATCACCAACTATTCTATGGCAAGACATACAGAATTCTACAGGAGGTATGGCAGCAGCGGCTGCACCTTCTGTTCCAAAACGATGACAATAAGTACATTTCATACCTAATTCTTTTACATGTGGAGCATGTTTAAAAGCTATGGGTTGATCAGGGCCATCATCAAATCCAAAAAGTGGTTGGGTCCACCATGCAGATCCTACAAATAAAACAGCAATTATTAATATTACTAAAGTTACCAAAGAGCCCAATCCTGATATTAACAGAATTTTTTGACTTATTTTCGGAACTCTAAAATCGCCTGGTATCAATATTTCTCCTTTATATAATTAAATCCAAAAATTTGGCCAAAATTTATTCAAAACATCTCCGACTATAATTGCCCATACAGCTAATCCAATATATAGAACAGCTGAACCAAAGCCTCCCATATAAAATAAAACTCTCAATATTTTCCAATATTTGCTTGCCGATCCTGAATCAATTAAAGAAGGTATAATAGCGTGAGCCAAAAGCATATTTGCTGAAAATGACAAGGCACAAACCAACATTAACCAAATGTTATTTACAATAAGATGTAGTTCTTTCCAATCTTGTTGTGTTAATGGAACTGGATCCAATTTTACCTCACATAAAAACTCTAGTGAAAAGTATCACACAGCTAAATATCTACTGTCAATAAAGTATAAGGATTTTTTACATTAATTCAAAGTATTTAAATGCTGAACCTGTATTCATTAATAAAATTTTCTCATCTTTATCTACTTTTCCTTCGTTTACCAATTGATTTAAACCAACATAAGTTGCAGCTCCTTCTGGAGCTGGAAGAATTCCTTGCTTACTTGCAATCAACCTCATATTATGAATCATATCTTCATCTTCAATCGCTGCTACACCACCTCCACTTTCTCTTAAAGCTTCTAATATCAAATAATCTCCAACTGCAACGGGTACTCTCATACCAGCTGCTTTGGTCGAAGCATTTTCCCATAATTCTGCATGCATTGCGTTTTCTTCAAAAGCTTTAATTATTGGAGCGCATCCTACAGCCTGGACTGAAAACATCTTTGGTCTTTTAGAGTCAATCCAACCTAACTCTTCCATTTCATTAAATGCTTTCCACATACCTACGATTCCGGTGCCACCTCCGGTTGGATAAACAATAGTATCTGGTAAATTCCATTTAAATTGTTCTGCAATTTCATAACCCATTGTTTTCTTCCCTTCTTGACGATATGGTTCTTTTAAGGTGGATACATCAAATAAATTTTCCTTATCAGCAAATTCATTAGAAATTCTTCCGGCATCGTTAATTAATCCATCAATCAAATTCAAAGAAGCTCCTGCAAGCTCAGATTCTTTTTTATTCATAATAGGGGCATCATTTGGCATAAATACATGAGCTTGTAAATTACCTGCAGCAGCATAAGCTGCCATAGCACCTGCTGCATTCCCAGCTGATGGCATTGTCACTTTTTTAACTCCAAGTTCTTTTGCTTTAGATAAAGCTGCAGACAAACCTCTGGCTTTAAAAGAAGCCGTAGGATTAAGGCCTTCATCTTTTATATAAAGGTTCGAGTAACCTTCAACTCGTCCTAAATTTTCTGCATGAAATATTGGGGTAAATCCTTCCCCTAAAGTAATAACATTTTTGGGATCTTTTACTGGCATCATTTCAAAATATCTCCACATATTGGGATCTCTATGTATTAGATCTTCTTTTGATACTGCTTTTTTTGCTGCATTAATATCATAACGTGCATACAACACCCTTCCACATTTTATACATAATTTATTTAATTCATCTACTGAATATTCTTCTCCGCAACCAGGATAAGTACATTCAAGATTGACAACAAAACTTCTCATAAAATTAACCCATAAATATTATTTAATACAAATGATTATAAAATATATTTAATATAAATATTTACCATTTAAAACCTTATAGTTACAAAATAATTAAAAGTCTTATATAATTCCTATTATTAATTAATAAGCAAATACAATTCAGGACAAATATGACAACCCCTATAGAAAAAAAATATATTGAAAATCATTCAAAATCAGAGCGAAAATTTAAAGATGCAATGAATTTATTCCCAAATGGAGTTACGCATGATGCCAGAATTACAAAACCCTTTCCTTATTACATTTCAAATGCTCAAGGATCAAAAAAATGGGATATTGATGGAAATGAATATATCGATTACAAATCAGGTCATGGGTCAATGTTATTAGGACATGCACATCCGGAAATAGTTAAAGTTGTTAAAGACACAATCGCAAAAGGTAGCTTGCCTGGGGCATCTACCGAATACGAAGTTGCGTGGGGAAAAGCTATAAAAAATTTAGTACCATCAGCAGAAATAATAAGATTTACAAGTTCCGGAACTGAAGCAGATATGATGGGTATGAGAATAATGAGAGCTCATACAGGAAAAAATAAAATCGTCAAATTTGAACATCACTTCCATGGATGGAGTGATGGGGCATCAGCAACAGGTGGTGCTGATGAAAATTGGGAATATGGCATCCCTAGCCAAGTTTTAGATACAATGATTGTTATACCCCCAAATGATATTTCTATTCTTGAATCTTTATTAGATAAAGACAATGATATTGCAGGAGTAATGCTAGAACCAACAGGTGCTCACATGGGGCAATATCCAATAAAGCCTTCTTTTCTCAAAGAGCTTAGACAATTATGTACCGACAGAAAAATCGTACTTATGTTTGATGAAGTAGTAACAGGTTTTAGAGTAGCCAAAGGAGGAGCAGAAGAACTATTTGGAATAACACCTGATATAAGCTCATGGGCTAAAATACTCGGAGGAGGATTACCCGGAGGTTGTGTAACAGGAAAAGCTGAATTTATGGAAATTCTAGAAAAAAAACCAGGAGGAAAAAGTATGTATCACCCTGGTACATTTAATGCCAACCCATTATCTGCTGCTGCAGGAGCAAAGGCTTTAGAAATAGTAAGAACGACTGATGTTAATGAAATTGCTGCAAAAAGAGGTGAACAACTAGTTTCCGGCTTAAATGGAGTATTATCAAAATTAGAAATTCCTGGATTAGCATATGGAAATGATTCATTGGTTCATTTCAGATTAGGAATTGAAGCAAATTCAGTAGAAGACATTATCAATCTGACTAAGGAAGATGAATCGAAATCTTATGGTGGTGAAATACATAGTCAACTAGGATTATCTCTTATCAATCAAGGAATAGATACCTGGTCAGCATCAAGGTTTATAATGATGGCAGAACATAGTGAAGATGACGTAAATCAAACTATTGAAGCTATGGAAAATGCATTTATTGAAACCAGAAACCAAGGAACCATTTAATACTTTAATTGTAATGAGTTTTACTAAAGAACTATATTCAGAAACCAAAGATATACAATCTTTAATTATTAATCATAAATTTCCTATGGGAATTGGAGATGGTACATTAGACATCTCTTGTTTCAAACATTTCATTGAACAAGATTATTTATTTTTAATTGAATATGGCAAAATATTAGGATTGGCAACAATTAAATCTCCTGATTATATAACAATGAGCAAATTCAGTATTTTATTACAAGAAACATTGAATACCGAAATGCAACTTCACCTTTCATTTTGCGAAAAGATAGGCATAACAGAATCTAGACTTCAAAACTTAGCCCCTACAAATGCAACAAGTGCATATACCAATTTTTTAGTAAAAACTGGTTACGAATCTGATTTTCCAAAAATAGCTGCTGCCTTATTACCATGCATGGCTACTTATGCGGAAATAGGAACAAAACTCAATTCAATAAAACTTCCTGGCATACATCCTGCTTACTCAGAATGGATAAATATGTATGCAGGCAATGAATTTCAGGAGCTTGCTGAATGGATGACTAATTTAGTAAATAAAATAGCTGAAGATTGCACAGAACAACAAAAACAGAAAATGAAAACAATCTATATATACAGTTGTAAATTTGAGTTAGATTTCTGGTCCAGTAGCTTAGATAAAACCCGATGGAATACATTAGAATAAATAATTTATTTAAATTTTTTTAAGAGATGTATTAAATAAAAACATTGTTATTCCTACAAGAAATAAAATAACACCCCCGAGCATTAAAGAAATTAATACTCCAAAATGTTCTGTCAACAAAATTTTATCTAAAAATCCACCCAATGTTCCTACCCATAAACTACCAAGGGACATAAAACTAAATGACATAACAAAAATACCTACAACTCTGCCTCTAAATTCTTCAGACACATAAATTTGTATTGCACTCATCACTGAAGTTGCATATAAAGAATTTGCAAATCCAATAATCAGTATAATAAAAGCTGCCAAGGGAATATATTGATATACAGCAGAAGATCCTGCAAATAAAATTAAAAACAATCCGGAAAATAACATACTTAAACAAATTGCTAACCTTTTATTTGGAATCCCTGATTTTGAAAAAATTATTGTTGGTAAGACAGATCCAATCCCAGCTGCAGTCATTAACAATCCGGTACCTTTTGAGCCAACCTTGAAAATTTGTACTCCAATATATGGCAACATATTTAAATATGCATACCCAGATAAGTAAACTAAAAATGAAAGACTGAGTAAAACTAACATGGGTTTGTTTTGGTATATATATTTCAATCCATCAAAAGCATCAGAAATCGGATTTCCATCACCAGATTTTTTCGGGTAATACAAAGGTTTAGTTGTACTAAATAACACAATAAAAATTACAATAAGCAGGCATGAAAAAAGTAAAGCAAAACTTCCTCCATACAATGCAAAAATAAATCCTGCTATCAATGGAGCAATGACTCTAGTTCCTTGCCATGCAAACAAATCTACCACAACTCCGCTAGATAAATTTATTTTTTCAAGTAAAGATGGAAAATATGACATTTTTGCAGGCAATTCAAAGGCAGTTGAAAAACTTATTATTGCAGCAATAATATAAACATGCCAATATTCAAGAAATCCATTAGCATAAGAAAAAGCAAAAATAATAAATATTACTACCTGAAATAGTTGTGCAATAAAAACAAGAAGTTTTTTATTAAATCTGTCTGCTACAGCTCCTCCAAATACATTAAAAATAATTGTCGGGAGTGAAGCATATAGACCTAACATACCTAATGCTTCTGGAGATTCATTCAATTCATGAACTATCCAAGATTCTGCAAAAATAAAAATTTGAACAGCATGATACGAAAAAATATTCCCAATAAAATAAATTGTAAAATGCCTGGATCTTAATGCTTCAGGTAAAAATTTCATCATCAAATTCTAACACATTATTTATTGATCTAACTAAATATAGCAATAAAGAAATAATTATTAAAATCATTGACACAATTCAAATAGTTTATAAGATCAATTACTTAGTGGGCGAGGCTCTAACTCTCACTATCCCAAGACCAACAAATTTAAAGAAACTTGCAGGAATACAAGCAATAGAATAGAATCAAAATATAGGTATTAGTTATTTAAAGTTATCATTAATAGTCCTCGATAATTTATATAATTAATTCAACCCAACAAAGTTAGTCAATTATCTATCTATTTTTTAACTAATATATTACTGAATATTATTGGTATTTATATTCTTACGATCAAAAGTTGTCGAATGGTCAGTGCTTAAAGAAAATAAATAAGTAACTTGTATGTAATTTTGCTTTGAGTAACTTATTTATAACAAATAAAAAATATGATGAAATGTGTAATAATTGCAGCAGGAAAAGGAGAAAGATTACAAGAAAAAGGAACTAGTAAACCGCTTGTCAATTTTCTTGGATTACCATTAATAGAACGTACTATTCGTACAGCTATAAAAGCTGGTATGAATGAATTTTTTGTGGTAACCGGTCATGAAAAAGATCCTTTAGAAGGTATTTTAAATAAATTAAGTGAAGACACAGGTTTAGACATACATACTATCTATAATCCTGAATGGGAAAATAAAGCAAATGGTTTTTCAGTACTCACCGTTAAGGATAAAATAAAAGAACCTTTTTTGTTATTAATGTCTGATCATCTATTTGACCCATCTATTGTAAGAAATTTATTTTCAAAATCAAATAAACCTGATGTTGTTTTGGCAATAGATACAAAAATTAACAATCCAATGATTGCCCTTGATATTGTTACCAAAATTAAGGTTGATAATAATAAAATAACTAAAATAGGGAAAAATTTAAAACAGTACGATGGATTTGATACAGGAATATTTTATTGTAAACCTGTAATTTTCAAAGCCTTAGAAATATGTATAAAAAAAGACAAGGGTTTTTTAACAGATGCAATACAATACCTAGCAGACAAAAATAAGGTTGGTATTTTCAAGATTAAGGATAAATTTTGGGCTGATATCAATGATCCGGAATCATATCGTAAGGCTGAATCTGAGGTATTGAAAAATCTGAATAAACAACAAGATGGAATTATAGCACGATATTTTAATAGACCTATTTCTCTTTGGATTTCAAAGAAATTATCTTTTACCAATATTACCCCAAATCAAATTTCAATATTTGCATTTAGTGTTGCATGCATTGCTTCGCTCTTGTTTGCTATGGGCTCATATATCCCATTAATTATAGGGGGAATATTAGCTCAAATTTCATCTATTATCGATGGATGTGATGGGGAAGTAGCACGTTTGAAATATCAAGAAAGTAGTTATGGTGGTTGGTTTGATGCTGTTTTGGATCGTTACGCAGATGCTTTTTTATTGTTTGGTTTAACTTGGCATCTATATTCTAATAGTGGAGGAAATTTATATTTAATAATCGGGTTTTTTGCAATTACTGGTTCTTTTATGCTTAGTTATACAGCAGATAAATATGATAATTTAATGAAAATTTATATAAACACAAGAAATATACGTATCGGAAGAGATATGCGTATATTTGTTATTCTATTAGGCGCTTTGTTAAATCAAGTTGAATTAATATTGATATTTGTTGCTGTTGTGATGAATATAGAGGCTATAAGAAGAATGATAATATGTAAAAATCCAACCACGGAAACTCTATAGCAAAACCCTTTAAATCAAATATAAATTCCTAGTACTCAAACTTTTACTCTTTTTTGATATCATTCTTTAAATAATGTTTTAATTTTCTTTCTATCTTTTCTATCTGATAATTTAATTTTTAATTTATATTTATATTTTCTTATAAGTTTTTTAATCTTTCTCATTTTAATTTTCTTCTTTAATTTTTATATATTTTTTTATATTTGTAACTCAAACCTTTTGGCAATCAATTACCCGCGATAACGGTTAATTACTTCTTGCGAGGCATCTGTGACTGAAGGAAGATTTACTATGTATATTCTTTGTCATCATCCCAATTTATCAAATTATATGCCTAGCCTTAGAATCATCTAAAGGCTTTATTTCATCTTTATCTTTTTCAATTTGATTCTTCTTATGTGTCATTTCATGTACCATTTAGGGTTATTTCTAGTTATCAAATTTTGATATACTGAAGGGACAATGCCCGGTGGTGTAGTGGTAGCACGAAGGACTTTGAATCCTCAGACCCAGGTTCGAATCCTGGCCGGGCAGAACTTAATGTTCTACTACAGATCCACCATTTACATTTATTGATTGACCAGTTATCCATGAAGTGGCTTTAGTGCACAAATGTGCTATAAAATCTCCTACTTCATCATCTGTGCCTATTCTTCCAATAGCCGTTTTTTCTGCCCCTGTGTCCAAATCAAGGCCATCCATTCTAGAAGTTTCAGTAAATCCTGGACAAACACAGTTTACATTAATACTAAATGGGCCTAATTCTCGAGCCATAGATTGAGTCATTCCCACAACAGCAAAATTAGCAGCATTATATGCTAATGTGTTTGGAGAACCGCTTTTACCTGCAGTTGAAGAAATATTTACAATTTTACCGCCCTCTCCTTGTTCTTTTAAAACTTTCACAACAGCTTTTGAGCATAAATATGTACCAAAAACTTTAATATCATTAACTTTTTTAAACACATCATCGGATAAATCAGTAATAGGAACTCTATCTTCACCTCTGGCAGCAGCTGCGTTATTGACTAAAATATCAATCCTTCCAAACTTTGATAGGGTTTGATTTATCATTTCACTCACACTTTGAGGTGATGAAACATTAGACACCAATGGTAATGCTTCAGTGCCTTCTAATTGAATCTGTTCAGCAGTGCTATATATATCTTTCCATCCTATTTCTTTTTCATCTTGAGGATAATTCAATGGATCTCTGCCTGTTCCTGTAACAACCACTTTTGCACCTAACCTCGCCAAGGAAACTGCCGCTGCCCTTCCTATTCCTCTCAATCTACCTGCACCAGTGACAATAGCAACTTTACCTTCTAATTCTAACATTGATACAACCTTATTATAAAATTAATTTATTAAATTTCTTCTCTTATTCTATAAACAGAATCTAATGGCAAGTTATTGTTTATAGATTTTTTCTTATCAGGTTTAGATTTAAAATTAAATAAACTTATAAAGATACCAAAACCACCTAAAAAGAAAGCTTTAATAAATGAACGTCTTGAAATTTTATCATTATTTGTTTCCATCTTTTTCCTTTAACAATTAATCTCCTGAAGTAACTGCACCTATACTAGCAGAAGAAACTAATTTAGCATACTTCCTTAAGAAAGCATTTTTAACATTAACTTTTGGAGCTACCCAACCATTTTTTCTTTTGTTCAAATCTTCATCAGATATGTGAAGATTTAATTGTTTAGTGTCAGCATCCATGCTAACAATATCTCCGTTTTCCACAAAAGCTATTGGACCACCAACTGCTGCTTCTGGAGCCACATGCCCAATACTTGGGCCTCTTGTTGCTCCTGAAAATCTTCCATCAGTTATCAACATAGTAGAGTTACCTAAACCTGCTCCCATTATAGCTCCAGTCACTGCCAACATTTCCTGCATACCTGGGCCACCTTTTGGTCCCTCATATCTTATAATTACAACATCTCCATCTACTACATTTCCAGATGTAATCGCATTAAATGCTTCCCTTTCCCCATCATAAACTTTAGCAGGGCCTTCATGCTGAACATGTTTAGTTCCAGCAACTTTAAATACCGCACCTTCAGGCGCTAAGTTTCCTTTCAAAATAATTAATCCACCCGTAGAGCTTTTAGGGGAGGTATGTGGATAAATTACTTTACTATCAGGCTTGGTTGTAAATTTAGATAAATTTTCAGCCATTGTTTCACCGGTGATTGTTAATACATCTCCATGTAAAAGTCCTGCATCCAATAATTCATTCAATATAACAGGAACTCCACCAGCTTTATCAACATCACTCATCACATATTTACCTCCAGGTCGTAAATCTGTAATATAAGGTGTTTTTTCACTTAATGTATTAAAATCTTCAATATTAAGATCTACCTCAGCCTCATGCGCAATTGCCAACAAATGCAATACTGCATTTGTTGATCCACCCATAGCAAGTACTGCTGTTATAGCATTCTCAAAGGCTTTCTTAGTCATTATATCTCTTGGATTTATATCATTTTTCATAAGATTCATTAAATATTCACCGGATTGAACAGCTACCTCTTCATTTCTAGGATCAACTGCTGGTATAGAAGATGCACCTGGAATAGACATACCCATTGCTTCTATAGCAGAAGACATTGTGTTTGCTGTAAACATTCCAGAACATGCCCCCTCTCCCGGGCAAGCCACTTTTTCCATATCAATCAATTCTTTTAATGGCAAATCACCTCTAGAGTAAGCTCCAACTGCTTCAAACATATCTTGTATATTGATATCTTGCCCATTGTAATTTCCAGGTAATATAGCTCCCCCATAAACAAAAATAGATGGGACATTTAATCTTGCCATAGCCATCATAACTCCAGGCATATTTTTGTCACATGCAGCAACTGCTAAAAGACCATCTAAACTTTCTCCAAATACTACTGCTTCAATAGAATCAGCAATTATTTCTCTTGTTACTAAAGATGCTTTCATACCTTCAGTTCCCATTGATATTCCATCACTAATTGTTATGGTTCCAAACATCATTGGGACCATACCAGCATCCCGTACTCCAATTTTAGCTTTTTGTGCTATGCGATCTAGATGAACATTACAAGGTGTAACATCTGAAGCCAAATTTGCAATGCCTATCATAGGTTTATTCATATCTTCATCAGTAAGTCCAACTGCTCTTAACATTGACCTGGCAGGAGCTCTGTCATCTCCCTGTGTAACTACCTTACTTTTTTTATTTAGTGACGTCATAATTCACCTATTTAAATTTAATATATTCATTATAATTATAAAAAATAATATTTCCATTAAAACAACGGTTTTCTGAAAGGTTTATTATTACTTCTTGGATATTCAAAATCAATTTCTACATTTTTTTTAATAACTATAAGATTATGATTGCGTGATAATAATTCATTTGGTACTTCATATATTTCAATTAATTGTGCATCAAAATATTTTAACGTTTTGTTCATAGATTCAAACTCAGAGTTAGTTAAATTAGATTTATGGAATATACAATATCCTCCTACTTCTAGCAATGGCAAAGCAACTTCTATTAACGTGGATAATTTTGCAACCGCTCTTGATAATATTAAATTTTGTGTTTTTCTAAAATTTTCATCTTTACCTAAATTTTCTATACGATTATTTACAATTTCAATTCCGTTTAAATTTAGCAATTGAATTAATTGTTGCATAAAATTTACTTTCTTTATAACTGAATCAACCAAAATAATATTAGCTTTAGAAATACAAATTCCAAGAGGAATTCCTGGAAACCCATTACCAGAACCAATATCTAAAATATTCTGATAATTTATATTATATTTTTGTATAGGAAGGAATAAAGATAATGAATCTAAAACATGTAATGAAATAAAATCATCAAAATCTGTAATGCTAGTAAGATTATATTTCTTGTTTTCTTTGTTTAAAAATTCATAATATAAAATAAATTTACTTATTAAATGATTATCATATTCAATTGATAAAAAATCTAAACCTTGACTTAATTTTTCTGCTTTGATATCAAACATAAATTGAATATTAATTATTTGGAAAAACAAAATCTGTGATATTTCTAATATCAATATCACAATAATCTTTCATCTCATTCTTGATAATTTTTTCAATTTGAAAATTAGTATAAAAATCACTGTAAGTAATTAAACTCTTATCTTGGAATCTAATATATACAGGTGTGTTGCCTTTATTATTTTTAATAATATCAATTAATTTTGCATATCTAGGATCATTGTCAACAATATTATTAATTGTAAAAACCAGACATTTATTATCCTTTTCTAAATTGTTAGATTGAGCAACTCCATTACTCTGAAATCCGTTATTTTGAGGAATGTATTTTGTAGCATTATTAAAATAAATTGATAATTGATTATTTCTCATCCTTGCATATCCTTCAATAATAACCAAATTAGTTTCATCCCAAAGATCCATTTGATTAAAATTTTGATTAAAACTTACTAATTCCAATTCGGAATCCAATAAATCTATCTGCGATTTAAAATAAGATTTAATTTGATTAGTTTTTTTATCAGTATAACTTAATTTATCAATAGATAAGGTCTGCCCTAAAATTTGAATATTGCTCATATCTGCAACTGATAAATCATTTATTTGTTCCAAAGTAGTTATATAGTCATCAGAAACTGATTTTATGATTTCTTCATTTTGGTGATTTATACTTAACTTTAATCCCAATAATTCCAATTCCCATAATTGTTTATCTTTGGATTTAGTATTCATATTTGGATTTAAATTAATTTCAGTTTTTACTTTCTGATCCTCAGGTAGATATTCAAACATTGAACTCTGATTATGTTTTTTTGCATTATTTGCATGTGATGAAACTGCGAGGAAATCATCAATTTTTTCTAATAATGCTGCCCTGTCTGCAAATTGATCAAATGCCCCTACTTTAATAAGTGATTCTATGGTTTTGGAATTTAAAACAGATAAATCAATATTTTCAAAAATATGTTCTAGTGACGTAAATCCACCCAATGATTCTCTTATTTCCACCAAACTTTCTGCAGCTTTGATCCCAACATTTTTTATAGCGGTCAATCCATACCTAATATATTTTTCTTTACCATTTTCGTATAAAGAAAATTTACTTTTACTTTCATTGATGTCAGGAGGTAGTACTTCTATATTATTTAGTTTTGATTCTTTAACAAACATATTAATTCTTTCTGAATTATTAATACTGGAATTCATAGATGTTATTAAGAATTCATCTAAATAATTTGCCTTTAAATATGCAGTAATGTATGAAATAAGTGCGTAACTCACACTGTGCGCTTTATTAAAAGCATAACCTGCAAATGGTTCTATTAATGCAAAAACTTTCGAAGCCAATTCTTCTTCATATCCATTATTTATACATCTGAAGATAAATTTATTTTTTTCTTCCAACATTATTTCAGGAATTTTTTTACCCATAGATTTTCTTACAATGTCAGCTTCTCCCAATGAATAGCCTGCCATTTCTCTAAAGATATAAAGTACTTGATCTTGGTAAACAATTACTCCATATGTTTCTTCTAAATTATTCTGAAGAACTTTATGGATATAGATCGGGATTTGGCCATGTTTCCCATCGATAAATCTTGATATTTGTTCCATTGGTCCTGGTCGATATAAAGCTATCATCGCTGAAACATCACTCAAAGTAGTTGGTTTTAATTCTTGTATATATCTTTTCATTCCTGAACCTTCTAATTGAAAAACTCCCATTGTCTTTCCTTCTGAAAGTAAATCAAAAGTTTTATCATCTTCTAAATTTATAGTACTTATAGAAAGTTCTTGATCTCTATTACTTTTGATAGCTTCAAAACAATCAGCTATTATAGTCAAATTTGATAAACCTAAAAAATCCATCTTTAACAAACCTAATTTTGCTATAGGATCCATAGCATACTGAGTCATCAATATATCTGAGCTGTTTGATTTCGAAGATGTTTGCAAAGGGACAAATTCATTCAATGGGGATTCAGATATTACAACAGCTGCAGCATGAGTGCTAACATGTCTTGTTAATCCTTCTATAGATCTTGAGGTATTCAATAATTTTTGATAATTAGGAATAAATGCCTGCATTTCTTTCGATTCTAAAGCTGTTTCTATAGTCATGTTAGGGCCAAAAGGTATAGCTTTTGCTATCGGATCTATTTCTGAATAATTCATTCCCATTACTCTGCCTGTATCTCTTATGGAACCTCTGGCTCCATATGTACCAAATGTAATTATTTGAGCTACATGTTCTATACCATATTTTTCAACAACATATTGTAAAACCATTTCCCTTTTATTATCCTGAAAATCTAAATCCACATCCGGCATTTCTTTCCTTTCAAGATTTAAAAATCTTTCAAAAACCAAATTATATTCAAGAGGATCAATCAAAGTAACACCCAGGCAATATAAAACTAAACTTGCTGCAGCGCTGCCTCTTACATTAAAAGTAATATTATTTTCAAGTGAATATTTAGCTATATCCCAGACAACTAAAAAATAATTCGCATAATTTGTTTGTCTAATAACATCTAACTCATATCTCATTCTTTCTTTATACACTTCAGAAGGATCATTGAATAACTTTTTAAAACCTAATGCACATTGCTTTTGCAAATATGTCCATGAATCACTACCGTCCTCTATATTAAAAACTGGAATTTTTGTCGTTTCCAGATCTAATTTTATATCGCACATATCAGCTATTAACTGTGTATTTGAAATTGATTCTGGAATATCAGCAAACAAATCTGACATTTCCTGTGGGCTTTTCAAATAATAAGATTGATCATCAAATTTCATTCTATTTGTTGAATCGATTTGACTATTTGTCTGAATGCATAAACATACATCATGTGCATTATAATCAATTTGTTCTGTATAGTGAGAATCATTGGTTGCAACTAAAGGTATATTAGTTTCATTACTTAATTTAATAATATTTTGATTTATCAAATCTAAATTATCAACATTTTCATGCCTCATAATCTCAAGAAAATAATCATCAAAAACAGATGAATACCATTCCGCCATTTTTTTTGCATCATCATAACTTTGATGAATGATAAGTCTTGCAATCTCTCCGCTGGGACAACCTGATAATAAAATTAAACCTTCTTTATACTCTTCCAATATTTTTTTATCAATTCGGGGTCTATAATAAAAACCTTCAGTATTACCTATGCTCAACAATTTAACTAAGTTTTTATAACCGATATTATTTTTTACAAGCACTGTTAAATGATATGGGCTTCTTTCTGTTTGATCTTTGATTTTGTAATCATTTATTGCAACATAAATTTCGGATCCAATTATAGGTTTTATGCCTTCATTTAAACACTCAGTATATAAATCAATAGCACCATACATATTTCCATGATCAGTTACTGCTAGAGCATTCATACCTTTAGATTTTGCGGATTTAACTAAATCTTTAATTCTACTAATACCATCAATAATGCTATATTCGGTATGTACGTGCAAATGTGTAAAAGAATTCATAAATATTAGCGATAATAGAAAATCTAATAATTAAAATGTTACACAAAATCTAAATTAAATAATACAAAAAAAAAGGAGCATAAATTATATGCTCCTTTTTTTTATTTATTTTTATAAGTATTTACATACCCATATCCGGCATTCCACCTCCCATAGGTGGCATAGGCGGAGTATCGTCTTTTATGTCAGTTATTAAAGCTTCAGTAGTAAGCACCATTGCACCAACACTGGCAGAATTTTCAATAGCTGCACGAGTAACTTTCGCAGGATCCATGATTCCTTTTTCAATCAGATCAACATATTCACCAGCTTCAGCATCATAACCTTTATTTCCTGTAGTCTTTAAAGAAGCTTCTAAAACAACTTCTCCAGAAACACCAGTATTTTCTGCTATAATTTTTATTGGCTCTTCTAAAGCTTTCGATAAAACTGCTACACCTGTAGCTTCTTCACCTTTTAACTTTAATTTACTTAAAGCCTGCTTAGCTCTGAGTAAAGATAATCCTCCACCAGGAACTATGCCTTCTTCTACGGCAGCTCGTGTTGCTGACAGAGCATCTTCTACTCTATTCTTTTTCTCTTTTAATTCAATTTCAGTAGCAGCTCCAACTTTTATTATTGCAACTCCTCCTGATAATTTCGCTAATCGCTCTTGTAATTTTTCTCTGTCGAAATCAGAAGTTGTTTCTTCTATCTGTGCTTTGATTTGAGTAACTCTTGCACTTATAGCATTTTCTTCACCAGATCCATCGACGATAGTTGTCTCTTCTTTTGTTGATACAACTCTTCTTGCTCTTCCAAAATCTTCAGGAGTAACTGTATCCAATTTCCTTCCAACTTCTTCACTAATAACTGTTCCGCCAGTTAAAATGGCAATATCTTCTAACATTGCTTTTCTTCTGTCGCCAAACCCAGGAGCTTTAACACCTAGGATTTGTAAAGTTCCTCTTAATCGGTTTACAACAAGAGTAGCTAGAGCTTCACCATCAATATCTTCAGCAATTAAAACTACATTCTTAGTTATTTGAAGAATTTTTTCCAATGCTGGAAGAATATCATTAACTGCAGATATTTTTTTATCTGTTATTAATATATGAGGATCTTCAATCGAAGATTCCATTCTATCCTGATTTGTTATGAAGTAAGGAGAAATATAACCTCTGTCAATTTGCATTCCTTCTACGAATTCTTGCTCGTAACTTAAGCCTTTTGATTCCTCAACAGTTATAACTCCGTCTTTACCAACTTTTTCCATAACTTCAGCAATCAAATTACCCATTTCATCATCATGTGCGGAAAGAGAAGCTACTTGCGCAATCTGATTCCTGCCTTCAACAGGTATAGACATACTACTTATTGATCCTCTTAAAGTATCAACTGCTTTTTCAATACCTCTTTTTAATGCCATAGGGTTAGCTCCAGCAGCAATATTCTTAAAACCTTCAGAAATTATTGCCTGAGCTAAAACTGTTGCTGTTGTTGTTCCATCTCCTGCAACATCATTTGTTTTACTGGCAGCTTCTTTAAGTAATTGTGCTCCCATATTCTCAAATTCATCTTCCAATTCAATTTCTTTAGCAATTGTAACCCCGTCACTACATACCTGAGGAGGTCCGAATTTTTTATCTAAAACTACATTCCTGCCTCTTGGGCCTAATGTAACTTTAACTGTGTTAGCAAGCTTGTCTATCCCAACTTTCATTGAGCCTCTTGCTTCTTCACTATAAGTTATTTTCTTAGCCATTTTGTCACCTTCTTTACTAAAATTTTACTTTACAAATAATATATCTTCGTCTCGTACTACTAAATATTCAATAGTACCAACTTTATATTCAGTGCCGGCATATTTTGAATACACAACTACATCTCCAACTGAAACTTCTGTAGGAATTCTTTTACCATCATCAGCAATTTTACCTGGCCCCACTGCTACAACTTTACCTTCCTGAGGTTTTTCTTTAGCAGTATCGGGAATATATATACCACCAGCTGACATTTGTTCATTATCATCTATGGGTTCTATAACCACTCTATTACTTAAAGGCTTAAATTTAATTTCGTTACTAGCCATTATTTATCTCCTTTTATTTTTCACAAGAAAAATATATTTAATATATTAATGAGAAAAACAGTTCTAACAAAAAACTGCCAAAATATTATAAAACAAATAAAGGAAATTATCAAATTATAAATTGAGAATTATTCTTAATGAATTTTTCTAATAATATAATCTAGATTTAATTAGTATTATTAACTAATTATTAATATAATAAATTTTTCAGATATCATACATGTCAATTTAATTAATGGATAAAACTTACAAACCAGCAAAAACCGAAAAAGAAATATATAACTATTGGCTATCAGAAAATCTGTTTGCCCCATCTGATCAAAATACAGAATTAGACCCTTTTACAATAATTATGCCTCCCCCTAACGTAACAGGAGAACTCCATATGGGACATGCTCTCACTCTTGCTATCGAAGATTTGATTATAAGATGGAAAAGAATGCTAGGACATTCCACTCTATTCCTGCCCGGAAGTGACCATGCTGGAATAGCCACTCAAGTGGTGGTCGAAAAAGAAATAGCAAAAACAGGTACTAACAGGCATGAACTTGGAAGAGAAAAATTCATTGAAAAAGTATGGGAATGGGTAGATGATTATGGAGACAGAATATATAAACAGATGCAAAGAATGGGAGCATCTTGTGACTGGTCAAGAAAAGCATTTACCTTAGATGAAACCCCTCAACTAGCAGTAAAAACCACATTTGTAAACCTTTATAACAAAAAACTCATTTACAGAGGAGAAAGGATTACAAATTGGTGTAATAGATGTTCGACTGTATTATCTGATTTAGAAGTAAAACATAAACCGGAAAAATCAAAACTTTATTATATAAAATATTATATTAAAGACTCTGAGCAAAAAACTTTCTTAACAATTGCCACAACAAGACCAGAAACTTTATTAGGAGATACCGCAGTTGCAGTTAACCCTAAAGACAAGAGATTTAAAAGTTACATTGGTAATAAAATTATAGTCCCTATTGTTAATAGAGAAGTAAATGTAATTGGTGATCCTTCAGTAGAAATGAATTTTGGAACAGGGGCTTTAAAAGTTACTCCTGCTCATGATCATATAGATTTTGAAATTGGACAAAAACATAATCTGCAAGTTATAAATGTTTTTAATCAAAAAGGCCAAGGCAATCATAATGCTGACAAGTATGAAGGATTATTAATTGAAGAAATAAGAAATCAAATTATTGAAGATCTTGAAGAAAAAGAATACATAGAAAATATTGAAGATTATGATAATAATGTAAGTCATTGTGAAAGATGTGACAATAAAGTAGAACCTTACTTATCGATGCAATGGTTTGTAAACATCAAACCATTAGCTGAAAAAGCAATAAATTCAGTTAAAAACAAAGATATTAAAATTATTCCAGAAAGATTTAATAAAACATATTTTGAATGGATGGAAAATATTGTCGATTGGTGTATAAGTAGGCAATTATGGTGGGGACACAGAATACCAGCGTGGTTTTGTAACAAATGCGAACACATCACAGTGAATATGGAAACTCCAATTAATTGTGAAAAGTGTGAAAGCAAAGATATATATCAAGACCCTGATGTTTTAGATACCTGGTTTAGTTCCGGACTTTGGACACATTCAACTCTTGGATGGCCCAATGATACAAAAGATTTAAATAAATTTTATCCATCTACTGTAATGGAAACAGGGTATGATATTTTATTTTTCTGGGTAGCAAGAATGATAATGCTTGGAATAGAAAATATGGGAAAGCCACCTTTTTCCCATATTTATTTACATGGATTAATATTAGATCCCTCAGGATTAAAAATGAGTAAATCCAAAGGTAATGTCATGAATCCATTAGAACTTATAGATGAATATGGAGCAGATGCTTTAAGGTTTGCAATAACTACAGGGATTACTCCTGGAAACAATCAAAGAATAGACGAAAGAAAAATAGAATCTGGAAGAAATTTTGCAAATAAGATATGGAATGCTTCAAGATTTGTCATTAGTAATATCCCTAAAGATAAAAAAGAAACAAATGAAATTTCCATTTATGATATTTGGATATTAACTAAACTTCATGAAACTACAATAAAAGTAAATGAAAATTTAGAAAATTTCCAATTTGGGGAAGCTCAGAGAATTTTGTACGAATTTTTCTGGAATGAATTTTGTGATTGGTACATCGAGTTTTATAAATATGGAAATAATGAAGAAAATAAAGGTATTCAGTCTGCTCCAAAAATATTGATATATACACTTAAAGAAAGCTTAAAATTACTACACCCTTTCATGCCTTTTATGACAGAAAAAATTTGGCAAATATTGAATAAAGAATTAGAAAACATTGATTCAGGGACTGATAAATATTATAAAATTGAAAAATCAATTATAAATTCAAAATATCCAATATCTGAAACTCAAGACAAACAATGGGAATCAAAAAGTAAAGGCATTGATGAAATTATAAAATCGATTAAAGCTCTAAGAAACATCAGGTCAGAACTGGGAATAGAACATAAACAAATAATACCTGTAAATATTCAAAATACAGCTGAAGAAACTAATAAAATTTTAAATCACTCAAATATTTTCCTAAACCTCGCTAAAGCTGAATTAAAACAAAATACTATTACCACTCATGAGCTATTTATTCCTATAGTGATTGGAAATCAAATTTTTAATATTGAAATTCCGGAAGGACTTAATCTTGCTGCAGAAATAAAAAGAATTAAAATAGAAATAAAAGAAATAGAAAAAAGAATTATCCCCCTAGAAAAAAGGATTCAATCACCCAACTTTTTCAACAATGCACCCGAAGAAATAATTCTCAAAGAAAAAGAAAGATTAGAAGAACAAAGGAACAGAATAACTCAATTGAACGAAATTCTAAAATCTATCAGTTAAAAACATTAATATTCAAATGTTCTGAGAATATTTTGCTAAATGAATCTTTATCACAATTTAAATTTGTTTCACTATAAATATTTGTCAAATTCAAATCCTTTATACCGCAAGGAATTATATAAGAGAAATATTTCAAATCACAATTTAAATTTATAGCCACACCATGCATAGTAACCGATTTAGAAATTCTAACACCAATTGAACTTATTTTTTTACCCTTCACCCAGACTCCTACGGGCTGATTAATGTGTTCAGCTTGAATGTTAAAATCTTTTAAACTTGCAATAACTGTCTTTTGCAATATACGAATATATTCAACAGGTCTAATTCTAAGTTTTTTTAAATTAATAATTGGATAATAAATTATCTGACCAGGGCCATGATAAGTGATTTCGCCGCCTCGATTAGATTCATATACTTTGATTCCTTTCGAATTTAATTCTTGTTGCGATAGCAAAATATCAGATTTTTTCCCAGATTTACCAATGGTAAATATATTTGGATATTCAAGAGATAGAATCACACCTGGAATATTTTCATTTTTAACATAAGTATGAATTTTTTCCTGAACAATTACACTTGTATCATAATCTATATTCTTTAAATCATATAAATACAAATTTTCTGGTGAATGATTATTAATATCTTCAACTATTTCACTAATTATATGTTTGCTATATGCCATATTCGAATTATTTACTATTTATATTTTTCATAAAAGGCTTTAGAATAACTATTCCGTAATTAATCATATACGGGCCAGTAGCTCAGTCGGTTAGAGCGCAGTCCTGATAAGACTGAGGTCCCAAGTTCGAGTCTTGGCTGGCCCACCATACAAATTATATTTCAACTTCTACATTAAATTTTTCAACTGAATCTATATCTTTGTATTCATCAGGTAAAGATCCAAATTGTTTAGATACATAAGTTCTTATTTCATTAATAGGGAGTTTTGAATACATTAAATTACCTTGATCAAAAATCTGATCTATCAAAGGAATTCCTTTATCTAAAATGTTATCTTGTTTTGTAACAATATCATGATCAAAATAGTTATTTTCATAATATCTGTATACCTGTTTTGAATAAGGAAGATATTGTTTTCCTAAGCTTCTTTTACTAACCGGTCTGCCTTCCATTTCAACTAGTTTATACACACATTCCATTACAGGTAAATCAGCTGAAACCCCATAATTTGAGCCAACGCCAAAAATATCAATTGGGCAATTATTCTTGTTTATTAGTTTATTTATCGAATACTCATCCATTAATCCACTAGCTATAATTTTAGTTTCATTTAATCCTGCATTGTCCAACATTTCCCTTGCTTTAAATGACAATAATTCCATGTCTCCACTATCAAGTCTTATAGCTTTCACTTTACAATCGTAGTCTTTTGTTAGTTTAATAACATTCTTTATACCTTCAATAGTGTCATAAGTGTCTACTAAGAGAACAAGATTATCTGGAAATTCAGATAAATATTCTTGGTAAGAATCAAATTCATTTTCAAAACTTAAAATATATGAATGTCCCATAGTTCCAGCAAGAGGTATATCATAAATCCTTCCTGCTTCAACATTGCTTGTAGATATAAATCCGGAGATATATGAGTTTCTTGCAGCTTTCAAAGAAGCTTCCGTTCCGTATGTTCTTCTTGCAGAAAAATCTATTACATCTGCATTTTTTGAAGAATTAACAATTCTAGAAGCTTTAGTTGCAAGAGAAGTCTGAAAATGTATTTCATTAATTAATAGTGTTTCTAATAATTGGCCTTCTAAAATAGAGGCATTAATTTCTATAACAGGCTCATTGGGGAAAAAAACAGTACCTTCCTTCATTGCTCGTATAGAGCCTGTAAAGTGAAAACTCTTTAAATGTTCTATGAAGTCATTATCAAAAACAGATAATGACTTTAGATATAAAATATCATCGTTAGTAAATCTAAATTTAATAATTTTATCGATGGCATCATCTATTCCAGAAAGAACATAATAGGGTCTTTTTTTATTAGATCTGAAAAATAAACTAAAAATTCCTTTTTTGTTACCTTTCTTCCAATAAACCTGCCCCATGCTTAAATGATATAAATCTATTAATTTAATATTATCTATTTTTATACCTTATTTAATTTTATCTAACATTTCTGGTGGTAATGGAAATACCCATCCTCTATTTTCTATGATTTCTTTTGCCAAGCTTACTGGTATTGCAACAATAATTTCAGGTTCTATAGAAAAATTACCATCAAAACCTCCAATAGCACTTCTTGCATGCACTCCAGAAAATCCACCTTTATCTACTCCGTCGTTGGCATAAGCTCCCATTCCTCCCCCAAAAACAGAATGCCATCTAAAAGAAAAACCATTTGCAACTTGCGGGGAATTCATAAATTCTCCACCTCCAGGTGATACAACCATTGCCAAAGCTTTTATTGTGTAAAGAACATCATTTAAATCACCTTCTTTACCAGCGCTTAATACCCAATGTAATCTTCTGATTATTACATCAGCTGCTTCTTCCCCTGAATCTTGTCCTTTCTTTATTACTGTATCATCATCTGACATAACCACATCCCCGGCAGTATACCCAGACATATACACTAAACCACTTTCATGTATTACTGCGCCAGCAATACCCGCTCCTTTTAAAGACACTACGTCTTCATTAAAAGAACCTAAGTCGATATTTAGATCGTTGATACGATTATAAACATCAAACTCACGCTTCATTGAACTTGGCATACCAAAATTATCATAATGTTTACCCATTTTAATCCTCCAATAACTTTTAGATTAATTATAATTATTAATTATCAAAATGATCCCATCCTTTTGGCTCTGTTAAAGATCCATCCAACATAATTTCCCCATTTCCATTTTTAACTTCCCCAATTATAGACAAATTTAATTCATTTTTTTTAGCAATTTTCTTAATATTTTCCTTATTGTTAGGAGAAGCAGTGAATAATAATTCATAATCTTCTCCACCACTTAAAGCAAAATTTTTATATTCTTGAGGAAATATTACTTTCAACTGATCAGAAATTGGCAGCATAGAAGTATTAATATTAATACTTACTTCACTTGCATCTGCAAGCCTGCTGGAATCTAGTAATAAACCATCACTTATATCTATGCAAGCAGTAATCCCAATTTCATTCAAATCAATTCCCAATTCAATACGAGGAACAGGGTTTAAATGTGAATTTTTCAAATATATTTCATTATCATTTAAATCAGTTTTTAATAAATTTAAAATCTGTAATCCTGCTTTTGAATTACCTAAATATCCACTCACATATACCAAATCTCTGGGATTTACACTCTCTCTGTTTAAAAAAATATTTTTGTTTTTTATATTTGATTTTTTATTTCCAATACATGTGACAGTTATATTTAAAATTTCAGATTTTACTATATCTCCCCCTATAACAGGGCAATTATATTTTAATGCTAACTTTGTTATACCTTCATAAAAATCATTAATCCATTTTTCTGTAATGTCATTAGTAACTCCCAAATTAATCAACATTCCCATTGGATTAGCACCCATAGCAGCAATATCGGATAAATTAACAGCTACTGCCTTTTCACCTAACTTATCAGCTGAAAAATACATTAATTTAAAATGAACATTTTCCACTAAAGTATCAGAGGTTACGCAATATCCAAAATCCCCGCTTTTCCAATATGCCGCATCGTCTCCAATCCCTTTGATTATTTCTAAACCTTGAGGCATTTTATATTTAGACAAATCTCCTGTCTTATCTATAATATTTTGAATTATTTTCTTTTCATTTATATTTTTCATTATTTAGTGTAAATTCGATTTAAAAATTCTTCTAATTTATTGAGTGAATTACTCATGTTTTCTTTATTTTGTTTAATAAAAAAATGAACAGATTTTTCAGACAATGATTTTGACCAATCAAAAATATGGGTAATTTTAGTTTGCCCATCAATCTCTTCTAATTTATAAATCCATTTATTTTTACCAAAATGTTGCCATCCTATTAATTTTATATTTTCAAACATAATAACAGTATTTGTAATCCAATAAGGTATTCCTTTAAAATGCATCAACATTTTAAACTTTGAATTTAATTTCAAGGATTTTTCTGATCCCAAATAAGCAATAATAGTTCCTGATCCGTCAATTTTTTTATGTAATTTGGGATTTGATAAAATATCAAATATTTGAACAGATTTATAATCGATTGTTTTAGATACTGAAATTAATTTTTCATTCATCGTAAGTCCATAAAGGTTTAAGTTTATTTCTTGGAGTCCATCCCAGTGTATTTTTTGCTTTTGAATTCATAAACTTTCTATGAGGTAAATCCTCACTTATGAAATATGTTTCAGCTCTTGAATCAAGTTTTTTCAATTCAATGTCTAATGCTAATTTGATTGCCATAGCTGCATCTTCCCAAGTAACACTAAATGGATTTATTGATTCCCGTAATTTATCAAATTTTTTGTCACTTCCTCCTAAAATTAATTCAGCAGAATACAAATGATAAAAAAGTAAAGTTTGAACATAAATAAAATCATTATTATCAGCAAATATTTTACATATTTCATTACCTAGAGATTTAGTCAAAGCATATATATTTACTCCGGATTGATTTGGAATATCAGAATTAATATTAAAATCATAAGTCTCGAAACTAGGCCCTGCTAAAACAAAATGAGGACCTGTGTTTATTATCCTCGGAATCTTATGTTCTTCAGCTGCCTTCATCATATTGTAGGTACCTAAAGTATTTACATTAAAAGCCAGATCCCTATTATTTCTATAAACTGACAAATTAATAATTGCATCAACATTTTGAGATATTTCAAGTACTTCATTTAAATTAGAAATATCAATTTTATAAAAATTAATATTAGAATCTATTTTTGCAAGATCAGTCTCTATAATTTCATGATCTTTCTTCAATAATTTAGATACCCAAGGTCCCATCATGCCATTTGCTCCCAATATCAAAACTCTCATTATTTTTCCTCTCCGTATATTGGCTCCTCAAAAACTTCATGAAGATTTACATTATTTGAATCGAAAGATAAAAATTTGTTCATTTTATTTAAAGAAAATTTTAAATTACCAATATTTGAATGTGCATGAATAATTTCATAATCTCGATAAGTGTTATATTCAATTGCATGATTAATTATTTTGTAATAATCATCAAAAGAAATATAAATATCTTCATTTTTATATTGTTTGCCTGATTCAAAAAATTCAGGAATACGTAAATTAATTACTTTAACAGGAAACGATCTCGCATACTCTTTAACAATAAATTCAGATAAATATGAAGATAAATCTAATATCTTTGTACTTGGTTTGGGATGCCAATTCTCATTAATAATATAATTGTCAGGATAATAATTAAAAATATCTAAATCACTAATAAATATAATTTTTTTTATTCCTTTTTGAATAGCAGAAAATAAAAGATTATATGTATTCCGAAGATACATATTCAATGAATCATTGTCAGTAAGAAATTCGCTTCTAGTAAAATGAATCAATATATCTGATTTATCAATCAAAAAGTTTATATTTTTACTATCCTCTAAATTATTAAAAGCTATATCTAAATATTTATTAGAAGATTCTTTAAATTTAGATAATTCAGTACATTTAATATTATATTTCTTGTTCTTCAGCAAAAATAATATTAATTTTTCAGAACTGATTTCAGATGCAGTTGTAATTAAAATATTCATAATGTTTACTATCATTATTATAATATCTTTCATAATAATATATTTATAACGATGAATAATAATAATTTAATATTTGTAGGTACATACAACAATTTCATCAAAGAAAAAACTTCGCTCAGCGACGGTATATATACTTTGGATTTTAATAATACAACCGGAGAACTTAAAATAATTTCAAGTGTTATTAATAAAGACAATCCTTCATTTTTAACTATTTCGAAAAATAAAAAATATTTGTTTAGTGTAGGAGAGTTAGACGAGATAAGAAATAGTAAAATTTCATCTTATAAAATTAATAAAAATAAAAAATGCCTTGAATTTATCAATTCAGCCTCATGTAATAGCTTAGGACCTTGTCATATAGCAATTGATGATTCAGGGCAATATATTTATACTGCAAATTATTCTGGAAAATCAGTGTCATTTTTACCTGTTTCAGAATCTGGAGAATTATCTGATTCCCCTAATGTTATGCATCACGGAAAAGGATCAAATGTAAATAAAAACAGGCAAATAGATTCTCATCCACATTCTGTAAATCTTGACCCAACAAATAAATATCTTATAGTTCCTGACCTTGGTCAAGATAAAATTTATATGTATACAATTGATCAAATTTCAGGATATTTAAATAAAAAGAATATGAATTATGTGAATACTAAACCCGGCTCCGGGCCCAGGCATGTAGTTTTTCATCCAAATCAAAAATTTGTGTATGTAATAAATGAATTAGATTCAACAATAGATAATTATCTACTTGATTATAACAATCAAACATTATCACTAATTTCTTCAATTAGTACCTTGCCTGAAAATTGGAAAGGTGAAAGTACTTGTGCAGACATACACATTTCTCCAAATGGGGAATATCTATACGGATCAAACAGAGGGCATGACAGTATTGCTTCATATAAAATTGACAATACGACTGGCAAATTAACAAATATAGGTATATTTAAAACTAACGGAAAAACACCAAGAAATTTCTGTATAGATCCATCAGGTAAATATATTTTAGCGGGCAATCAGGATTCAGATACGATTAAAGTTTTTGAAATTAATATGAAATCAGGTGAAATTAATAGTGAAATCTTCAGTTTAGACTTCCCAAAACCTGTATGCATTCTATTCCTTTAGGATTTAATTACTTTAACCTCATCGCCAATATTTATAACACCTTTTAATTCTTGAGGAATTAATTTAATTGCAAATTCAGGTGGGCGGGCGGCCTGAATTTGAAGCATAGATTTCAATAGATTATGATCCCTTTCACCGGTATCTGGATTACAATTAATTGCTAAACATCTTGGCACTGCTTTTTCTACAACAAAATTATTCTGATTTATGTTTATTTTTTTACCTATCCAATTTAATTCATTCCAAGCATCAGATTCTTCAATAATAATATTGGTTCTAAATCTGGTATGAGCAAGATTAAATCCGGTAATTTTCTGCAAATCTTCTAATGATTCTTGACTATGTAATGTAACTCCTCCACTGGCAGTATCATGAAAATTATTTCCGTCATCGCCTCCGACTAAAATAAACGGGAATCGTTCAGGGAATTTTTTGATCAATTCAGAATCTGTACTTAATACATATTCAGTAAATTTTTTTTCAATAATCTCTCTTTCTGTATCAACATTCTCATCAACTATAACCTCTCCTTCGGATACAATTTTAATTTTTCTCTCTGATTCATTATAATTCACTTTCAACTTAGCTATTTGAGGCATATGCATTAAAGCAGCAAAATTAGTTTTACGTTGCCAGGTCAGATCTGTTCTTTCCCCAGCATTATTGAATCTGAATCCAAATAACCTATCTCCATCAATGTAACCATGAGAATTTAAAGATAAAGATTCAGTTTCTAAAGGTGTTAAAGATTTAATAGGATATTTATATAATTTTGATATTTTCATTTAATTCCATTATGTATTAATAATTACTGATAAAATAGATCGGAATATATTTTTTAATATTATAAACGAGAAAAATTATGAATAAAAACACTAAAAGCCATGGAATGTCGGAATCCAAGTTATCCAAAATTAATAAACATATAAAAAATAATTATATTGACAACAATAAATATATAGGAACTTCAACTTTAATTTACAGACAGGGAGGAATTGCATATTTAGACATTCAGGGACAACAGGATAGAGAACGATCAAGGCCATTAAAAAGAGATACTATTTTCAGAATATATTCAATGACAAAACCTATTACTTCTGTCGCGCTGATGACACTTTATGAAGAAGGCAAATTTCAATTAGATGATTTTGTTTATAAATACATACCTTCATGGAAAAACTTAAAATCTTACCAATCTGGCAAATATCCCAACTTTAAAACCAAAACACTTGATAATCATATGACAATAAAAGATCTTCTATCTCATCAATCAGGATTAACATACGGTTTCTCTCAAAAAACTGAAGTAGATAAAGCTTATAGAGAAAAAGGGATAGGAAGGATGGAAAGCTTGCATACTAATCAAACTTTAGAAGATATGATTAATTTACTTAGTGAAGTACCTTTGGAATTCAACCCAGGTTGTTCATGGAATTATTCTGTATCAACCGATGTACTTGGATATTTAATCGAGCTCCTATCAGGCATGCCTTTTGATACATTTCTTAAAGAAAAAATATTTAAGCCATTAGATATGAATGACACAGGGTTTTATATTCCTGAAAACAAATTAAATCGATTTGCAGCAAATTATATTTTCAATGACGGAGAAAAATTAGGCGAATCTATGTCTCTTGTAAATAAAGATACAAAAGAATCAGGTCCTCCAATTTTAATTGATGATCCCATGATCAGTCCTTATTCAAAAAATCCTACTTTTTTTTCCGGAGGAGGAGGATTAGTATCAACTATAGATGATTATTTAAATTTCTGTATTATGTTATTAAATAATGGATCCTATGGAAATCATCAAATTCTTTCTAAAAATACTGTAAATTTAATGACAAATAACCATATTACTGGTGAAAAAGATTTACTTGAAACTGCAAGTGGCAGATGGGCAGAAACAACATATTCAGGAATAGGTTTTGGGCTTGGATTTCAAATTTTATTAGATCCGGTTAAAAGCCAAATTACAAGTTCAAAAGGCGAATATGGTTGGGGCGGAGCAGCCAGTACTGTTTTTTGGATAGACCCAAAAGAAGATTTGATCACTATCTTTTTAACACAATTAGTTCCTTCAAGTGCATATAATATAAGAAGAGAATTAAGAACATTGGTTTATTCATCAATAAATAACTAAAATGAAAAAATATATTTTGGGATTATCATTGGTATTATTGATACTAGCCTGCTCAAAAACACAAGAAGAGATAAATATTAATAATCAAACTATTGAACCTATTTGTTATACAGGTGCAACAGAAATTTTTCCAAAAGATTTTATACATGAAAATACCGGGATATCGTTTCAATATCCCAGTTATTGGGAATTTTATTTCGACCATGAAAATAGGTCTCAGGTATTAACTGATAGTTGTGCTAATATAATCATCTATCGTTTTAATAAAGATGTATTTGCAGATAATTTAGATGAATATATTAATTCAAATTATGATCTTGCAAATCCCGAAATATCAAAAACTGCCCTAGCATTAAACAATCTTAAAAGATATAAAGCCCTAGGATATAAAATTGAAAACTTGAATGAATCTGATTATTATTCAAATGATATTCTTGTTGCACAAAATACCATAGGATTATTTAAAATAAAAATTCAAATTGATAAAGACATTAAAAATGATTATAAAAAAATTATTGAAGAAATAATCCAAAGCTTAACCATGCCTACTGAAACTTTTGCATTTATAAAAGAAGAACCAGAAGCACGCCAAATAATGAAAGATTTTATATTTGAAAATATAAAAGACTTGTGTGAAAGGTATGTAGATCAAAATATACAAATAAAAAAAGACTTAACTATAAATATCCCCTTTAATTGCAATTCATTTGAAAATCAAAATAATCTTACTCACATTAAAGAAAATGATTCTAAAAAGAACAGATCAATATCTGACAGAAATGATATATCAGATGATTATCAAATACATATGATTTATATTTTAACTAATGACGATAATGACAATGAGTTCGATATTAATGGCAAAGGTGAACAATTTCTTAATGAATTAAAGAAAGAATTACATAAAAAATCAAGCAAAAAAATACATTTTGATTATGATGAAAATAATAAACACGATATCTCTTTTGTGAGAATACCTTTAAATCATTCAGAAATATTTTCAAAATCAAAAGAAAATGAATTGAATTCAATAGAAATAATTTCAACTTATTTAAGTAAAATTGGATTTAATAATCCCAACAAACTTTATTTAGCTATATTAGACAAACCAATAATATGTGGTAATAAGGCATGCAAAATAAATAACCCGAACTTAATAAAAGGCCTCAATATTATTGTCAGTACTAGATATGATATTAAAAATAATCAAGAATATCTAAGTACTAATAAAGATCAAATTCAAATGATTATAGATGCTGTGGATTTATCTAAAAATAAAAATTTTAAATTGCCTGTGGGCAAAGAAATGAAAGAACATTGTATAATCATTGGTAAATTAGAAGGAAGGAAAATATTTAACCAATTTTTCCAAGACCTCAAATTACAAGAAACTATAAACAAAATTAAAAGTAGTGAATTTGAATACAAGCAAGAAGCTGAAAATTACTATTCTGAATCTGATAAATTGATTTCTTTCCAAAAACTATACTTTGGTAATTTAATTATTTATGATAACGAAACTTGGTGCTTGAAAACTAAATAATATTTATGAGTCTCTACCTCTACGAATAGCTTTCCCTGGAAGGTTTCCTGTATGTTCACTATCTTTTATAACAAATTGCCCATTAACAATAACATGTTCGATTCCTTCAGCAAGTTGTCGTGGATTAGCTTTTGTTGCAGGTGCATGAACTTTTGGTAAATCAAACACAATAACATCAGCATCGTAACCATCAATCAAAGATCCTTTGGAATGCAATCCTAATCTTTGTGCGGGGAATGAAGACATTTTTCTTATTGCATCTGGTAATGTAAGAAATTTATCATCTCTTGAAAATTCAGAAATAACTTTTGTAAAATTACCATAAGTTCTAGGACTTGGAAAATCTCCGAATAATATCGAATCAGAAGCGATCATGCCTGCAGGATGTTTAACAAATTCAGGTAATGTATGAGGGTTAGTTCCAAAACCTACATGGGAAATACCTAAATTTTCGTCTAACAATAAATCGAAAATTGTATCAGATGGTTCTTGATTATTAATTGCTGCAATTTCATTCACTGATAATCCTTCATATTTTTTATTGTGTGGTTTTTTAAAATTTGTTAACCAATGAGTTGGATATCCTGAAGGATTCATTTCTTTAGCCATACGATCTCTTGTATCTTTAGAAGAAAGATTTTTAATCAATGCTTCCGGCCCACCATCTTTGCTCCAGTTAGGTAAAATTATAGTTAATGTTGTTCCTGAATATGCATAAGTGTAACAATCAAAAGTAACGTCCATTCCATTTTCTCTTGCATTTTCTACTAAACCTAAATAATCTTGATAAGTTCCCTTACCTGGATTTTGGCGATAATGAGTTAAATGTACTGGAATTCCTGAACCTTTACCTATATCTATAGCTTCCTCGTAAGGTGCCAATACATTATTTTTTGTGCTTAATAAAGCTCTTGTATGAGTATGATAAAAACCTCCAAGTTTTGCAGCTTCTTTACTAAGTTCTATAAGTTCCTCAGTACTTGCATATGCCCCCGGAGCATAATCAA
>MDTC01100314.1_pt1 | contig 39894 bp, 34 predicted proteins | sample 811181 | NCBI WGS metagenome assembly MDTC01 (sample SAMN05326644, study PRJNA326480) | marine metagenome | isolation source: seawater | place: Pacific Ocean: North | collected 2011
GATGATCAAGATTGTCAAATGGTGCGGCATTCATTGCTAAAGACATTAGTAGTTACTTATTAAAAAGTTAGATAATAAAATAACAGAAATACGTAAATATGCAAATACGTATTTACAAAGTGAACACCAAATAAATACAACTCAACGAGAAAGTTGTATTTATAAAATTACTAAACTACTGTTGTAAATCATGGATTGACAACCTGATTTTTCTGCTTCATTTCTGCATTCTGCTTAGCGGCAGCATTTTTTGCTTTCTCTAATATTTTAGTCGCGGCAGCGAGCTCGTCATCGGAGATAATACCGTCATTGTTTGTATCAATCATGGAATGCAAAACGCGATATTTTTCCGGAACAATGCACAAATTACTCTCTTCGTTGAATAAGTATTCCGATAAAACAATAAATGCAATTGTCAATGCGACAGCTGTGTATACGTCTCGTGTTCCCATCCATGCCATAGAAAATACAAACACATTTTTACTAAGTCCTCCTTTTAGATATTCTTGTGTAGACTTACTAAACTGTACGGGAACGACTTTCGCACCCAAGTTTAAAAGAATCATAACAAATCCGGCGAAATATTTACTGTTATTTAAGTCCATGATGTTAGCATGTAAACTAGTTAAAATGCGCCACAAATAAGAGGGCGGTTTTGTGTTTTTTCCACCAATTATCATACCGTCAATAGGAACTGCAGGAGGGACGTTTTCTAGTCCCTTTGCTTTTGCTCCCTTCATTGTTTTACTTATTTTTTTTCCTGGCATATATATTCACACAATAAAATATTTTACTTGTTACTCATAATGCCAGTCCAAATTTCTCAAGCATGTTGTCACGAACTCCTCCTACAAAACGTTCATTTGCACGAATTGCTCGGTTTACGACTTTCATTCCCTCTCGTTTCACATCTCTCACAGTTTTGGCCTTTTTTAAACCCTCTTTTACTTTGCTAATATTCATGAAGTTTTCGTGAACAACCAGTTTGTTTCCAAACGAAACACCTAGAATGATAGTAATTACGATAATGATAATTAAATACAAAAAATCATACAGTTGAGGCTTAGATTTGCTCATTCTGTCTGTATATGTACTTACTTGATATAATTTTATGGCACCTGTTTTATTATCTAAATACTAATACTAAAACAGATATTCAAGTAGTAATGACCCACCTTTAATCTTTTTTATCTTCTTCGTTTTGTTTTTTTACATCTTCGTTTGTTACTTTCTTTGCTTCTAGTTTTCTAGGAGTTGGATAATATGGACGACCCAAAATCTTAGACCAGTTCATCTTAATAGATTGCAATCTAGATTCACAAGCTAATGATGGAATATTACGCGTCGCTATTTCTGGTCCAGGAAAAAGAGTGAGATGAACGTTTACATGAAAACTTAAATTAGATTCGCGTTGATTCATTATATTGAGAACATCCGAATTGACAGCACCTATAGGGTGTGTTTGACTAACATTTGTCGTTATGAATGAAGCACCACCTTTTGTATCTTCATTCTTTTCATCAACATTAGTTTTATCGTTGTCGTTACCATAATCGCTTTTATCACTGAACTCTAATTCAGAGTCCTCTTGTGGTTGACTTACATCTAATTGTGTTGGATCTACTATATACATACTATCACGTCTTTTAGACTTTCTTACACCATCTTTGATTTCTGTTCCTAGCGTAAGATCTGGCTCTTCATCAGAGTTATTCTTCAGATTATCTAATTCACTCTTTCTTCTCGGTTTTATTTCATCATCATCGCCATCAGAAGAATTGTCAATTTCAATAACATTACTTTGTGGTGTCATATGCGTATCTACAATAAGAACATCCAATGTCTTGTAGTAAAGTTCCATAAATTTCTCACGACGATTTACCCAACTTGACATATCAGATGATTTAACATCAGGTCTGTTTACATCACCCATACTGTCTATAATGCTATCTATGGTATTAAACTCCAAAAAGAACATGGGGAACATCTTATATATGGTTTCTAGTTGCTTTCTCGTAGGATCATCTCCTGCTCTATTAAATGCACCATACATCATAAGTAAAATATAAAATGGATATCCAGTATTCAAGTCATCTAATCTAGGAATGCTTGATAATTTTGAAAACACAGAACTAAGTCTGGTATTTTCGGATGTTTCCATAAGTTTGTCTAACTCCGCATAAGCCTTGTCACTTTCAGGTCTTTTGAAAAAGATTGCTTTCTTTCTGTTTTCGTAAGTTACCTTGGCGCCACCTCTAGATTTTTTGAGTTTTCTGGTTTTTCTCAAAGATTTCAAACCATATTTTCGTGTTCCACCCTTCTTTTTTCTCTTTCCAGAACTATCTGTGGAATTATCAAATACGAGTAGGTTATAGTGGATATTGTCTTCAAAACTTAACAAAATAGATTTATTGTATTTATTTGCTTCTTCCACACTATTTACATCCACACCCACTTTACTGTTTATTTTGAATCCATACCTTTCATATTGAATCATGTTGTTATCTTTTCCCTTGATAATTTGATTCTCAGCATTGTAATGTTTCGCTAGAGAAATAATATTTATCTTAAATATGTTTTGGATATCATCTATTTCTCTCTCTGTAGCATAATAACTATTTTTCATTAATTCAGTTTCCAATTCAGGAATTGTTTTGACAGCAAAAGGAACAATCTTATCGTATTCCACTTCCATAGGTGGTTTATAAATAGCAAGGTAAGCATTTGAAAACAATTCAAATAAGTCGTCAATCATAGCATACGCTTGCATATGTTTGTCTTCATCTGTAAGATCTGTTGCCTTTTTCAGACCATTTACAAACTCTTTGTATTGGTCGTTGAGACCAACTTTACCGTTATTACGGAACTCTTTTATTTCGTCTTTTACGACAGATTCTATACTAGGCGAATCCACAAACTCCTTGTAATTAACATTCAACCAATTCATCGCATCGTCGTACCCATACACTATAAATCGCGATTCAAGAAGTTGAGAAATGAGTTTTATACGCTTGTCTTCTCTTCTATTATAATTGAGAACTGTCCAACGAATAAACTCAGGTGTAAAGCTGGTTCCTTTACGTGTGACTTGAACTTTGGAACTATTGTCAGGCTCGTCATATACTATTTCTCCAGTATATCCCGCGTCTGGGTTTTGTTTCTCAGGTAAAGAGAGATACGCGTTGTGCATATTGATTGCAGTGGACACACAATTAAATAAACAGTTACCATCGCGGTCAATAGGAATCATTTGTAGCAAGCTTACTTGATTTTTTGTATAGTTTGTTAAGTTAAATGTTTTTCCTACTCCTGTACTTTTACGTTGGTCTTGTCCTAATTTAAACACATTCTGGAAAACCTTTTTCTGACCTTCAACATGAACACGCATCATATCTATTAATTTATAATAGTTGTTACCATCCTGTTGCTTTTGTTTTTTCATTTCTTCATATTGTGATGGAGTTAATAAACTTCTTGCCTTATTTCCCATTTTTAACTCCGTGCCACCAGTCTTCGAAGAATTAACAACCGTGTAACGCGAACTATAGCCATTGACAAAGAAATATCGCATTTGTTTCACTATATCTGTATTTACTACGTTTGGTTGGACAAACTCTTTTTCAGCAGGTAACTCTACTGGTATGGGTGTCACTGGAATACCAGGAAGTTCAGGTTTTTTGGGAATAGGTGGTAATTCTGGATACTCTTTTTTAAGAGGCACAACCGCGGGTTTTGGTGGAATAATGAGTGCAGTAGAGGGTTTTTCTGGTTCAATAGCAGGAACTTCTTGTTTTTTAATTTCAGGTTTCGTTTTTGGTTTATGTTTAGGTTCGGGTTCAGATGCTACTACAACTTTACTTGTTCCCGGAACACTTATAACAGTTGGGGTAACTACAGCTGGTTCAGGTGTTTTCTTGGTAAACTTGTCTTTTTCTTTCTCGGGAATATATTTGTCGCTTCCATCACCACGTTTTACATCATCTGGAAGATTCTGTAATTCTTTTCTACCTTGTCTCTCTTGTATGTTTACTATTTGTGCATTAACAATATTTGCAGTAGACAAATCTGTATCTACGATGTCTTTGGGTTGTAATCTCCAATCTGTATCGTCAAACTCTGCATTGTAAATAGTATACTCTTTCCCACCCAGATATATTTTGGTGTTTTTCTTAAACAAAGTTTTTAATGTAAGATTAATATTATGATCAACTACATTTTTCTCAACCGCTACGTCAAGCGGAAGAGGTTTTGCTCCTAGCATAGTCTCAGAAGAAACACGGTTATTTAACGTAGTAAATAAATGCGGATCAAAAAATTGTTTCTTTAAAAAATTATCTGGGACGTCTTCTATAGATTTGGCAGTAAGTTTGATTTGAGGATTTATTTTAATAGAAGCATTTTTTGATTTTTCACCTCCTTTTTTCTCTTCAAACATATTTGATTCCAACTTAAATTGCTGAAATCCAGGAATAGTCGTGCTCACATTGACAGACATAGTTCGCGGAACAGGTTGGTCGCGACCTATTTTAGACTTAGCAATCTCTTCTTCTGTAGCTATAGGTTCTTCTTGTTTTTCTTCTTCCACTCCTTGTTCCTGTGTTAAAGATGTTGATTCGGTATCTTGTGATACAGGAGCACTTGGTTCCGCTTCTTCAGACACAGAATCAGCAACAGGAGAAAGTGGTGTAGGTGGAACTTTTGTTGCTACTGGAGCATCAATGAAACTCGCAAGAGGGTCTTTAATACCTTTGTCCAAATCTTCCCACAATTGACGAAACAGTCCGTAGTATAAACGAGGAGAACCTAGGCGTATTTGACGTCTCATTGCCTGAGGCGCTTTATGCCATATAATAATAGAGTCACGTTCCACTACATCGTCAATGTATGTATTTTGAATACCTGTAAAAGTGATTACCTTGAATACAGGTAGATGTGGAACCGAACCTGTGTTCATATTTGGCATACCTAAGTGAAACGTTTCTGAGTTAATGGTGTAAATATATCCCTTTTCTGGATTCATCAATTCTGTTGAAATACCAAGACGGATATTTTGTTGGATAGATGCTCTGTAATTAACCATCGCATCAGAGAGAATAAGACCCTTTGTTTTTACGTTTAAAAAGTCCAGTATATCAGTAAGTTGTTCGTTAGACAATAACATACCAAATGCACCTACGCCTCCAACATCAACAACTCTTATTTTGTTAATAGAACAGTCACTCTGTGGTTGTGATATATTATCTCCCGCGCATCCTTCTTTCAAGATAGCTTCCTTTTCTGTTTTATAAGTAAAAAATGCATCTCGTAGAGGTGGTGGTATAGTATCCAAATAGCTTAGTTCAGTAGAAGATGGTCTTGCGTAATTAAAACCAATGAAATTCATACCCGCAGAGGTGAATATATCCATAGCTTCTTTTCTTGGAACAGTGGTGATATTCTCACTAACTTCTTTATTTTCCAAAACAATATTATCTTCTTGTTTGGAAACGTTGACAAAGCTAGCAGTCTCTACTTTATCTGTTGGTTTTACTTTTGTAATACGAGGAGGTCCATTGTAATCTGATTTATCATCTTTTAATGGATGAAAAATATTAACGTTGTTATTTGTTACAAGTTTACTTGGCTCATCTAGATCGTTCATTGAAAAATAACGAAATAAATTACCATATATAGATCCGCCTGCAGCGAGAGGTAAATCTATATTATTCTCCATATTGTACTTATCCACAGACGAGTCAGTGTTTTTCACGATAGAAAACAGACCGCTTCCTTCAATAAAATAGCTAGCCATTGCATTTGCGTGCATGGCAGTAGCAAACTGTGCAAATTTGTTTTCAAGTATTCCTCCCAAATCGCGTATTTGTTTATCCAAATCACTATGCATTTCTGTTAAAACATCTTGTTGTGTTCTTCCTTTTGCTACTTCATTGTCTATATATTTTACTATTTCTATCCATTTATAACTCACTGGAAAACGAATAGTCGCGACTTGAGTTGGTGCTATGTCGCCTTGTTCGTCTGTAACGAAACCAACTTGTTTCTTTTTCTTTTTAGATGGGTCTGATACTTCTTGTTGAATAGGTTCAGTAGAGATTGATACTTCTGCAACAGGATATGCAGTTGATACATTTTCTTCTCCGCCTTTCTGTTCAGAGAAACCTCTTTCTTGTGTTTGTTGATTGGTGTTGTTTTCTATTGCGCTGCTTGTTTTTGGTTCTGCTATTTCGGAGGAAACGGAAGAAAGAGGAACTAAAGACTGTTGTGCTGGCGAAGAATTGGTGGATGTTTTACCCTGACTTTCCTTGATCATGAAATAGTAATAAGTTTTATGTATAAGACTACTGTATCCACCTTCCTCGCTACCAGTAAGATACTTGTTTTGATCTGGGAGAGACATCCCTTTGGGGGTTTTTATTTGTGCCCAATAATTCAATATATCTTTGTTTTTTTGTTCCTGGTATTCAAACCAGTCCTCTTTTGGACCAGCTACTTCGTCTTCAGGGGATGTTTTGGGAATATCAGGAAGTTGAGTTTCAGGAACATCTCCAAGGAAATATCCCTCTAGATAATGAAGAGAAACAGGTGGTATCTTATGATGACGAAAATATACTGCTTGCTCTAATCCATCATTCTTTTCCATATATTGTTCATCTTTTCCTTTTATCAAGATAAACTCATAACCTCCTCGTTGAAACCCTTCACCTATAGAGCTTGTATAAAGACTTTCCATAGCATTAAGTGGAATCATATTGTCTTTTTCAGAGTTGTTAGGGTCACGACGATTTTTTACCTCTTGAAGTTCTCCGAAATAAGAATACGTTGATTTTGGTGGAAAAGCAATGCGTATATCCCATTTATTAGTGGTAAACGGAAAAGTAGAAATACCAGAAAAGTTATTCACGGTATATATCTTAATACTATTTTCGTGATTATAAGGTTCGTTTGTGTTGATTTGAAGTAACTGGTCAATATCAAATAACACACGTCTCAAATTTTCTGGACTTTCTATTTTCGCCTTATCGGCCATAAGTTTATATATAAATTTACGATTAGCATCGGATACAACGTGTGTATACTCACTTTCCTGTCCCGTGCGTTTTGCCTTTACATAATTATTTGTAACCCACTGTTTGTGAGTAAGCAAATGAAAATAATATTCGGGCTTGATACGTCTTATCACCTGAGCTAGAGCCTCAGGATCTTTATTTCTACTATATATTGTCATTTGTCCATTTATCCAGTTGACCAAGCTTGACTTACACAGTTCTTTCATAAAGACAATGAACTTATCGTGTACATTTGCATCTCCATGTTGAGCTTTCATTTTATTGATGGTTGTATCCATAATAGTCTGATACTTCAAAAATTCGTCGTAGTCATCCTGAATAAACATTTCTGTTTGCATAAATGTTCGCAAACATTTAAAGAATTCGTCTTCGGATTTAAAAAGATCTTTAAAGTCAGATATCTTGTCTTCTATGTCTATTCTATATAACCCAGTTTTCCACTTATTTACTCTTGGATCATTTGCAACCTTGGCATCGTCAGAATACATTTTCTTGTCTGGACTAAATATCAGGCAATAACTAGCTGCAAAATCATCCATTGTCATAGTTTCACCTTTGAAGAAGTTATCGGGGTCGGCACCTCCATCTAAGAGGGACTTTTTATAAGTCTTTGACCTATTTTTTTCTCTTCTTTTTACTTCTTTGTGTCGCTGTAACCCTTTTCTAGATTTTTGTGTTTTACGACTATTATATTTATTCGGCATAATATTGTATTGTATACATTAACATAATATTATGTATTTAAGAGCTTGATTTATTTATCCTTATTCCTGTAATTATTCTTGTTAGTCTTCTATAAACAAATCTAAATGAAACAATTCTTTTACTGTTTTATCCATTTGCTTATTATAATCTCCATCACACAATTGCATTATCAGACCATTTGACATAGACGATGCTACTTGCAACTTCACAAAATCATCAGTCATCTTAATATCATATTTATCTACAACATTACAAACTAGATTATCGTTTATCACTTGAAAGCTTTTGTAGAAATGTTCCTGTGAACAGTTTATTTCATCTTTTCCTAATTTGTGAATAATATTTTCTAGTTCAGTAAGAATATTTGCTTTCGCTTTTTCAGGCAACATATCTACAACATTTTCTGGCTGCAAAGTAGCATTTAAATATCTTTTCACAATGTTTGAAACTTCTTTGGGATTTCTATAATTAATGGCAGCATATAACATGACATCTCTGATTTTATTAGTTAACTTAATAGTTAATCCAAAATCAATAACACCTATTTGGTATTCTGGACACGTATCAGATTGTTTTTCAACGTCGTTACGAATAAACAATAAGTTTCCGGCATGAAAATCTCCGTGAGATTCTCCGTGAACAAACAAACTAGTGCATCCCATTTTTGCAACTAAGTCGCAATAGTGTGTGTACTCACTTTGTAAAAGCTGTGAAAAGTGACGACCTTCAATATACTCCATAATAATGTAGTTTGAGTTGAGCTTGCGATACTCTTCATATATTTTCGGGATTTTTACATAGTAAATATGTTCAAAGTTAGAATACATAGATTTGGTATTTTCTATTTCTTTATCAAAATCTAGTTGCTCTTTAAGAAGTTCTAAATGTCTTTCTATTGTATTAGTAATATCAATACGAAACCAAAAATTGGTCACGAAGGAAAGACATCTTAGTAAACCCCTCATATTAAAGACACAAGTGTCTAATTTCTCATCTATATTTTTTCGTTTTACTTTTAGTATGTACTCTTTGTTTGTAGTCTTATGTCTTATCAAATAAACAAGGGATATCATTCCAGACTTCTTAGGTTCACTGTCAACTAATTCAAAGCCATTTCTGTAGATATCATTAAACGAGTCGATATCAATATCATTGTCATCATATGGCGCGTTATCAGTGTATGCTGTAATTTTTCTATGCATCTTTTCGTCCATAAAATCATAGCTATATGACACGGCCTGCAATATTTTTACAAAAAGTATGTCTGATTTTGCAAGATCAAACAAAAATGTAAACATAGAGGTCTCTAATGTCACAGTTACAAAGGACAATAAAAACGCATTTTTTACAAAAGCACCGAACACACGCATGTAGAACCCTAACATATTTATGTAGCGTTTCATTTACTATTGTTACTTGTAAGATATAGTATTATACGCTTGTTTCTATAAACCTTTTTACCTTGTTAAACATTTTTTTAAAAATAGACATCAACATAGATTCGTATTGTGACAGTTTACTATAAGTACTGTCTAGCTTGATACATACTTCACATATTGCATTTTGTTGCGTGGGGAAAACACATCTAATTACCATTGATTCTATAGGGACATGCATATTATGTGACGATATATTATATCCATCTTTATGCAATGGCGAAAGTATTCTATCTGGTACACATTTGTATATAATAACCGAGTCACTTTTTTCACATTGAAAAAACATGTTCATGTAAAATTGTGGTAATCCTATGTCTTTAAACAAGTGCTTAAATACCATTTGTACACTTGCGGATATTTCACCCATACCTATCTCTTTTTCGTATAGATCTATCAGGTCATCTTTGTTTACGATATGTAAAATATCTAAAATAGGAAATCCAAATATAGACACTAGGTCTAATTTATCATTTTGCACGGAAAAACATATATTGAAGCCAGAGTCTATTTTGGATATTTGGTAGCTATTATCAGATGATGACATTTTATGTTCGTTCATAGATTCTTGAATCATTTTATTTTTCGGGTTTAAACTAACACTATACGACACATACGTCTAAATAAAAATACTCTCCATACTTATCGGAGTTAATAAGAAAAGATCAAAACACGTCAGTAACATGTTATAGTATTTATTCAATATTATAATATGTTTGAAATTAAATATCTAAACTAATAGTATTTTTATCTGATCCTCTCCTCCTACGTGACTTCTTTGGCGCAGAAGCAGATATAGACTGCATTTCTTTTAGATCAGTTATACTTATTGTGCTACTATCATTTACTAAGTTTCCTATGTCAATATCGTTTATATCTTGTGTTGAAGGAGGAGGAGACGAGCTACTCATAGATACCTTTTTGGTTTTTAAATTAGATAATATGCTGTCTATGTCAGAGGGTCCCTTCATCTCTGCACGAGAACTAGGAGATTTTTCTGGAACAGGTTGAACAGGAGGAGGCTGTGGAACTTGTGTTCTTGCACTTCTTTCCGGAGCAGATGCAGACGCAAAGTTTTCAGTTATGTTGATACCATCATTTGATGACATAGTGCTTCTAGACAAATCTGGTCTAGATGAGTAACTGTTTGTATTCCCTGGACGTGAGGAAGGGGGAGGTACTGCATTTGGACCCTGTGTAGCCATTGCGGGAGGGGGACCTGACCCACGCATAGGGGATGGTTCGGGATTAGTCATATTGTTCATAAATCCGGAAAATCCAGGAGAACTATTACTCATAGAATCAACTGCGGCTTTCTGAAACTGTTTGGCAAGTTCAGGGTTCTGACGAAGAACATCATCCATTCCAGGCATAGCCGATTTAAACATGCTGTTTGTCATATGTAACATAGCAGCACTTCCTCCTAGCTGAAACAAAAGACGAAGTTCGGGTGCCATAGTGGCCTTTGATTTATATTTATCATAAAGCTCTGAGAACACTTCATCATAGTCGTCAATGTTTTCACCTACTTGTTCACTCCACCCGTCAAGTTTCAAGTCAAATGGATCAAATCTATTGTTTAAGAACTCCAAACCATTGATACAAGTCATTAACATATTTCCCTGAAACTTAATAGAGTTCTGTCTTGCCTTTTCGTCCATAATAGTTTCATACTCGCCCTTCATTTCAAGAATAGAGGATTCCATCGTATACTTCTTAGAAAGCTGTGCACCTTTTTGTTCAAGAGACTCTAGCTTTCTCAACAACTGAAACTTTTCACGGAGAGCATCTTCTTTTGATTGTGCGGGCTTGGAAGACATTGGTTTATCTGGTGTAACAGGAATTTCATTAAACTTGTTAAATCCATCCCAAGTAGAAGTAGTAGGGTTACCACCCGTCTTTTCTCCTAATGATGGTTCATCAAAAGTAACATTTTGTTTTTCATCTAAACCGATGTCTGACTCACCTACATCTGGAATAGGATCAGTAAAAATAGAAGATTTACTCACACCAATGTTATCACTTACTTCGTTTAAGTCTGCTTCTAGTTGTTCCAAATCTCCAATATCAATACCGTCCGACGATTTGGGATTATCTTTCTTTTCATTCATGAGAAGTTCAATCCCTTCGCCAAACTTTCCACTTGCTACATTACTTGTAGACGAGCCGCCTAGATCGTCTAGTGAAGATATTTCTATGATATCGTCCATTACTATATATGTTACACTAATTACTTCTAAGTCTTACGAATAGATTGTTATTATTACAAGAAAGAATAATTACAGTCTATGTGTGATATACCACATCCCTTGTAAAAAACAATCTGCCAAGTCATCCTTCTTCTTGTGCTTTTCAAAAAAATCAACCCATGAAGTATAGTTCTCCATAATCATTCCTAAACATTTATGTATACCTGCTTTTTTTCTCTCTGCGTATGAATTATGAATTTCGTCGTCCTTAAGTTTGTTCATAGAAGAAACAAACTCAATATCAAGGCGACTGTTTTTCATCAAAAAATACTGGGAAAGCATTCCCTGTATAGTTTTCATTCTATTAGCAATAGGACTTATTTGGTTTTCAATAAGAACTAAATCTATCTCGTCAAGATTATTGTCAAATAACAAATCTAGTTGATGATGAATATTACGTCCGATTGTCACAATATCTAACTTAGTTGCATCTATCTTGTCAACTGCTTCAAAGCACTTTTCATTTCCATGATCAACAATAACCGTAATCAAATCTGCTTTTTTAATCGGAGAATCATAAGTAATACAGTGTTTCTCAGCTATTTCCTTGATAGTTTGAACTTTTTGTTTTTTCAAATATTTTTCCGTGAGTTCGTTAGTAGGTCGTGCAAAGGCTTCTTTTTTTGAATGTTTTAAACAATAATACTTCCCGTTCTTCGTATATTTCACCTCATTCTTACATTCAGAACCGTCTTGACCTCCATCGCATTTATGAACTTCTTTTTGAGTAAGATTGAGTACATCCCATTTATCAATTATTGAATACTCTAACTCGTGTGTGGTTTTATTTTTTTGTACAGAAAACACACATATAGCCAAGTTTTTGATACCCACGTCAATACTGACAATCTTCATACTATGTTTATTGTATATTCTTTTATTGACAGTTCAATTAATTCTATAATAAAATATACACAATATGTTAATACTTATAATATCGTGTATATTAATAATAAAATGTGGAGAAGCTGGGCATCGATCCCAGTACCTCACGCATGCTAAGCGTGCGCTCTACCATTTGAGCTACATCCCCATATAATTATTTATAACAGTTATATGGGAATTAATGGTTTCCGGCATATATACTTGGAGCAGAACGTCTAATCTGTTGCTGCTGTCTAGTTAAATATAACTGTTTTAAATCACTAGAATAAGTGTTAGGGATAACGTTGGTGTTATCATGGGTGCTCTTGAAAGTGTATGGATGATTGTCGTCCATACCTTGCTGGTGACTACCCATATTATAATTTAAGTTACTCTTAAGTTCATTTTCAGAGTTTTGTTTCATAATAGATTTTGCGTTTTTCATGAGATATCGTCGGTAATCCCAGTTAGACATTGACTTTTGAAGGCGACTGTCAACAATAGCTTGGTTTTGCCAACTGCACACTGAACGTCCGTCAGACATTAATGCTGGCATGTTATGATGAATATTATTGGACGGATTATCTAAAGTTCCAAACTGACTATCCATTGTTATGATACTATATACACATATAATATCTTATTATGCAGAAAGCAATTCAATTAATCTCGTTTTCTTAGGCTTCTCTCCATCTTCAATGATTCCTCGTGCAATGGCAATCTTTCTTAATTCTGCCACCGTATATTTACCATAGTCGGTAACATCGGGTTCCATGATATTAATAATTTTACTTTCAGCCACGGTATCAGAACTTGTGGGTATAGGGTTAATTTCACTGATAATTTCTTCACCAACTTCAATAATACGTTTGTCACTACTAATAACATCATGAATCTCAGCATGTTTCTCAAAATTAAGATTAGATATATCAATCCCTAAATCACTAGCATCATCCTTCAACTCTTCTGAAGTAATATCCAATTGTTCAATGTCTAGTTCTTCTTCATCATTCTCTTCCTCCTCGTCCTCCTCTTCATCATCCTCTTCATCATCCTCCTCATCTTCGTCTTCGTCTTCGTCTTCGTCTTCGTCTTCGTCTTCGTCTTCGTTATCATCACTTTGATTTTCTTCAACATCTTCAACATCTTCACTTTCAGATTCACTTTCACTTAATTCATCACCATCTTCGGAAACCTCTATAAGAGGGTCTAAAGAGCTTTTTACACTAGGTATATCCATCTTCACTGCATGAATGCTAGTTTCTTGAGGTATAAACGCTGGAGGCATACCACCCATCCCTCCAAACATGGATGCCATTGAAGGATTATTTTTCATCACATTTACTTCTGCGACAAGCGTAGTCGTAAGATCCATTATTGCACTTATTTTCGCTGATTGTTGTTGTATCTTATTGTAAAGTAAAAACGATACTGCACCCACGAGAATACAACAAATTGCTAGTGTTACAATAAATGATGCACCAAATACGTCACTTAATCCCATTAGAATCAAATCATATAAAAATTTCAAAATCTATACGAATCGGTTCATATAAGTAAATTAGTCATTGAGTTATTGATTTATTTATTATGTTAACGAATCTATCTCTTTCATCTTATTCAAAATAGATGCAGGATAATTCATTTGCCTCAATACTTCTACACCTCCATCTACATTATTAATTCCCTTAACAATCTTATATGTATATGTAATCATTGATGTCGCTTCATCCACCTTAACTGACATTTTGTAGTTTTCAATCGTTTCCTTTTTTAAGAACTTTTCGCATAATTCTGTATAATGAGTTGTTAGCATGTATTGTATGTTGGCAGTGTTAGATAAATGACTTAAGTATGCATATCCACATTTCACAGCCTCTTTTGGATTTGTACCAGAATACAATTCATCAAACAAACAAAAGTGTCTTACTGAACCCCCAAGTTTATTTATCTTGTCTAAGATTTTTTTACATTTGCGACTCTCTGATTGAAACAGGCTATCCCTACCAGATGTGTCGGGAACATTCAAATAACAATGTAGATAATGATAAGGAACAAATGACATCTTATCATAAAATCCACATCCGTATTGTTGTGTTAAAAGAATATTGATAAGTACCGACTTTAACATTGTAGTTTTTCCAGAAGCATTGGGACCGGTTATAATACAATCTTTTTGAAGTTTAATATTATTTTTCTGTGGTGACTCATTTACAAGCGTAGGATAATAAATGTTTTTGGCGATCATCTCATTTTCACCTTTAGTTTTATCATTAGACGTTTTATGATTTTTAAGTAATCCATAACTCATGGTTCCTTGTAAAATATTTCGTTTAATGCCTTCTAAGTTAGAAAGATATCCATTGAATCCAAATGCAAATGATATAGTTTCGTTGTAGTCTTCGTTGCAATGAAGACCATAAAAACATTTCAATACATCCCCCATATCAGAAAGTTTTTTGTACGAAAAACAAAATGGTTGTATATTTCGTATTTCTTTTACTATTGTATTCATTGTTTCCATTTGTCTAGCAACATCATCGTTAAACTTTCTATAAGCTTTCATTTTACTTGTATTTTTTATAAAAATCTCGGCTTTTTTAATAGTTGATTCCATAAACCTACACAATGTAAACAACGTATCGTGTATTTTAAACATGTTATTATAGAACTTTATACATATTTGTGTATTTTGATACAATGAAAACAAGTATATACTGGCCGATACCAATAAATAAAATCTCTCGTTCCACGAGACATCTGAAAATCTAGTAATAAGTTTGCCTAATGCATGTCGTTGTGCAACCTCTTTAAATATAATAATGTATTCAGGAAATGACAGCTCTGACCCTCTTGCTTGTATAACAAGAAATGGTATAAATAAACTAATTACTGGAACAAGTAGAGCGATTACTGGGGCAGAAAGATTATATATACTTAGTATCTGTAAAAACATGCTGTTGTTGTTAAGGTATTCAAACTGTTCCCATTCAATGTAATTATACTTATCTTTGAAATCTGTATCACCTTTTAATTCTAACCATTTATCGTAAACATCATTATTGTCAAGGTCTTCATATCCCTCAATATGAACACCGGGTGTAATTTTCTTAATAAGAGACTTGGTATTTTTAATAAACGTATGATTTGTTGTGTAATACTTTGCCATATCACTTCTTACAATCTGTGCTAAGTTACATGATGTATCAAATACATAATCCAGTATAGGTGTACCTGATACGTCTATAGTCTCTTCAAGTTCTAGATCCTGTATAATATCGTCAGATAATACATGTTTTGTAGATCTATCTACATAATAAATAGGAGGTCTAAAATATTTACATATGTTTGCATTTACGCATTCTTTGTCTACTTTGGATACCATAACGTTATATCAAAAGTAGAAAATATATGACTTATATGAACGAACATAGTAGAGTTACTTATTTATACAGTAAAGTTTTCTGGCATTTCATTTATTTGTGTGCTATAAAATGTCTCAATTTCCCTCATCTTAGGAACATCTCTTTCAGTAATAAAGTTAATTCCTGCTCCTTTTCTTCCCCATCTCCCACTTCTTCCGATTCTATGAAGATATGTATTGACATCGCGTGGAATATCAAAATTGATGACACAACTTACTTGTTGAATATCAATTCCTCTAGCAGTAAGATTTGATGAAATAAGAACACGATAAGTTCCTGTTCTAAATGCAGACAAAGCACTTTCTCTATCACTTTTAGACATATTAGAATGAATGCAACATACAGGATATCCATCAGACGTCATTGCCTGGTGTAGATCTTCTACACGTCTTACACTATTTGTATAGATGATACAATGTGAAACAGAAAATCTGTTGTATAGGTCTACAAGGGTTTCGTATTTTTGAACATCATCTGTTACTGGAATATAATATTGAGAAATGCCTTCTAACGTCAACAATTCTGCTTTTACTACAATCTTAATAGGATTATTCATAAACGCTTCTGTCACATCAAAAATATATCGTGGTAACGTAGCACTAAATATGCATGTTTGTATAGAATCAGGGAGGTATCCAAAAATAGATCTTACTTGATCCTTGAATCCAGAAGAAAGCATTTCATCAGCCTCGTCTAAAATAAGCATTTTTACACTATGCGTTTTTAAACAGCGTCTTCGTATCATATCAAATACCCGACCTGTTGTTCCTACAACAATATGAGGAGGAGAAGATCTTAGTTCACGAGTATGCTGTTCCACAGAGACCCCTCCTACAAGAGTCATGATAGAAATCTTGTCTACAAATTGTGATAAACCTGTAAATACAGATGTAATTTGTATTGCCAATTCTCTTGTAGGTGCTAAACAGATAACCTGAGTGTTTTTTAGACTATTATCAATACACGAAAGCGCACCGATTGAAAAGGTTGCAGTTTTTCCTGTTCCAGACTGTGCTTGTGCTATAACATCTCTTCCGGAAATCATAGGTAATATAGCCTTCTTTTGTATAGGACTTGGATTCTCATACCCATATGCGTAAATGCCGCGGAGTATATCCTCTCTTAACTTCATTTCATCCCATTTCTCAACAGAAACAGGTGGTGTTTCTAGAATACTATCTTGTGTAGTTGTAACATCTTTTATTTCTTCATCTGTTTTTGAAGTTTTCTCTTTTTCCCCAATTTTTTGGGATACTGTATCTTCGTTGATTGCTGGTTTAAACATGTTAGGCATTCTTCAGTAAAGATAATATATTAGATCTACAATATTTAAGTGTGTTTAGATAAGATATTCTATCTTTATACAATAACTATCTATCTCAACAATCAAATTATATACCTATCTATTAACGAATCTATTAGATGTATCTTTTATTATTAATACAATAAACTATATAAATATTCTGATATATTGTATCATAGGAACTACACGTCATGACATATACTATATCAGATTTTCAATCTATTTCGTCAAACGGATTCAATGTGGTATTACCTAATAATACTATTGAACTTATCAACAGCTTGTCAAAGCATGTAGGCTCACCTAGTTATATAAAAACACCCGTATTTAACAAAAGAGAAAACACTGGTAATGACACCGAAAGAAAGCGAAGGAGAAAGTTTAAAGCTCAGGATACTAGCTGGGGAGATAATTTAAAAAATGATGCGAATACAAAAAGTAATATTGTATTTAAAGCACCGACACCAAAAAAGACGCTAACAATTGTTGAGTCCACTACACAATCTGTAAGAAGTATATTGAATAAAATTGGAACATCTAACACAGATAGTATGGTTTCGTCTCTTATAGAGATAATAGATGATATGTTGGAATGTGGAGACGATATAACAGGAGAAGATGTTCATAATATTTCAGAAAATATAACGAATGTGATGTCATCTAACAGTTTTTATTCTGATGTATACAGTCAGATATATGTTTATCTGCTAGATAAATACAGTTTCATTCAAGAAACGTTACAGTCCAAATTAACTGAATATATTCCTAGCTACAACAATGTTATTGACGTAAATCCTGATGAAAATTATGATCTTTTCTGTAGCAAGAATAAAGAAAATGATATTAGACGTGCAAATACATTATTTTTTACCAACTTATCAAAGCATCACAAAATAGAATCTAGTATTCTTGTGGATTTTATAATGAAGTTGTGTGAAAAAATATCCAGTAATATTCAAATACCAGATTCTATCACCATGATAGACGAAATGATAGAAAATATATCTATCATTCTATCAAACAATAAAGAAATATATAAAGAGTTAGATAAAAAGGTATCTTTTTCAGACGATAAGGATATCAATACCATTGGTAAATATTTATTAATGCTCTCTAAGACAAAACCAAAAACATTTGCAGGGTTGTCAACTAAATCATTATTTAAGCTTATGGAAATAATGGAGGAATTGGAGACATAATTAATTATCAAGAAACATGTAAATAAAAACAAAAGCTATAATACTATATTATCATGAACTCAATTGGTCAAGACAATATATACATTGAAATACAAGAATCAGAATGTGATAGAGAAATACTCAGCAACACTACGAATAATATTTGTCAAAATGAAAAATACAACATCAATAAAGTAGACTGGTCACAAGAAACCAAAAACGAGCTTGACACTATAGACAGTGTCGGAGAGCATTTATTTTTACAAGATGATGATTTAATTGTCAATAAAACTATAAAATACTCTGCATATACTGTTAAACAGCTACTACTAATATGTGAATATTATGGAATACACAAGGAAATAAAATATAACAAACTAAAAAAAGATGGCATTATTGAGCAAATAATATGGTATGAAATGCAAATAGATAATACTGATGTAGTAAACACACGTATAACTCTTTGGAGATATATGAATGAAATCAAACAAGATCCTATACTCGGGAAGTTTATTCCCTCTTGGTCTATAAAAGACAGTTGACACTGTTATCCGACAATATATAAAATTAAATATAGTATCAATATTTTGCAGCATTAAATGATATAAATATAATAATTGTATTTGTATAATTTAGAGATGGTCGTATCAAAACTAGATAAATCTATAAGTTATCCAGAAATAAAATCTATTATGGCAGATGATAAAGAGCTAACGGTTGAACTTTATTCTATTGAAGTAAAAGATAAAGATATAGTTGTGGCCATAGGTAACCCAAATCATACATATTCTGACAAGAATGTTGTATATCATCCCATATACATGATAAAAAAGTCAGGTAAAGCTGTTCAAATAGGTGTGTATGAAATGTTAACTACTGAAGTTATTTCACTAACTGATGAAAACGGAGTTATCGAAGTAGAAAAACTCTCTGACCCGTTGATTTATGTATTTGCCAACAAGAACTTTATTGAAACACACCGGATGATTCCACCTGACGAAGAGCTAGAGATAGCGAAGAAAGAATCAGAGGATGATATGGAAAGTAATCCAGATAAAATTAATGAAAAAAATGATTCTGAAGATGATACGGAAAAAGATTCTTCCCACAAACCTGAACAAGGTGACAGTTTATCTATTCCTAGTTACCGCGCCGATATATTCTCACTAGACACGAATACAAATATACCACCAATGTTGTCTGAGGAAACATTAGAAGACGCCAAGCGAGAAACACTTATGTATAAAGATGGAGACATGAAGTCCGCCTCTTGGATTCAAAAGGCAATGAAAAATATGAATTACAACTTGATTGAAACTGATAACACAGGAGATTGCTTTTTTGATGCGATAAGAGTAGCTTTTGCGCAAATAGGTCAAATTACAACGGTTGCACAATTGAGAAAGAAACTATCGCGTGAAGTAAACGAAGAATTGTTCAACAATTACAGTGAACAATACAATAAGGCCGCACAAACAGTTCTTGTGGAACAAAAAAACGCAAAAGCTCTTGAAACAGAGTATAACAATTACAAGGAACTAGTGTCTAGCACAATTTCTTCTACGGAACAAAATGAGCATATCAAAAACGCTAAAATAGTGGCTCAACAGCATAACAATGCAATCTCGTCCAAAAAGAATGCACACGAAATATACAGCGAGTTTAAGTTTATGAAAAAGGTGAAGTCTGTAGAAGAACTAGTCAAAGTAGTGCAAACTCCTGAGTTCTGGGCAGATTCATGGGCAATTTCTACGTTGGAAAGACTCTTGAATATAAAGTTCATTATTATGTCAAGCGAGTATGCTAAAAATGACCCAAATAATATACTACAGTGCGGTATGAATATTGACTCGCATTTAGAATCCAAAGGAACTTTTGAGCCAGAGTTTTACATTATTTTGGAATATACTGGTCAGCATTATCGTGTAATTACTTACAAAAACAAGGCCATCTTTAAGTACATAGAATTACCTTACGACTTGAAGGAAATGGTAGTTACAAAATGTATGGAAAGAAAGAGCGGACCTTTCATTCTAATACCAGAGTTTAGAATATTGGCAGAAGCATTGGACGCTAATTCTTTGAAAGGAAGTGAACAAATAGTGAATATAGATATTCTCACTTCTGTTGATCCCGGAGTCGTATTTCAGTTTTACGAAAAATCTATGGACAAACCACCAGGAAAAGGAAGTGGAGAAAAAATAGAACCAGCAGAAAGACGATTAGAATTTTCACAGCTTGCACCAAAAGGAGAGTATCCTAATTGGAGACGAAAACTAGATAATACATGGTATCACCAAGAAACTCCGCTTGAAATAGATGATCATAAGTGGAACAGTGTAGAGCATTATGTTCAAGCAAACAAGTTCAAAAATACTGCCCCTGATTTTTATAATGAGTTTACAGCTGAAAGTGAAAGTGAAATATCAAAAAATGTTGATATAGCTATTGCCGCTGGAAGCAAAAATGGTAAAAAGGGAAAAACTGTTATTCGTGATCCCAAATACAGAATTGATCCTGAGTTTTACGGTAAAAACGAAAAAGAAGCTATCAAAAAAGCAATGACTGTAAAGTTCACAGAGATTCCCCATTTTAGAGGATTGCTCAAGGCTACTAAAAACGCAACCCTTAACAAATATATTCCCAAATATTCTCCTGAAGTAGATGTCAACTTGATCACAATTAGAAATACATTAACTTAATTTGCGTAATATATTTATTCCGTAGATAATGTAACAAGCAAACAAAAATGTCCTTATGGGACGACTGGTCTTTCAGTAAACAGAGATATGTCTCTGGATTAGAAGAGCTATTTGAAGACAGTGAGAGAACAAAAAGACGTAGACGTCGTGCGTTTTGGGCTCGCGTTCTATCATTTATAACTTGTTGTGTATACGATCCTACCACTATCAAGGTAGAGGAATATTAACAAAACTAAATAATAAATATATGGTTATACTAGATATATTTATTGTATGGAATCTGAACGGAATCCCAGAGTAAAACAAGCAAAAGATTTGAAATTTCCACAAGACTTTTTCAACTTGAAATGTATCGTATTTAGCTTTTACATCGCAGCATCTTATTGGTTTCTTCCTAGAAACAAATTATCATTGATAACAATAACCATTCTTAACTTTATTTTGTTGAACTGGTACAACAATGTGTATGAGTGTTTACATCACCATCAAATCACCAATATCTTGATATGTATCTTAGTAGTTGGGTTGTTAATCTATCTTCCTATAAAAGACAAAGTTGTATTAGGCTTCTCATTGTATTTCCCTTATTTCATCTTAGCTTGGTACGATTATTTTGCAAATTGTCGGTTTAGAATGAACCCAACTATTTTTCCGTTTGGTAGATTTATATACTTACCAGTGAAACCTGACCCCTACCAACGTCGTTACCGAGAATTAGATCCTATCGTTAAACAAAATATCGCTAATTTTGATAAATACATTGTGGTGTCTATTATTTCTCTCACCTTCATTTACTTTCTCTTGAAATTAATTAAGTGAATACAAATATGAAAACTTTGATATGAATTTTATCTATGTAATGTATAGATTCATAAGTAGTGTAACGTAAAGAAGATGTATATTTATTATTTTCACTTGTTGTTTTTACCTTTACTCGTATATGTAGGTCTTATGAAAAACAAAAGTCCTGATTGGACCTATTCGCTATTACTTGGAGTGGGTGTTTTAGGTATATTATACCATTTCTTTAAAATACTCAGTGTTGAGTTGCAACCAAAAGAGAAGAGAGACCAACTTAGAAAACAGCATGCAAATCACGAACACCACGATCATGGCCATTAGTATCAAAGAATCAAAAATATCATACAAATATAAAAACAATGTGTATTATTATACTATACACATTGTTATGTCGTCAATCGCATTTACTCCAAACAGCGATAAACTTTTTCAGTGGATAAACAATAAAAATACCCGAAAGTGTCCAGATATGGTGAGAGAATATTTACATAAACAAATAACAAGTGACGATTCTGTAAAGGTATTTTCACATATTCACTCTGAGATTTTGAGATCCGTGGAATTCGTAGAAAATCAAAAACGAACCAAAGGTCCAAAGTTTTACAACATAGAAACTTCTACCACTGAGAGTGAGGAACTTCCCGTTCCCAAAACATTTGAGTTATCGTCTATTCCCCCACATATCGTAGAGGACATGAAAAATAGCGCGAAAGGAACTATAAAATATAAAACCACTGTGTCAGGGAAAACATTTAAAGTCGTATTTGTAGTTAAGTCTGTAGACATATATTCTCAATTAGGGGTATATAACAAATATTTTGATAGAATGGTAACCTGGATGCATATGGCAAACAAATATGCACCTGACAAATGTGGTCATAATCTTACGGTATATTTATACTTTTCTCCGTTTGAAAAGTCTCTCCCTACAGAGTTTCATACAGTGATAGGACAAGACCATGCAAATACTGCATTCACTTATTCTTGCCCCTCTTCTCCTTCAGAAATAGTTATCTATCGTCAAGAAGAGTGGTTCAAAGTATTTATTCACGAAACATTTCACTTGCTCACCCTTGATTTTTCAGGTATGAACGCTGATGATGTGTGTAAAGAAAAGATGAGCACAATATTTTCAGTGAATAGTGACTTTAAATTATACGAAACCTACACAGAAACATGGGCGGTGTTGTTAAACATGTGTTTTTGCGCGCATTACTATCTTCTAGAAAGTAAACCTGATTTTGAACAGTTTTTATACGCAGTTAAGTTTTTTATAGGATATGAAGTGCTGTTTAAGGTATTTCAAATGAACAAGATTCTCTCTTTTATGGGATTAGATTATAATATGATAACTACTCAAAAACAAGATGTATCTTCATCTGTGAAAACGTTGTACAAAGAAGACACGAATATATTTGCCTATCATATCGCAACCACTATTTTATTATGCAATTATACGCACTTTTTATCGTGGTGTAACAACAATAGTCTAGCATCTTCTCCTTTAGTATTTAAAAAGACCACAGCAAATGTAGAAAGCTTTTGTGATCTTATTGTGAACACACACAATTCTAAGACAATGGAAAAAATAGTCTCGAATAAGTGTCACTTGAAACTCATGGAAAACATAGATGACACGAATGAGTGGATTCGCGGTAGTATGCGAATGACAATTTGCGAAATGGCATAATACAATTTCACATTCCTGATAATTGCGGATAATTTTAGTAAATTGAATATAATCTATGTACATTGTATACACCGACACCTAACATGGGAATACGATACCTAAACGCCTTTCTCAAAAACAGCTGCACCAAAGGTATAACTGATATACATCTAGAAGACTTGTCTGGAAATACAATTGCGGTTGACGCAAGTATTTATATGTACCAATACGAAATGGATAATAAACTTCTGGAATCTATGACTACACTTATAGATGTATTACACAGTTATCATGTGAAACCGATATTTGTGTTTGACGGGAAACCTCCCGTAGAAAAGATAGATATTATCAATGAACGCAAAGAAAAGCGTAAACAAGCATCCATTGATTGCAAAGAGCTCGTGGTAAAGCTGAAAGATGAGAGTTTAGATTCGGATACAAAGACAATATTAGAAAACGAGTATGAACGTTTGAAGCGAACTTCTGTATTTATAAACAAGGAAAAAATAGCCAAGGTAAAGTTGTTACTTGATTCTAAAAATGTGAAATATTATAATGCTCCAAGTGAGGCTGACGAAATGTGTGCCCAATTGGTTTTATCTGGGTATTGTTGGGGTTGTATGAGTGATGACATGGATATGTTCGTTTACGGTTGTAGTAACGTGATTAGAAACGTAAATATACACGAACACGCAGCAACCCTATATAATTTACCTGAAATACTTGATTGTCTTGGTATAACGTATGAAAATTTCAAAAGCATCTGTATTATATCTGGAACAGATTATAACAAAATATGTGCAGAGCATAAAGGTACTATGACTAACATGAACTTATACACTGCTTTGAATCTCTACAATAGATTTGTCAAAAAAGTCAAGTATCAAAACATGTCATTTTATCAATGGCTGAAGCATTATATTAAATATGATATGGATTACGACTCATTATATAAAATATATGATATGTTCACTATTGATGTTAATTGTAACAGCATTCCTGTATCGTAGTGTATGAATACATACATACCAATATTGTTGTCGTGTGTAAACTATAAATAATAAATGACAAGCTTGTTCGCTTGTCATTTATACAAATAATATTTTTAGTTAGTCCTTTACAAGTATTTATTATGATTATGGTTATGAATATTAATGTTTACATATTATATGAAGAATCACATAAAGATAACTATGCTAGGCGGAAAAGATGGTTCGTCTAGGTCTACAACTCCCATAGCAAGAGATCTTTCTAGCGAAAACTTATTGGCACACGACGAACAAGAACGTCAACCTGCACCTCCACCTCCATCAGATTCTGATACAGAAAGTAGCGTTTCTGACTCTGAGGAATCAGAAATGTTCAGGGAAGAAATGCAAAAAATCAATATTCTCACACGCAACTTATATCTTCATTCTGAAGAGTTTTTGGGATATGATGAGTTTTCATATCTTAAAGAAAGTAAATTACGTAACAAAACAATCAATGGTGAACCAAATCCTATATACGACCCAATTACATTGCTCACTACTTATTTGGAGATATTAATAAATAATAGAACCGCTTTTGAAGACATGGACGATTATAGTCCAGAAAATGAGGATTTTAGTAAAGATTTGATTTCACTAATGACTCAATTAAAGTCTTCTGACAAACCAGAAGAATATGCCAACGACTTAGAATGGTGGTTTATGGAAGATATCCTTCCTGTGTTCAAAGAAGCATACGTAGAAGACTACGATTATACATATACTCTAGAAGACCATATACGAACAGAGATGGAACTTAATGGACCACTCAAATTATTTCTCAACACACACATAACAAAAATAAATAATAAACTGCATGAGTATAAAAACTTAGCTACTAGGACCACTCAAGGAGGAAGAAAGTGGAGTGCCAAATACAAAAAATCTATTGATTGTAAAAATCCACGAGGATTCTCTCAGCGTCAATATTGTAACTATGGACGAAAAAAGAAGACTGGTGGTAAAAAAACTAAAAAATGTAAACAAAAAAAGACTAAGAAAAACAGAAAGACAAGTAAAAAACGAAAGTCTCGTAAAAAGAGATTAGTGCGGAAGTAGTCATAGGTCAGAGTGTAATAATACATTGATTACATACACAATGTATTATTTATTCATTAGTTATATTTCATATTTTTCCTTTATGAATGGATACTTTTCTAATAATGGATTCAACCAATTATCAAACCTAGTTTTATCTTCCTCACTTAATTTGTCATAATAAAACTTTGTCTTGCCTTTAGATTTGTTCCCTCCTCCTTGTGAAGAATACGATGCTGACGCTTTAAACAAATAATCTATATTATCTAAAACATATTTCTTTTTCTCTGGATTATCTATTTCCAAAAAATCATAGAGTTTTTCTATAAAACCCCTCGTATCTATCATATTATCTTCATAAAAAAGCAAAAGCTTCTTACCTTTACACTTGTTATAATAGTCAATAATACGAAAATAATTTGTGAAAGATCTATCACTTTGGCCTGGTTCCTGACCTTCATATTTATCTTTTAATATGATATCCAGATTCATCTGGGAATGACTCAACATTACTTCACGTGGGTTTCTTATAATAAATATTAACTTATTGGCTTCATTTAATTGTTCAAGTTCATCTATAAAATGAACCTTTCTATAGACATCGCTCCATTCTTTTCGTTTTCTGATATTAAATGGAAGTTCCTCGCTATACTTTATTCTGAACATTTCTCTATCGGTAAGTTCGTTATGTAAACACCCTAATGTAGGGGTTTCAGATAACATTTCAACGAAAAATCTAACTAGATGATTTCCACTTCTTGGGTAAGATAAAATTATATTAGTTTTGATTGAATCGCACATTTATTGTATATTCGTATGAGAACTATACAATAAATAAAGTTTTATGTTTATGTCCTGTTTATTATACTTTATATATTTGGATTTTATTTTTATAGTCTAAGTTTTATATTTTACACTCTTTGTTGTGTATACTAATTATCTTTGTAATATTGTTTAGATGCTTAGGCAGAAGCCTCAGCCTTCACGCTCTTGGCAAAATGGGGGCTCATGAACTTCTGAAGGTTGAAGTAAGTGAGCACATCATCACCGCCAAGGGAGAGGAGCTTCTTGAGCTTAGCATCAGGGTTGATCTGACGACCATTGTCCTTATCCTGAAGACTGTGAGCTCTGATGTAGGCAGTAATCTCCTTAGTCACATCAGTTCTAGCCATCTCCACACCCTTGTCAACGCCAAGGAAGGTAGCAAGCTCGTCGCTGATGCGAGTGGGCTTCACAAATCCGCTAGGAGCACGGTTGCCATTCTTTCTCTTCTTCTTGGCCACCTTCTGAGACTGCTTGATCTCACGGTGCCACTTCTTCTCAAGGGCGCGATACTCGCTCTTAAGCTGAGTGATGAGCTGGGTCATGTTCTGAAGCTTAGCAAAGAACACAGAGGAAAGCTCCAAAAGGTTGTTCTCCTCAGAAACGGGCTCGGCCTCAGCGGGAGGGGGCACGGCAACAGGAGCGGCCTCCTTCACGGGGGTCTCCTTGGCAACAGCCTTCTTGACAACCTTGGTTGCCTTCTTGGCGGGGGTCTTGGGCTCAGTGGCGGTAGCAGGTGCGTCGGTCTTCTTTCCTTTAACCATTATACTCTACTCTACAGGGTTGCTTTTAAGTAGATTTACACTATAATATATATTATTTAAGATATGTATATTATTTTGTTAGGATAATAGATAACAAAATTCATTTTCTCCTAAACATTTTAAAAAACTTTAATTTTTACGCGAAGTTATTTCAAACATTGATTTTTAACGTAGATAAACGAAAAAATCAATTGTGTAAATTATACATATGCTACTGCTTCATACAACCAAGGCATGCTTTCGCGAGCATTTATATTCACTAAAGTAAACGTCTGTAGCACATAAAGAACTCCCAGTGCTCTATTTTGTTCGGTGGAACCAGATTTGACCATTGCTTCCATTATTCCAAGAACCCTGTCTCGGATCACTTCCATATTTTGTTCTGCCATTAACATAGCTATGAATATATTCAGATGTCTAAACGGATCATGTGGACATATCATAAATCGTGTCTCAGGTGTAAGTGATGCGCGGTAATACCATATATCAGCCAGCTCAGATACATAACGAATTAAGTTACGTTTATCAAGACTGGTGAACCAGCTACTACAAGAATAATGACCATGGGAATCTATTTCCATAAACAATCGCTCTATTCTTTCAGTCAAAGACAATGCTTCTTCAGGATCCTTTTCTATTTTCACATCAAGAGAGACCTTATAAATTCTCTGCATAAGTTTAATAAGTCGTTTCATTCTATCAAAGACCTCTTTCCGTATAGTGCTTCGTGTATACGGATTCTCAACGACACTGTTCCCAGAAGTATTTGTCTTGAGGTTATGTAAAGAGAGAATATCAAATCCATAAACAAAACCGTCATCGTCTTGATAACTTATAAACTGCAAATAAGGAATGTCTTTCACATTTTCCATAGTGAGAAAATCACTACTATTTGTACATTTTTCTCTGTTCAAAAACGCTGGGCCTCGCAATTGATTAGAAAATCGTTGTAGGTGTCCTCTGAACATCTTTTGAATACAAATCGCATCATTTGATAACTTTAAATGAGTATATACTCTTGACAACAGCTCTTTGTTTGTGCCAGATACACGTAACTTGTATTTCTTGGCAATAGTTTTAAGTTGGTCTTTCTTATACTTGTAAGAGAGAAGCATGCGATAATCAGATATGTCTGGAACAACAAACTTGTCATCTGGACACTTTGTTTTTACATTGAGTCCCTTAAAGTCTATAGCAGCAGTGTTGTTCAAGTAATCTAGATAAGAAGAATCTAAGTACGTTGGGTAGTGTTTTATAGCAGGAGGTAACGCTCTTTTTCTTGCATGAGAAGGAGTGGATGCGAGAGAAGCCGGAGTAGGGCTAGGTGGAAGTGAATGCAAAGAAAGTAAACTATCACTGGACAAATTCGTTGTTATTATGTTGATTGGTGTATTATTTGAATCGTCGTCCATATATATAACTTACATAAATACATTAACTTTAATTTGATTTAAGGCAAGTAGAATATTATTAACTCAAATTATTGTTATCATTATGTAGTCATTATTTAAGATTTCCGTTCCGTTTTTTCCACTAATAATTTATAAATTGAATTAAAGACAATGAGACTATGTATGTTATAGTTAGTCACCAAGCAGATGCAAACTACTATTACAAATGGATCCAAGCCTATTGACTTCTCTAAGCTCACATACACTGACCCCAAGCCTGTAGGACAGGCCAAGGTGGTGAACGTCAAACTCGGAGGAAAGTCCCTTCAGTTGTCTACTCCTCTTATGAGAACTTTCGGTGCGAGCGATTACGAGGGAAATGAGAAGTTTGAGCTTTCGCTTCTCTTTCCTAACAAGCCCGAGGACAAAAGTCCTGCTACTGAAGCATTCCTTCAGAATATGAAGGACCTTCGTGAGCAAGTAGTCAAAGACGTTTTGGCTAACTCTAAGAAGTGGATGGGTAAGGCTTTTAAGGATGTATCTATCGTGGAAGAGTTGTTTACTCCTATCCTCAAGTATAGAAAGTTCAAGGATGGACCTAATGCAGGAGAATTAGATTTAGACAGTGCGCCTTCTATCCGTGCAAAGTTCCAACAATATAACGGCGTTTACCAGTGCAACATTTACGACGAGAATAGTCAACCTCTTTGGATTCGTGACAACGCCTCCAATTACGACCCTTCAAATCGTCCTATGGACTACTTCAAGAAGAATATGATGGTCGCTACCATTCTTGAGTGTGGAGGTATCTGGCTCATTGGTGGAAAGAACATCAGTCTTACTTGGAAGCTTGTCCAAGCGGTTACTCAGAAGCCTCCTGACAGCGTGTTCTCCGCAGGTTGCCTATTGAGTATCTCTGATTCTGACAAGCAAGCTATCAGTAGCGCTGAGGTAGAGGAAGATGTCCCCGAGTCCGAACCTTCCAAGCCAATTGATACCAATGTTGAGTCTTCCGATGAGGAGGAGGAAGAAGAGGAAGAGGAGGAGGAAGAAGAGGAACCCGAGCCTGAACCTGAACCTGAGCCTGAACCCGTCAAGCCAGTAAAGAAGAAGGTGGTTCGCACTAAGAAGGCAACTGCATAAACATATTATACATAATTACCAAACATTTACAACAAGCATTTACAAAATTAACAAAATATAAACCAACCAAACATTTCAAAAGATAACAATAACACTCTAACAAAATCATACTAACAAAAATAAAGATACAGGGTAATACCTTGTATTTTTATTTTAGCTTTGTTCTATTATACACAGAACAGTGTTTGTTAGTTGACATTAAAATATAATATAAACATTTATTAAAAGATATACGTACCACTAATACCCTATATATGGAAGAAATCATAAATAGAGGATTGGACTATCTTTACACGTATGGTATTGGATTTACGCTAGGAACTACTGTTATCCTATTAAGTTCTTTTATGGATGTTGTCATATCTAGAAATTCTTACATTCACCTTACCAACAACAACTACCAATTATATGCAACGGGAATAGATTCTGTCAACACAAATCTTCTAGGAATCACGCCTGTTATTTACTCTGCTGTATCTTGTAACTTACTAGATAAGACTACTCATAACATAGATATTATAAAAATGTTTTTCTTGATCTGTATACACAACTTCGGCTATTATTTGGTGCATCGCACTTTTCATGTACATAAATATCTATACCGATTTCATTCATTTCATCACCAATTTGATAAAGTTCTTATTCCAAGCATTTCAAATGCAGTAAGTCCAACGGAGTTCGTGGTTGCCTATGTGTGTCCGATGATCGCTTCTGCGAAATTATTACCTTGTAACGAACCAACGTTCTTGTCAGCCATTGCCGTTATATCTATATGTAATCTTCTCATTCATTGTCCGGAAGCAAGGAGATTACCAAAGATACCTCTTCTTATTTCCCCAGAAGAACATCACATACACCACATAGAGAGAACAAAGCATTACTCGGCATCAGTAATTGATTATGACACTATATTTGACGTAAATAATTACACAAATATAATCAAGTTGCCAGAAACTTAAACGAATTAAACTACTTACACAAATCGTATTTTCAAAATAATATCTCCTCGTTCTGTGCTGGTATTGTATATAGTTTGTTCATTTATTTGCAGAATCCCTTTTTTACGAAGTCGCACAGTTTGCAACTTCTTGAAATGTAACATACTTGTAAACACTGCGATTTTATAGTTAGGTATACACTCTATATATACGAGTTCCTTTTCTATTAGACTTTTATCAAAGGGAATATCGCAAGAAACAATCAAATTATTGTTATCATCTATATTACAGTTTTTCTCCAGTATCGGATTACAGATAACCATTATTTCCTTACCAGACTTGGAATCAAAATACATCTCTTTGTGCCATAATGGAACTAGAAACTGTTCTCCGTCTACATTTAATTTATAAACGTAATCGTTGAGAAGATCACATACACTAGGCTCTATTGTATATATTTCCAACGTATCAAACTTTTGTTGAATAACAGATTTTACTTTCTCCAATATATCAGTATCTATATAGAGAAGGTGTTTATAAGTGCATAAGAACTGATAAATACTAAGAGATGTGTCTCTGTCTATATTCTCAAATAATCCTACAGAAATGTTCTGATAATTTGTCACGATTTCTTTTATTTTCTCGCATAATTTATCGCTATATGAGCCCTCCATAGTGCTTCGCATAAATTGTTTAAGTATATCCATATAACTTCCTCCCACCGAAAAATCGTTGTCTGAAAAAAATGGGTCTACGAAGTCTTCTGTAGAAATTACCTTGCTAATAAGTGCGTACGCTTCTCCTAACTCTTGAAAATGTTTTGTAGAAGCATCAGTATTTCCATTTTTATCAGGATGAAGTTTCAGCGCCATTTTCTTATATTGTCTCTTGACCATATCTTCGGTAAGATCTGTTATGACTACATCTTGAAAATCCATTATTTTCATCGCCTGTGAAATATTTAATGATGTTTCATTGTGCATATTCATTATACAATATATAATATACCATACCAACTTATGTGTATATTGTATTATGCAATAATATTAGCTTAACTATAGTAAACACATTATAACGTATATATACCTTTCAAGATGATAAATAGGACGATAGTTGTTATTGAATAGTGTAAAAAACTTCTGAGTTTCACATATAATTTTTCCAATGTTATCATTATTAATCATCCCTTGTTTAATAAGTGCTTTTAATAGTTTCCATACACAACTATGTATATCTACTTCATATATAAACAATTCGTACAATTTTTCTCTTGCTTTGGAAAACTCTATATTATCTGGTCCTGAGAGAACCATTTCTATCACACCATTTATAGTATCTTCATGCACATCTTGTTTTGAAATATCTGTTACGTATAATTGTTTAATGTTTTGTACATCTTCATTATATTGACTGCTTCCTTTAGAGTTGTACTTTTTAATCTGTTTTTTCACTTTTGTTTCCAAAGGTTGACCATAACCAATTACTTCGCAACAGTTTAATATATTTTCAGGTAAAAAACATATGCTCTCGGTGATAAATATAAAAGCTATGTGAATATTTTTATGCATTGAATTGTTTTGTATATAGCTGTAAAATATATCAAGCAAGTCGTTATTTATCATATGCATATTTTTACACAATATAATACCAGCCTTTACAGGTCTTCCACTCACAATTTCTATTATTTGATTATACCATTCATGCCATAATATCTTAGCATTACACCCCAATAACGACATATCAATCTCAAAATGGACGTCACTTATTTTAATAATATAGTTATTTTTGTTCGTGTGAATTTGTAATTTCTTTTCATACTTCAATGCACTTGGACTGTATTTACTTATTATCTTTAACGCCTGTGTATATTTGCCACATCCAGACCTCCCATAGAGAATCAAATTGTGCATGTTTTTTATTTCATTTGAGAATGATTGATATATAGTATCATGTTTTGGATAAAAATTACATTCGTCGCTTGCTTGAATATACTCATCAAAATGCGTTTCAAAATGCTTCATTTTGTACCAACTAGTTTATATACATACGGCAATTTCTTTATTTAGTTTACCGCGTTTGAATATAGACACATATAATCATATATCTTAACGAACAAATATATATGATTATTGCTCATGCACCATCTAACTTTAATATACATGACGTATATTACTGTAAACCAATAAGAAACAAAATAATGCCCGGAGGGATGTTTGTACGTCTCATTTACTCCAATGAACTCGTAAGTATAAATGGAATACACGTTTCGTTTTCTTTGTATGGACGTATTCAAGAAATATACAACAACAAGTTTAAATATACACATGCGGATAGTAATGATGATTCAACGATTTCAATTATAAATGCAATAGAAAAAGCCATACTTGAAAATGCTAACATAACAAACAAAAACCCACAATATAAGCTCCAAGAGCAATTACAATCAGGATGTTTCAAATATTTCCAAGATAATATCCTTCCATCTAAAACAGTAAAACAAACTAATTCGCAGCCACCACGTTTTACTAGCTTTGTTTTAAAAATATCCGGAATATGGACAACCGATGTTGAATATGGAATAACATATAAGTTCACAAAGGTTTCGTCATAATTAACTTAAAAAAATCAATAAATCTTGATAATCCAATTCCGGTAATTCGCAAGGTATGCAGATTATCTTTTCTGGTAAAGTATCTTGCAAAAAAGGTTTTCTAAAAGGGGTCTGTATTTTCAGTTCACGCAATGCTTGAAGAGAAAGTAGAGGTATAAACGAGAACCACATATTTACACTATGATATATAACTTAAAATGTTATTTATCATACATTATATTATTTTTACTTAATCATTTAACTATGTTATTAATCAGAATTAAAATAACTAGAATGAAAGCTGTTACTAAACCCATCTGTCACGTAAAACTTCAAAACGATAAACATACTTATCACTATAATAAATCCAAGAATCTCTACTAAATACATTATCATTCCTGACACTTTATTCACTTCTTGTGTCTTCTTGAACTCTTCTGTTGAAGTATTACGATTAAACAAATATGTTAATAGCAAAGTATTCAATAACGAAAGAGTTGTCAACTGTTCAAATGCAGGTGTAAGTTGCTTCTTGGCAATTCTTTGGAAATAAGAAGCTAACAATGCTACTATACAAGCTACCAAGACAGTGAAAACAAAGAAGGGTCCCAACGTAACAAAGAGAGAAAGAATACTTTTTGATTCACTATTTTTTGATCTTACGAGTTTAGAAACAATATTGGAAGTAAACAGTATTGCACCTGTCAAAACAAATGAATAACCTATAATCATTCCCCAGGTTTGATTTTCCCCTCCTCCTCCAAGAGTTAAAAATAGGATTAAAAATCCAGCTAGAAACACGCCGTTTTTTACCATCGTGAATAATTTTTGGGGTTGAAGAGAAGGTCCTCCCATTGTATTGTTATCTACTGTATTTTCAGACATATATGTATATATTGTCTAAACAAATTAAATTAAATATCTTATTTGTATATATATATTATAGCGTTAACCCAGAATGAGTAAATTTAATGTGTATTCTAGTCATCCTATCATATCTCCTCCAGAAGCAAAAGATAAGGAGAATCATTATGTTTCTATCTCATCACAAGACAGAAACTTGATTAAAAATCCAGATTCTGATGATTTCACTATTGATCTTCCTCAAGATTATTTAAATGTGGAAAGCGTAAAGCTAGCTAGTTCTTATTTCCCTATTGTAGACAACCAGTTTTCTATTCAACAGAATAACGTTGATTTATGTTTTAGATTTACTTCTGCATTTAATCCATTGAACGCGGAAGGAATCACGCTACTTGATGCATTGTCTTATGTATTTGTTAGTGAAAGTATATTAAGAAACGATTATTTCAGAATCCGAATACGAGACGGAAGATATAACAAAAATGAGCTTGCCAACGAAATACAAAACAAAATGAACCAAGAAGTTACCAACAGAATGGCTAGACGTATTTATTCAACTCAACGTTTTAGAGAATGGGGTGATTTCAAATTTTTGTTATCTTACTACGTGGGTGCAAATGAAAATAGTGATACAAGTCCTGTAGATCTTGGGTTTGTCGAAGGAGGAGGGGGGGGACAAATTGATGTTTACTATAATAGTCAATATTCAAGCATTGTAGATGCAATTAAAGCATTTAACAAAAAACATTCTTACGACTTACCCATACCAGATCTCACTAATAGTCGTATAAGAACGACTCTTCCTATTACAACTGAAGAGTTGATATCTTTTGCCAGAAAAAGTACACCGTTAGACCCACCTATATTGCTCGCTTGGGATTCAAGTCTATTTGATGGATTACGAAGAGGAATAGATTTTTCAATAGGAGAGGATGCAGACACGTTTAAAATGTTTCGTGGAGGGTTTGTGGATGAAGATAATGTTAGTACTACAAATGATAGACTATACACATCAGCCGAGTATGCAGCTTCTGTCAAAAAAACCTTTTTTGATAATGGAGGTTACGAAAAGTTTAAAATTGTTATTGATGAAGTGAGCACTAAGTTTAACATCGGTAACTTAGTAGACAACTTTGAGATTATTACAGATAAAGAAAATTATTACACTGTGGAAATATTAAACTTGATACGTGAAATAGGAAGGGGAGCTCTAAGTACTTACCAATCCAATTTAGATACAAGTCAGTTTATGCCAAAATCTACTGGTTATTGCGATGATGTTATTTTTTATACAGATGATTTAAAATGGGGTCTCCCTATTTATCTCGGTCTTGAAGGATTTGAAGTAACCGAAGAGTTTAAATATGACACTGGCGAGTACCGTGAAACAAAAGGCATCTACGTTCCAACATATGACTACTACGATAAGTCCAGTCCAAAATATCAGCCATTCAAACGTCTTTCAGGAGGATTCAAAGAAGCGAGTATATTTTTACTTGTTCCAACGTATCAGCTTGACGTCAAAGGCGAACCTTATTTCTTCATGGATTTGGATAGACTCAATTGTATTGACGAAGTAGCACCATATAAAGAGACCGAGTTCTCTATGATGAATAATATGAGCACTGGAAACCCTAACTCTGCATTTGCTAAGTTACCCCTATCTATCTTGGATGATGTGGCATATAGTGGTTCACAAGCTACTACCAAAACATATAATCCTCCTCTAGATAGACTTCGCAAACTTTCCATCCGATTACGTTTTCATAACGGGCGTCCTGTTAACTTTGGTGTACAACCATTCTCGTTCGTTCTTCAAATAACATGTGCAAAGAAGTCACTTAAATAAGTAAATGGTAATATAACTTATTATGATATCATCATAACAATATGATATCATACTATGTAATACTATATAATTATCCCGATATTACAAATCTATCCTGTCTAACAACTCTGCTTCTGTATATTCGTGCAAATTATCTTTTGTCACTCCTTTTGGCATTTTTATAAAATTAGGTTTCTTCATAGCGGGAGTTTTGTAGAAGATATACAACGACCCCGTTTTACTTGTGCGAACACTCGTATTTTTATCAAGTTCACGTATAATGGTAGAGACCTTTCCACTTTTTTGTGCCTCTATTTTGTCAGATATCTCGTCTAATCTAATATTTTCCGGTGGACGGTTTCCAAATCCACGTAGAGTAACTGTAATACCATTCCAGACAGCGTATAAACCGTATTTACTTTTTTTCACAGTTACTGGATATCCGTCATACATCATATGGTTAGCGTTAGAATCAGATACATCGGTAGATTCTGAAGCATTCGTATCACATTTTTCATTTCCTTGTGAAACAATGTCGTCCAACTTTAATTCTCCTGCAATTAGTTTATCCATATCTATGTCATCACGAACCGGTAAAAAAGAAACCTCCTTTTTTGAATTTTTTCTAGAGGGATTCTTTTTAACTTCTCGTTTGATTACTGGTCCATACTTTCCGATAATATAACTGTGTTCTTCGTCTATAGATACGCACATCTTACTTGACTCTTCTAGTGGGAGAGACGAGATCACAGAATCAATATCGTTGTTCACCACCGCACATGGCTCCGTCCACTTACTACTTCCAGAAGAAACGCTCTCTAGTTGTTCCTCCATGCGACTCGTATACTCGTAATTAAAAATCTGGGAAAAATGTTTAATTAAATACTCCACCACCAAAATACCTAGCGGTTGAATCACTAGCTTTGACTTCTCGTTTCCTATAATAGCCTCTCGTGTTTTTTTATTTATTTTTTTTGTATCTGCATCAAGCTGTAAATCTGAAAAGACGAATGCCTGACCGTCTACGTTCATTTTCTTGACATATCCGCGATCTTGTATCTTGTCTACTAAACTGGAAAATGTAGACGGACGGCCAATCCCCTTCTCTTCCAGAATTTGCACGAGTCGCGCCTCCGTGTGGTGTTGAATAGGTCGTTCCACGTGTCCTTCTGCCCGAATATGAATAAAAGGAACGGGCTTTCCCTCCTCCAGAGCGCGCAAAAATACATATCCTTCGTCACCCGCCGATTTCTTTGACGCTACTATTTCCCATCCCAAAAACACTGGAGTTTCCACGCTTCGAGCGTAGTGAGCGTCAGGTAAAGGACTAGTGAGTTTACACGTATACTTACTGTATACCGCATCAGCCATACATGATTCCATCGCGTTTCTCCAAATAATTGTGTAAATGCGTTTGTCACGAGGAGTAAGTGTTTCGGTATTATCTGCGTCATCCGGTATCTTTTCTAAAGAAATAGATGTGGGGCGAATACTTTCGTGAGCCTGTTGAGGATCTACTGGTGAAGAAGAGACAGATGAACCGCCACTCAACGTATGTATCGTTGGTGAGACATATTTGGAATCGTTGTATTTGTTTGTTATATATTTAGATACACTATCTATGAAATCAGCACTGTATCGCTTTGCATCTGTGCGCATATATGTGATGTATCCTTGCTCATATAACTTTTGCGCAGAATACATTGCATCTTTGGGACTCAATGAACACTCGTTACTACATAATTGCTGAAACCGACTGGTTGTTAGGGGAACGGGAGCCTTTTTCACAACCTTACGATCAACACTACGTGTCAGTAGATGTTCGTGAACAGATTCATCATTTGCAGTAGAAGAGAGAAAATCACGACACTCATCCAAAGATTGAAACTGACGGGACAAGGTAAACTGTAGTTTCTGTGATGTAAAGATTCCATGCACTTTATATGCCGTTTCCGTTCCACCTTTGGCTTGTTCTTCTATTCGCAAATAGTTGTCGTAAACAATACGCAAACATGGAGTCTGACACCGTCCGGCACTCAAGGACCCTTTGGGAGTCTTTCCATACGTCAATCGGGTCCATAACATCGGCGATATCTTGAATCCCACTAACATATCTATCACTTGCCGACTGTGTTGAGCTAAGACAAGATCCATATTTACTCGTGATGGCTTTTGCATAGCAGATACAACTGCGGTGCGCGTTATTTCGTGAAAGATAATGCGGGGTGTTGTAGAGATGTCCAGTTTTAATACTTCACATAAATGCCACGCGATTGCTTCTCCTTCGCGATCATCGTCTGTCGCTAAAACCACAATATCGGCTTTTGAAACTGCATCGTGTAAATGCTTCACCGCGGTTCGTTTTATTTTTTCAGTTTGTTGTGTGAAATGAATAGTGAATCCAGAATCAACGTCTATATCTTTCAGCGTGCGTATCTCACGAAAATGTCCAAAAGATGCAAGACATGTATATCCAACACCTAGGTATTCTTCTATTTTCTTACATTTAGCTGGTGATTCTACAATCACTAAGGTATTCTTAGGTTTGACATTGATTTTATTACTTTTTTTACGTTGTGTTGACATATATAGATACTCTAGCTGTATCTATATATTTATATTTACTGTTTGATTAGTGATTGTTGTTTATTCTTACACTCAATATACATATCGTCTAAATTAGAAAGGTCTGTAAAAATTATCTGGTTTGGGAGGTTCAGGAAGAGCATATTCTCCTATTTTGTCATATATATAATTAAATAGTTGTCGCGACGCCACGAGAAACCTATCCATACCTGGAATGTAACTAAGAAGTTTTAATAGGAACTCACTAATAATTCCCCACGTCTTTTCATCCACCAAGTTGTAAAACAATACTACCACGCTACTTACTATAAAGAATATCTTAGCGAAGAGAGAAATCATAATTGATATATACATTATACATCCAAGATAATTCCATAGACATTACTTTATCTGATTGATTTGTTGTCTACACGTATTATTGTCGCGCGGTACTATATACTGGTTATTTATCTCGTGTACCCTAATTGAAAATGAACCCCGAGTCTAAATTATGGTATCGTAACATCAAATCCTCCCCATTAAGTCCTCCGTCCTATGTGTTTGGTATAGTCTGGCCTATTCTCTACTTTCTCATGTTTTTATCAGCACTGCGCATATGGCAAACTAAACAATGTATAAACACTTTTCTCTGCACACCGCTTGTTTTATTCGGTGTTCATCTTATATTTAACTTCTCATGGACAACATTGTTTTTTCGTTGGAAACGTCCCGACCTGGCACTAATAGATATTTTCATTATTTTGGGTTTACTTGTTGTTATTATTAAGAGGTTCTATGTCCTAGATAAATACGCAGCTTATCTTCTTTACCCCTACTTTGCTTGGCTCGTGTTTGCCACTTACTTGAATGTATACATTGTTTTAAACAACTAATTTGCAATTGTCTATACGAATATTCAAACGTGAAAATCCAATAATTAATTTCTCGGGGTATGTAAACAGGCGAGAACCTAAGTGTACGCGAATAAGACTACGACCATGGGCAATATATTTTGTAGCCATGAAGACATAGAACAACAAAAACGAATGAACGACTTTGAAAAACGTATACTGGAACTGGAGCAGCGCGTGTTTTTGGGTATGACTCGTGATGAGAAGGGACAGCTCGTGTTTGAAAAAGATATCGACTCAGATTATGCTCGAAATACACTCAAACAATCTCTACTTACGAACCCTAATAAGCCAGGTGCCCAAGAACCCACTTCTCTCTTTTCTCTCTTATGGGGGAATCAAGATCCTGTTGACAATGGTATAGCTACCACACCTTCTACTAAATAAGATATTTTATTTGTTTTCCTAAGAATATAAACTTAACACAATAGTGTATACATCAAATTAGTTTAAAGAAGGAAATTCTTCAAAATCATTAAAATCTAATGTATTCGGTTTTTTTATAACTTCAGGGGTAAATTCAAGAAATTTCCACAAACTTTTTGGTAATGTTTTTTTAATTTCTCTTCTACACATTGGACACTCATCCTTTTCTAATTTAAATAAACATTCA
>MDTC01148276.1_pt1 | contig 39883 bp, 41 predicted proteins | sample 811181 | NCBI WGS metagenome assembly MDTC01 (sample SAMN05326644, study PRJNA326480) | marine metagenome | isolation source: seawater | place: Pacific Ocean: North | collected 2011
GCCTTAGCTTCAGCTCGTTTGAAGCGTAAAACATTACTGCTTACACAGAATATAGATACATTAGGTCAAATGTCTTGTAATCCTGCAATTGGAGGCATAGGCAAAGGGCATCTTGTTAAAGAAATTGATGCTTTAGATGGTCTTATGGCTCAAGCTATTGATATATCAGGTATTCAATTTAGAACCCTCAATTCAAGAAAAGGACCTGCAGTGAGAGCAACAAGAGCTCAAGCTGACAGAGCTTTGTACAAAGAAGCTGTTCAGAAGGCACTTTTTCAGCAAGAAAACCTCACTATTTTTCAACAATCGGTTGAAGATATGATCCTTGAAAACAACCAAGTTACAGGTGTGATCACACAAATGGGACTCACCCTATTAGCACGCTCGGTCGTGTTAACAACAGGAACTTTTTTAGGTGGGCAAATCCATATTGGCTTAAATCATTATTCTGGTGGAAGGGCTGGCGATCCATCTTCAATTGCTTTGGCTCATCGCTTACGTGAATTACCTATACGTATCGGCCGCTTGAAAACAGGCACACCACCGAGATTAAACAAGCACACTATTGATTTTTCAAATATGCAAGTTCAGCATGGTGACAACCCGACACCTGTTTTTTCTTTTTTAGGCCATCGTGATCTGCATCCTCAGCAAATTCCTTGTTATATCACACATACAAATGAAAAAACACATGATGTGATACGTCAATACTTAGATCAAAGCCCCATGTATTCTGGAGAAATAGAGGGAGTTGGTCCTAGATACTGTCCTTCTATTGAAGATAAAATTGTACGCTTTGCAAGCAAAAATAGTCATCAAATATTTGTAGAGCCTGAAGGGTTAAACTCTCCAGAGATCTATCCAAATGGTATATCGACAAGCTTGCCTTTTGAAGCTCAAACAAAAATTATCCGATCAATTGCAGGGTTCGAGCAAGCAGAGATCCTTCGACCAGGTTACGCTATTGAGTATGACTATTGCGATCCAAGAGATCTAAAAAGCTCTTTAGAAACTAAAGCGATCGCAGGTTTATTTTTTGCAGGTCAGATCAATGGCACAACAGGATATGAAGAAGCTGCAGCGCAAGGTTTGTTAGCTGGTGTTAATGCTGCACGCTTATCTCAAGATCTAGATCCTTGGTCGTTGCGTCGCGATCAAGCCTATTTAGGCGTTTTAGTTGATGATCTCTCTACATTAGGAACAAAAGAACCTTACCGCATGTTTACTTCACGTGCTGAATATCGCCTTTTGTTACGCGAAGACAATGCTGATTTGAGACTTACAGAGATCGGTCGCGATCTAGGTTTGGTAGGAGAGAAGCGTTGGCAAGCTTATAACCAAAAACAAGAAATGATAGAGCAAGAGATGCAACGTTTGCGATCGCATCGTATTCATCCAAAATCTGATCTATCTGAGCGTTTGGATCCGCACTTAGATACAAAGATCTCCAAAGAAGCTACTTTTGAAGAGTTATTGCGTCGCCCAGATCTTAATTATGAAAAATTAATGTCTATTGAAGGTTTTGGCCCTCAAATTGAGTGTGAGCAAGCAGCATTACAGGTTGAAATTCAAGTTAAATATGCAGGTTATATCGAACGTCAGAATAATGAAGTCGAGAAAATGAACCGCCATGAAACAACAGGTTTACCTCTAGATCTCGATTATGCTCAGATTCCAGGTTTATCAAATGAAGTCGTTATGAAGCTTAATCAATTTAAGCCTGAAACAGTGGGACAAGCTTCGCGAATATCTGGTATAACACCTGCTGCAATATCTATTTTGTTGATTTATCTTAAAAAGATAGGGTTGTTAAAAAAAGCAAGCTGATAGAAAGCTTTAAGTTGATAACGCGTCTACATCAAACTTTTATCAATGAGCTTTATGACGAGAAAGTAGAATAAAATAATCAGGTATAGCTATGATTTTGGAAAAACTCCTTTCATAATAGAGCTCATTACATATCTATGAGAAAAAGCAGTGTTAGTAAATCAATTAAATCATTACTTATCTGAGTCTTCGATTATCTGCTCAAAAGAGCAGCAAGAGCAGTTATTAAATTTTGTGAGCTTATTACACAAGTGGAATAAAGCCTATAATTTAACATCAGTACGTTCAATTGAGCAAATGTTAGTGCGCCATATTATGGACAGTGCTGTGGTCTCACCTTACTTAGAAGGGAATCGTTTCATCGATGTGGGCTCTGGACCTGGATTACCAGGTATTGTTTTAGCTATTCTAAATCCAGATAAACATTTTGTTTTATTAGACAGTTTAGGGAAAAGGATTCGTTTTCAAACACAGGTTAGATTTGAGTTGGGACTCAAGAATATAGAGTCGTGTCACTCACGTGTAGAAGATTATCAACCTGAAAAAAAATTTGATACGGTTTTGAGTAGAGCTTTTGCATCATTGCAAGATATGATACTTTGGTGCGAACATTTATTGGATGAAAAAGGTCGCTTTTTAGCATTAAAAGGCAAACTTCATTCTGATGAATTACAAAGTATTCCTGAGCATTTCCATGTGGCGCAAGTTCATGAGTTGTTCGTACCTGAGTTAGATGAACAGCGACATTTAGTGGAGGTGATCAAACACGATTTATATGGAGATACATAGTGAACAAAATTATAGCCGTAGCTAATCAGAAGGGTGGTGTGGGTAAAACAACAACCTGTATTAACTTAGCAGCGGCACTTGCTGCTATGAAGCGTCGTGTTCTGCTTATCGATTTAGATCCGCAAGGTAATGCCACAATGGGAAGTGGCATTAATAAATATGATTTAAATCAAACTGTCTATCATTTATTGATAGAAGATATTCCTTTTCATCAAATTGTTTTAACTCAATTACCTTGTCGATATGACTTAATGCCTGCTAATGCAGATCTGACAGCTGCAAATGTAACTTTGATGGATCTTTTTTCGCGTGAAACCAGATTACGCCATGCGTTGCAACCCATAAAAGATGATTATGATTTTATTTTTATTGATTGTCCGCCATCATTGAATATGCTTACCGTTAATGCTATGGCTGCCGCCGATTCAGTTTTAGTACCGACACAATGTGAGTACTTTGCTCTAGAAGGTATCACGGAACTGCTCGACACCATCAAAAAGTTATCTCAGTTTGTCAACCCAAACTTGAAAATAGAAGGTGTATTACGCACTATGTTCGATTCAAGAAACAGATTAACACACGAAGTCTCATCACAGTTAAAACATTATTTTTCAAAGCAATTATATCAAACTGTGATTTCAAGAAATGTGCGATTGGCAGAAGCGCCTAGCCACGGTTTGCCTGTTATGTATTATGATAAATCGAGTGTTGGTGCAAAAGCATATTTAACTTTAGCTGGAGAAATGATGCGCAAACATCAAACAGAATCTGTAATATCTACTTATCAAAAAGAGAGTGCTTTATGTCTGTAAAAAAGCGAGGCTTAGGTCGAGGATTAGAAGCTTTACTCAGTACAAGCAAAGCTCAAGAAGATCAATATCCAATAGAAGCGGTTTCGGTAGAAGAACATAAACAATCAGTTCTGCATCAACTTCCTATTCACGCACTGCAGCGAGGTGCTTACCAACCTAGAAAAGATATGTCAGAGTCTTTACTGCAAGACTTATCGGCTTCGATTAAAGCACAAGGGCTTATACAACCTATTGTGGTGAGAAGTATCTCGGATGGAAAGTACGAAATTATCGCAGGAGAGAGACGTTGGCGTGCTTGTCAAATGTTGAATATGAAGAAAGTCTCTTGTGTTATCAAAGAGATGAACAATGAAACAGCTATGGCGATTGCATTGATTGAAAATATTCAGCGCGAAGATCTGAATGTAATGGAGCAAGCCACGGCTTTATTGCGTTTGGTCAATGAATGTAAGATGACACATCAAGAAGTAGCTCAAGCTGTAGGTAAGTCACGATCAGCTATCAGCAACTTGCTGCGTTTAAATCAGTTACACCGAGATGTCAAAGTACTTTTAGAGCATGGTGATTTGGAAATGGGGCATGCTCGAGCTTTGTTGGCTTTAGAATCAGTACAGCAAATTCAGGTTGCACGTATGGTAGTTGCCAAAGACATGACTGTACGAGAAACCGAAAAATATGTGCAGAAATGCTCACAAAAACAGGAGTTAAAGCCTGAAATACAGGCCGATCCCGATATACTGAAGATGCAAGATGTCTTATCTGAGCAATTGGGGACAAAAGTCATGGTACAGCATATGAAAGGCGGACGCGGCAAGTTGGTTATAAATTACGATAACCTTGAACATTTAGATGGAATATTGACACGTTTTAATTAATTTTTTTTGAATAAAAAGAAAAAACGTAAAAAGATTAAAAATTTCCTTTCTTGCATGTTGCAAACATTGGCTGAAAATGTATACTTGCGCAAGCATAAAAAAGCTTAGCTTATATCTTAGATATTAGCTTATTTGTGTATGTTTATGCAAGCAGTAGAAGAGGTCTGTATGCAAAAAAGTCCAATGACTCAAAATAAAAAAAAAGTTTATGTACTGGTTTTATTTCAAGTGATTGTAGCTTTGAGCATGTCTTTGCTTTTTCTTTTGCTTTATGGATTAAAAGAAGCATTAGACGCTTTACTAGGCGGCATTGTTGCTTTTATTCCTAATTTTGTATTTGCTTCTATGACGTTTGCTACTTTTGGTGCTCGTCAGCTCGATAAAACAATACGTTTTTTTTATTGGGGAGAAGCATTAAAAATTTTGCTAACTATCATGCTTTTCACAGTGATATTTGTTTTGAGAAAGGTAGATTTTGCTTCTTTTTTCTTAACTTATGTATTTGTACTGAGTACGCATGGGTTAGTTTTTCTCGTATCAAACAACGATAATTAGGATGAATCATGGCAGCTCACGGTGAACACACGCCGCAGGACTATATTCAACATCACTTGACTAACTTAACAGAAGGTCAAGGTTTTTGGACATGGCATCTTGATTCATTACTCTTCTCTGTTGGGCTTGGTATGTTTTTCTTATGGCTTTTTTATACAGTAGCTCAGCGTGCAACCTTAGGTGTACCAAACCGTTTACAGTGTGCTGTGGAAATGGTGGTTGAGTTTGTACAAAAAAGCGTTAAAGAATCTTTTCATGGAAGCAGTGCTTTAATTGCTCCTTTAGCTTTAACTGTGTTTGTCTGGGTCTTTTTAATGAATCTTATGGATTTAATTCCTGTTGATTGGTTGCCTCTGCTTGCACAAAAAGCTGGAATAGAATATCTGAAAGTTGTACCGAGTACAGATCTAAATATTACATTTAGTTTGTCTTTGGGTGTATTCTTTTTGATTATCTTTTACAGTATCCAAGTTAAAGGTTTAAAAGGGTTCATAAAAGAATTAACATTACAACCTTTCAACCATTGGGTAATGATACCTGTTAACTTCATTCTTGAAGCTGTTACCTTGCTCGCAAAGCCAATTTCATTAGCTTTACGTTTATTTGGTAACATGTATGCAGGTGAATTAATTTTTATTCTTATTGCTCTTATGTATTCGGGTAACTGGATGATCGCATCATTGGGTGTGGGGCTTCATATTGGATGGGCGATATTCCATATCCTCGTCATCACATTACAAGCCTTTATTTTCATGATGTTGACGATCGTTTACTTGAGTATGGCACATGAAGAACACTAAGATATTTACAATAACTAACCAACAAAATTTAAACTGGAGATTTTGATGGAAACTGTACTGGGTTTCACTGCAATTGCTGTTGCTTTATTAATTGGCTTAGGTGCTTTAGGTACCGCTATTGGTTTTGGTTTATTAGGCGGAAAGTTTTTAGAAAGCGCTGCACGTCAACCTGAACTTGCTCCTATGCTGCAAGTTAAAATGTTTATTGTTGCAGGTCTTCTTGACGCAGTAACGATGATCGGTGTAGGTATTGGTTTATACATGCTATTTACCAATCCACTCGGTAATATGTTGTCTTAATCGACTTGTAATATTAATTTGAGATAGGAGAAGCTATTGTGAATATAGGCGCTACTCTAGTTGGGCAAACGATAGCTTTCATTCTCTTTGTGTGGTTCTGCATGAAGTATGTATGGCCACCGCTTATCGCTTCTATAGAAAAGCGTCAGCAAGTGATTGCTGACGGTTTGTCTAAGGCTCAAAAAGCTGAAAAAGATTTAGTATTAGCACAGCAAAAGGCTGCAGAATATCTTAAAGAAGCAAAGCTTAAAGCGAATGAAATTATAGAACAGGCAAATTCACGCAAAGTTCAAATTATTGATGAAGCGAGAGTGGATGCGGAAAGCGTAAGAAATAAAATTATTGCGCAAGGTCAAGCTGAAGTTGATAGTGCTCGCAACAAAGCAAGAGAAGAGCTGCGCGTGCAAATTGCTTCACTTGCAACACTTGGTGCTGAAAAAATTCTCAGCCGCTCAGTTGATCAAACTGTTCAAAACGATATTGTTGATCAGTTAATTGCTGAGATTTAATAAGGATCTGCGTTATGGAAAATCTAAAAACCATCGCTCGGCCTTATGCTCAAGCTGTTTTTTCAATTGCATTAAAAGATAAATCTTTTTCTGTATGGCAAGATAGATTAACTTTTTTTTCTGCAGTAGCAAAAGAGCCTTCAATGAGGCAGTTTGTATCAGGTGTATTATCAACAGATAAGTCACTTTTGGCTTTTAGTGAAGTATGTCGAGAACATGCAGATGAATCGAGTCGTCGCTTATTAGAAGTGATGGCATCTAACCAGCGCTTAAATGCATTGCCTGAAGTAGCTGAACATTTTTCAGAACTCTATCTTCAGTGGCTCAAAGAAATTGAAGTTGAAGTGGTATCTGCATATCCTTTGAATTCAGAGCAAGAGCTTGCATTACAACAAGCATTGGAAAAGCGTTTCTCTCAAAAAATTAAATTGAACTGTCATCTTGATACCGATTTGATTGGTGGTCTACGCATCAAAATCGGAGATGAAGTTATTGATGGCTCTTTACGAGACAAGCTCACTCGTATGAAGAAATTATTACAGTCGTAATTGAGGATTAAACTATGCAATTAAGCTCTACAGAAATTAGTGATTTAATTAAGCAGCGTATTGAGCAGAGTCATGTTGCACCTGAAATTAGAAATGAAGGTTCGATTGTTTCCGTAAGTGACGGTATCATTCGAATTCATGGTATTGCTGATGCAATGCAAGGTGAAATGATCGCTCTACCAGGTGATCGCTATGCTATTGCTTTGAACTTAGAACGCGATTCAGTGGGTGCTGTTGTGATGGGACCTTATGCTGACTTAGCAGAAGGCATGAAAGTCAAAACAACAGGACGTATTTTAGAAGTACCTGTTGGCCGAGGCTTATTAGGGCGTGTTGTCAACACCTTGGGTCAGCCTATTGATGGTAAAGGCACAATCGATAATGATGGCTTTGCTCCTGTTGAAATGATTGCTCCTGGCGTAATTGATCGTCAATCTGTATCGCAACCTGTTCAAATAGGTTATAAAGCTGTTGATTCTATGATCCCTGTTGGTCGAGGTCAGCGTGAGCTGATCATTGGTGACCGTCAAACAGGTAAAACTGCACTTGCTATTGATGCGATCATCAATCAGAAAGATTCAGGCATTAAATGTGTGTACGTTGCAATAGGTCAAAAAGCATCAACCATTGCGAACGTGGTACGTAAGCTAGAAGAGCATAATGCTCTCGCACATACCATCGTTGTTGTAGCGACAGCATCAGAAGCAGCTGCTCTACAATACTTAGCACCTTACTCTGGTTGTACTATGGGTGAATATTTCCGTGATCGCGGTGAAGACGCATTGATTGTTTATGATGACTTATCGAAACAAGCGGTGGCTTATCGTCAAATTTCACTCTTGCTAAGACGTCCGCCAGGACGAGAAGCTTTCCCAGGTGATGTATTTTACTTGCATTCGCGTTTACTTGAGCGTGCCTCTCGTGTTAATGAAGCTTATGTTGAGAAGTTCACCAAAGGTGCTGTAAAAGGTAAAACAGGATCTTTAACTGCGTTGCCTATCATTGAAACGCAAGCAGGTGATGTATCAGCTTTCGTACCAACGAATGTAATTTCTATTACAGACGGTCAGATTTTCCTTGAAACAGACTTGTTCAACTCAGGTATTCGCCCTGCGGTGAACCCAGGTATTTCTGTTTCTCGAGTAGGTGGTGCCGCGCAAACTAAGATTGTGAAAAAGCTATCAGGTGGTGTAAGAACCGCTTTAGCTCAATACCGTGAACTTGCGGCGTTTTCACAATTTGCATCAGATCTGGATGATGAAACAAGAAAACAGCTAGAACACGGTGAGCGTGTGACAGAGCTGATGAAGCAAGCACAGTATGCACCTATGAGTGTTGCAGAGCAGGCTCTTGTTTTATTTGCGGTAGAGAAAGGCTTTTTAGAGAATGTTTCAGTTGATAAGATTGCATCTTTTGAGTCGTCTCTCTTATCTTATGCGCGCCTTGAGTATAGCTCTTTGCTTGCTAGCATCAATCAAACTGGTGACTACAACTCAGAAGTTGAAGCACAATTGAAAACATTGCTTGAACAGTTTGTGTTAACACAAACATGGTAACTGAACAATCAATGTACCATTGAGTTTGATAAGGGGAGCATAGATGGCTGTTGCGAAAGAAGTAAAAACAAAGATTTCTAGTGTACAAAATACACGCAAAATCACCTCTGCAATGGAAATGGTTGCAGCGAGTAAAATGCGCAAAGCACAAGAGCGCATGAGTGCAAGCCGACCTTATGCTGAAACTATTTTGAAAGTGATCACACATGTTGCCAGAGGCCATTTAGAATATAAACATTCTTATATGGTCGAGCGTGATGTAAAACGTGTTGGTTATATCTTAGTTTCAACAGATCGCGGCTTGTGTGGTGGTTTAAATGTTAACTTATTTAAAAATTTAAGTTCAGATATTAAATCATGGGCTGATAAAAATGTTGAGGTTGAGTTTGCAACGATAGGTAGTCGTGGCTCTCAGTTCTTAGAACGCTTTGGTGGTAAAATTTGTGCACATACTTGTGGACTAGGCGATGCACCTCTTTTATCTGACTTAGTGGGTTCAGTTCGAGTCATGTTACAAGCCTATGATTCTGGACATTTAGATCGCTTATACATTGTGCACAATAAGTTTGTGAATACAATGAAACAGACACCTGTTATTGAGCCTCTACTACCTTTGCCTAAATCAGAAGATGAAGAAATCTTACATCAGTGGGATTATATTTATGAGCCTGATGCAAAAGAGTTACTCGATAAATTACTATTGCGCTATATTGAAGCGCAAGTTTATCAAGGTGTTGTAGAAAATGTTGCTTCAGAAATGGCTGCACGTATGGTTGCGATGAAGGCTGCGACTGATAATGCAGGCGAGCTCGTTAAAGATCTACAACTTGTATACAACAAAGCACGTCAGGCAGCAATTACTCAAGAACTGTCTGAGATTGTCGGCGGCGCAGCCGCTGTTTAGACAGTAGCAATAATTTTAGAGGAATATCATGAGTAAAGGTATTATTGTCCAAGTTATCGGCGCTGTTGTGGACGTTGAGTTTCCACAAAATGCCGTGCCGCAAGTGTATGACGCTCTTAAAGTCATTCAAGGCGAACAGACATTAGTTTTAGAAGTACAACAGCAGCTTGGCGGTGGCGTGGTTCGTGCTATTGCAATGGGTTCTACAGATGGTTTACGTCGTAGCCTTGAAGTTGAAAATACAAAAGCACCTATCTCTGTGCCTGTTGGAAATCAGACACTAGGCCGCATTATGAATGTTCTAGGCGAGCCTGTCGATGAAGCAGGTCCTATTGAAGCTGAAGAGCATTATGTGATTCACCGTGAAGCACCTTCGTATGAAGATCAGTCAAATTCAACTGAGCTTTTAGAAACGGGCATCAAAGTTATTGACTTGATTTGTCCTTTTGCTAAAGGTGGTAAAGTAGGCTTATTTGGTGGAGCTGGTGTAGGTAAGACCGTCAACATGATGGAGCTTATCAATAACATCGCTAAAGCACACTCAGGCTTATCTGTTTTTGCAGGTGTCGGTGAGCGTACGCGTGAAGGTAATGACTTTTATTATGAGATGCAAGAGTCTGGCGTTTTAGATAAAGTGGCTATGGTTTACGGTCAGATGAATGAACCACCTGGATGCCGTTTACGTGTTGCTTTAACGGGCTTATCCATGGCGGAAAAGTTCCGTGATGAAGGCCGTGATGTCTTGTTATTTATTGACAATATTTATCGTTACACACTAGCGGGAACTGAAGTCTCGGCTTTATTAGGTCGTATGCCTTCTGCTGTAGGTTACCAGCCAACACTTGCTGAAGAAATGGGTGTTCTACAAGAGCGTATTACTTCAACGAAGACAGGATCTATTACTTCTGTTCAAGCTGTCTATGTACCTGCAGATGACTTGACGGATCCATCTCCGGCAACAACTTTTGCTCACTTAGATGCAACGGTTGTATTGAGTCGTGATATTGCATCTCGTGGTATTTATCCTGCGATTGATCCGCTTGAGTCGAGCTCTCGCCAGCTTGATCCTTTGGTCGTGGGTCAAACACATTATGAAGTTGCACGTGGTGTACAGCAAGTAACTCAGCGTTACAAAGAGCTTAAAGATATTATTGCAATCTTGGGTATGGACGAGTTATCAGATGATGATAAAACAACCGTTTACCGTGCTCGTAAGATTGAAAAGTTCTTATCACAGCCTTTCTTTGTTGCTGAAGTGTTCACGGGTGCTCCCGGTAAGTACGTTTCACTAGAAGATACGATTCGTAGCTTTAAAGGTTTGCTTGAAGGTGAGTACGATCATATCCCAGAGCAAGCATTTTATATGGCAGGCTCTATAGATGAAGTGCTTGAGCGAGCGAAAGAGCTAACCGCTGCATAGGAGAGAGTATATGAATACCGCTTCTATTCAGTTAGATGTTGTAAGCGTAGAAAAGTCTATTTTTTCTGGCAAAGTACAGCATATACAAGTCACGGGATCTGAAGGTGAGATGGGGATTAAAGCAGGCCACGCGCCGCTGATTACCTCTATCAAACCTGGTATGGTACATATCGTTAAAGAAGATAATACTGATGCGTATATTTACATATCAGGTGGTATGCTTGAGATTCAGCCTTCAAATGTGAGTGTTTTAGCGGATGTGGCAGCAAGAGCTGAAGATCTTGATGAGCAAGCTGCATTGAGCGCTAAAAAACAAGCAGAAGAAAAGCTTTCGAATAAAGGTCAAGACTTTGATCATAATGCTGCATCGCAAGAGCTTATACAAGCTGTGGCACAGTTGCAGTTGATTAAAAAGTTAAAGCGTAAGTAAAGACGTGATCATTGAGAGTGTATTGCACATACGAAAAGGGCAGCAAAAAGCTGCTCTTTTTTTTCACCTCTGCTTTTCAAGATTGCGTGTATGATATATTCTTTTTTGAGAAATTTTCCTTTCTTTGGTATCATTGCACTATTAAAATTAATTTATAAAACAAAAACTAAGGTCTATCAGGCATGACATTAAAAGTTATTATTCTCGCAGCAGGTAAAGGCTCAAGGATGAAGTCTCAGCTTCCTAAAGTGTTGCATCGCATTGCAGGCAAGCCTATGGTTGAGCATGTAATTGATGTTGCATCAGAGGTTGGAGCGCAACAAACTTATATTGTGTATGGTCATGGTGGCGATCAGCTACAAGCTGCTTTACAGGAGCACCCATTAACTTGGATTCATCAAAGTGAGCAACTTGGTACAGGCCATGCTGTTCAGCAATCCATATCTTGTATTGATGATTCAGATCAAGTTTTAATTTTATATGGTGATGTACCACTTATTACCTCGGAAACGCTTAAAACACTTTTGGTTGCACAGCAAGAGCAAGGTGCTGCGATGCTGACGATGCAGCTTGATGATCCTACAGGATATGGTCGTATTTTATATCAAGATGCTTGTGTATCTGGTATTGTTGAAGAGAAAGATGCAACATCTGAGCAAAAGCAGTTGCAGCAAGTTAATACAGGTATTTTTGCGGTTGAAGGCCAAGATTTGAAAAAGTGGTTAGGCCAAATTAAAAATGCAAATGCCCAGCAAGAATATTATCTTACAGATATTGTTGCACTAGCTTATCAAGATAAAAAAGCCTTCGCTTGCGTTCATGTAGAAGATGTTTTAGAAGTGACAGGCGTGAACAATCGCATGCAACAGGCGATGCTTGAGCGTGCTTATCAAGCTAAAAAAGCGCAAGAATTAATGTTGCAAGGCGTGACACTCATTGATCCTGCACGCATTGATGTGCGTGGCCAAGTCGAGGTTGGGCAGGATGTGAGTATAGACGCCAATGTTGTACTAGAAGGACAAGTGAAGCTGGGTTCAGGTGTTCAAATTGGTGCGCATGTTGTGCTCAAAAATTGTGTTATTGGGGATCATGTCATCATTGAGCCTATGAGCATTATAGAGGGTGCTGTGATAGGTGATGCATGTACTATTGGGCCTTTTGCTCGATTGCGCCCCGGTACCCATTTGATGGGACAAAACCGCGTGGGTAACTTTGTCGAAATGAAAGCGACCACAATGGGGTGCCAATCAAAAGCCAATCACTTGACTTACCTTGGAGACAGCACCATTGGCCAAAAAGTGAATATTGGTGCAGGCACGATCACTTGTAATTATGATGGTGCGTTTAAGCATCAGACACAGATTGAAGATGACGTGTTTATTGGCTCAGGCACACAACTTATCGCACCTGTGGTGATTAAACAAGGTGCGACGGTAGGTGCGGGGTCAACCATTAGTAAAGATGTTGAGGAACAGGTGCTAGCATTAACTCGATCTCAGCAAAAGACGGTTGCAAATTGGTCAAGACCTAAAAAAAAGTAAATTTAATATATTGTGAAGATAAATAAGTAGGTGATTTATGTGCGGTATTGTGGGCGCATGTGCTCAAAGAAATGTAGCTGATATTCTCATTGAAGGTTTAAAGCGTTTAGAGTATAGAGGTTATGATTCTGCTGGTGTTGCAACCTTAGATCAAGGCGTTTTAAAAAGAGAGCGTCGTATTGGAAAAGTGAAAGCTTTAGAAGATGCTTTAAGCGCATCAGAGTTGCTTGGGCATACGGGTATTGCGCACACAAGATGGGCGACACACGGTGCACCGAGCGAAGAGAATGCACACCCTCATGTGTCTCAAGATCGTTTTGCTGTAGTACACAATGGTATTATTGAAAATCATGCAACATTGCGCCAAGAGCTTTGTGCATTGGGTTATCATTTTGAATCAGACACTGATACCGAAGTGATTGTGCATTTAGTTGATCATAAGATGAAGACTGAAGCGTCTTTATTGCATGCTGTACAAGCTGTAGTAAGCCTATTACATGGTGCTTATGGTATGGTGGTCATCGATCAAGCATCTCCAGATGAGATGGTGGTTGCGCGTTCAGGTAGTCCTCTTGTTATTGGTTACGGTGTGGGCGAGCATTTTGTTGCATCAGACCAATTGGCTTTACTTCCTGTAACACATAAGTTCTCTTTTTTAGAAGAAGGCGATGTTGCGCACATTACAGCAAAAAAAGTAATCATCTATGATGCTGGTGGTCAGCAAGTTGAGCGTAGTGTTGTCGATTCAGATGCAACGTATGAATCGAGTGACAAAGGTGCTTATCGTCATTATATGTTGAAAGAAACCTATGAGCAGCCTGAAGCTATCAAGCGCACTTTAGCGGATCGTATTGATCATGACCAACTCAAAGAAGATATATTTGGTGCAAACTCTAAAGATCTATTAAAAGATATTGAGCATATCCAAATTATTGCTTGTGGTACCAGTTATCATGCTGGATTAACAGCTAGGTATTGGTTGGAACAGTATGCAGGTGTGTCGTGCCAAGTTGAGATTGCCTCAGAGTTTCGTTATAGGAAAAGTTATTTACACCCTAAAAGTTTGTTGGTCACCCTATCACAATCGGGAGAGACAGCTGATACTTTAGCAGCTCTAAGACTGGCAAAAGAGCTAGGTTATAGCTCAACCCTAACTATTTGTAATGCACCATCGAGCTCAATGGTACGTGAGTCAGATATGGTGTACTTGATGAAAGCAGGACCTGAAGTGGGAGTGGCTTCTACCAAAGCTTTTACGGTTCAGCTTACAGCTTTACTGTTGTTAACAGGCGCAATCGCACAATATAAAAATCAAGGTCAAACTTTGATCCCGCAATTGATTCAAAGCTTACAAGAGCTGCCACAAAAGCTAGAGCAAACCTTAACTTTAGCAACGGATATTGAGCGCTTAGCAGAAGACTTTGCTGAAAAGCATCATGCACTCTTCTTAGGCCGAGGCGAGCATTATCCGATAGCAATGGAAGGTGCTTTAAAGCTTAAAGAAATTTCCTATATCCATGCAGAAGCTTATGCTGCAGGTGAATTGAAACATGGTCCTCTAGCGTTAATCGATAACGATATGCCTGTGATTGTGGTCGCACCGAATAATAAGCTTTTAGAGAAGTTGCATGCAAATGTTGAAGAAGTTCGCGCACGTGGTGGGCTTATGTATGTATTTGCCGATGCACAAGCACAATTTGAAAGTGATGACACCATGAAGGTCATTCCTGTACCGCATTGTGATGCCTTTATTGAGCCTATTATCTATACCGTTCCTTTGCAGCTTTTATCTTATTATGTTGCTTTGATTAAAGGTACTGATGTGGATCAGCCTCGAAATTTGGCTAAGTCGGTTACGGTAGAATAATAAACCTTAACTGAGAACAGAAAAATAGATAAAGTGTACAAAAATTTTATGTAATTAACTGTTTAGATTGACTTAAACCGTTATCTCTGTATCTTTATGATTAATAAGAGGTAACGGTTTTTTTATATGTTTAAAGGGAATTAAAATGATGTCAGATGAAATCAAGATGTATCGGAGAGATATTGAAAAAATTATAATAGAAAGTGGTTTAGCAGAGAGATCGGGTGGCCTTTTGTATAGTAGTTATGAAACCCTAAGAAAAGGTGATTGGTATTTTCTTGGGCAAAACCCCGGCGGCGAGATCGACTCCGAAGATGAATATGATAAAATCATCAAACACATATATAATTCTGATCCATGTTTCAACGCTTATTTTGATGAGAAGTGGGAGGACAAACAGGGTCGCATTTGCTCCGCAGGCTCACAGCACCATCAGGTCAATATTAAGAAGTTCTTTTCGATATTGGGCGTTGACTTACGAGAGACTTGTTCGAGTAATTTATCTTTTGTGAGATCAAGAACGACTCAGTCTTATTCTGGAAGTCTGTTAAAAGACGCTAAGCTCTGTTGGAAAGTGCATCAATACTTACTTAACATTGTCAGGCCTAAAAATATATTATGTAATGGATCCAAGGCCAGTGATTTCATTTTAAGAAACATGAAAAATGTCAAATATGCATTGCACCAGAAAAAAAAGGTCAGCAATAAACTGACATGTTACTCCTATGTGGGAGATCTGTTGCTTTCAAACACAGATAAACCTCTGACGAATGTGCGCTTGTTCTCTGTTCCTCACCTTGGAATCTATCGATGTTATCCTGAAGCTGCACAGTGGGTTAGTTCTCTGGCTCAATAAGCAGTTTAAGTCTTCATGTTCATCACACAAAAAGATAGAGTTTTCTCTGAGATGCAGCTTTAGGCTATGTATGTTTGATCAGAGTAAGTATGAACTGTCTATAATTAGATTTAAGTAAAGTTAAAAATAGACATCAGCGTTATGCCAAGATCAAACTTAAGCTATGTTGTGATGAGCTTGCTTTGTGTTAGCTTTACGTCCTACTCTTTCGCTGCTCGTATAGAGTTGATCCCTCAAGCACAAGAAATTGCTTCAGATATTTTTTGGTTGTGTAAAGATATGAAAACTCCCAGCTGGCCACGTCCAGATCGTGGGATTGATACGACTTTAGAGCAGTTTGAGTGGAGTCAAAAGTCTTTATCTGCTCATGTAGTGAAACTAAGAGCAATTTATCCTGATGAGCGTTATCTAAAGTATATTATTCGTGGTAAGCCACTGAATCAATGGATAGAGGTATGTGATCGTAAGGTTGATGCGTATCGTTTGGCAAAGCTGCCCAAACCTCAGCGTTATGCTCAGCAACAGATGCTCTCTGCATTGGAGGTTTGTCGCCGAGGTCAAAATTTAATACGAAATCAACACACTCAAGTACAGATGAAGTCTCTATATAAAAAATATAAAAAATTAATGCAGCAAGCTTCTAAGTTAGATCCACTTGTTAATTTATGGAAAAAATATGATATAGAGCAATGCGAGAAAGAGTTTGTTGAGCCTTATCAATCCTTGAAAGTGCAGCCTGCATCACATAAACCCTCTCCTCATTTTAAGCCTCACTCGAGTATGTTAGGAGAAGGAACAACTCAATTTGGACACGGTCTTGTGGCCGTGTTGAAGCAGTATGATATAGGTAAAATAACGCTATCTGATTTATCAACCCATCTTTACACCTTAAAAGAGAGTGAGTTTTTTATGCTCACTGCAATTTTAGAAGATTATGTTATTTATAGTATTGCTGATGAGTATGGTGTTTTTTTCCATCTCGCCATGAAGAAAAAATCTAAGCAAAAGTATAGACAAGGTCAATATTTATTGCACAAGCATGCCTATAAAGCTCATGGCACGATAGAATATAGATATAAGCGCATTCTTGCTTTTCATACTTATAAACAGCCAAGTTAGCTTTGCTTTCTTTTTATTAGAATATATGGAATATAAGCATAAAATAAATTTACTTTTATACTTACTTGAAGAGGTAGTAAAACAGTTTGAGTTGTTTTCATGTTCTTTTTTTCTTTTTTCTTACCCTTTTTTTTTTCATAACCCAAAAGTACTTTAGTAAAGTCCATAACTACTGATTATTAAATAATTTTTTTATTCATAGTGTTTTTTTTAAAATTGATTTTTATTTCCTTTTTGTTTTTTTATTTGGCATATAAAACAATATCTTATGATTGCTTTAGCCTATTTCTTATTTTTTTATGAATGAGTTATAGATCCTGTTTATCATTTCTAGTTGCACATTTGATAGTTATTTATACTCTTACTCAGCTATTAAAAATAACTTTGATATTGGTTTGCTCTCCTTTTATTATTTTATTCTTAGTTGAATGTTGGCGTATTTAAATAAGTGATAATTCAGAGAGATAAAGGTCATCATCATATATACCAATGGAATACAGGAAAAGGAGATTCAATGGATTTAAAAATAGATAAATTGATCAGGCTATCTAAGTTTATGCCAGGTTGGTTACAATCAAGAATGATTCTTTTAGATTTTGATGCAGTATCTTATGGCAAGATTAATTTAAGAAGTAGAACTTGGTTTGAGATATCAACAAAAATGGATTGGTTGCACCAGTATTATGCAGACGGAATAGATGTGCATGCAGCGCAAAGGTTTAAAGAGAACTTAGTTTTTTGGCACGATTTAGACAGGCATCATCATAATTTTTTAAAGATGACAGCACCTCAAAGTAGGCGTTTTGATTTGAGTATACGTTATGATCATGAAATAGAATATATTACTTTAACTTATCCCCACCAGTTTGAAATAAAGCAGCCTACCTACTTTTATAAAATATTGCATGCTTTATCTTTTGAGGTAAATAAAAAAATGCGAAGAGAGAGAAGTAGAATTACGCTACCTTATCGTATTAAAAATGCAGCTATTTTACAGGAAACTATGCGTGATAGCGGGAACAAACCTGATCAGAAAGTCGATATTCAGGCTCAAAAGAAATATGCTTTTAACAATGTATTTCTCACCGCTCTAGAGTTGAAATATGTAGCATGCTTGTTATCTATGATGAGCTTTAAGGAGATAGCCTATCACTTCTCATGCAGTGATACTGCCGTGAGAAAAAAAGTGAATACGATAAAGAGTAAATTAGGCAATGAAAATATGTCTAATTCAAGTCTCTTTAAAGCATTAAAGTCTCAAGGTGTATTGATTGCTTGTATACCTGATATTGTTTGATATTTTTGATGTATGCATAAGGTCAATCTGAGTAGAGCTACAACCTATATTACAGGAAGTTATGGGTTGTAGAATGATGGAGCTCATTTTCTTTAGAGGCCAAGTATGCTTCAAGTCCTTTTTGTCTGAGATCGCACGCAATACAAGATTGACAGCCTGTTCCTATGATACCGTTATAGCAGGTTAAGGTTTCATTTTTAATAAATTCGAGTTGCTTATATTGATCAGCAAGAGCCCAGGTTTCTGCTTTAGTGAGCCACATGAGTGGCGTTTGGATATCGAGTTCATAATCCATACCTAAAGAAAGAACTTTTTGCTGCGCTTGAACAAAGTCATGGCGACAATCGGGATAATTTGAAAAATCGGTTTCACAAACGCCGGTGATCAAGGTTTTTGCCCCTATTTGATAAGCGTATATGCCAGCTAAAGTTAAAAAGAGGATATTACGTCCTGGTACAAAAGAGCTTGGGATATCTTGATCATAATGTTGACTTGGAACCGGAATGTCATCACGTGTTAATGCGCTGATGCTGAGTTCATTTAACAAAGTTACATCCATAATCTTATGTTGATATACTTCAAGTTTTTTACAAATGTTCCGTGCGACTTCAATTTCTTGCTTATGTCTTTGACCATAGTCGAAGGTTACACAATGTATTTCATCAAAATGTTGCTGTGCTTGAATGAGGCAGGTGGTTGAGTCTTGTCCACCGCTAAAAATAACAATTGCTTTGTTCATTCTATTTTTCTTATTTATTGCAGAAGTTGTACAAAGGAACAGCACCCTAAAAAAGGGTGCTTGACTAAGGTATATAATTCATTTAAAACGCTGAGCGTATATAGTCTCTATATTCGGGCTGCCAGAAGTTGTTGTCAATCACTTTTTGTAGCTTTTCATCTGTCATAGGTTTTGCAACACCATCTTCAAATGCTTGTTTTGCTACAGCAAATGCAATTTTGCGGCTCACTACATGAATTTCTTCAATGGTAGGGAGTAAGCCGCCTTGTCCCGTTTGAGCCAGAGGAGAACACTCAGCTAGTGCCTCACTAGAAGCCATAAGCATCCGATCTGTTACTCGCGTTGCCTGACAAGAAATAATACCTAAACCTATACCAGGGAAAATATAACTATTGTTGCATTGTGGAATGCTATATTCTTTGCCGTCAAAGCTTACAGGATCAAATGGGCTGCCTGTGGCAACAATGGCTTTTCCTTTTGTCCATTTAATAATATCTTCAGGTTTTGCTTCAACACGGCTTGTAGGGTTGGAAAGCGGGAAGATAACAGGTTGCTCACACCGTGCAGCCATGGATTCGATAATATCTTTTGTAAACATACCAGCAGCACCTGATACACCAATTAAGATACTTGGTTTGGTATGATGAATCACATCTTGCAGTGATGCATTTTGCTCTTTGAGATTCCAAGGTTTTAAGCTCTCGGGTGCATGTGCTAACTTCTTCTGGAAGGCTAACAAATTAGGCATGTCACTTTGTAGTAAGCCCCAGCGATCAACCATAAAGACTTGAGCACGTGCTTGCTCATCACTAATACCTTCTTTTATCATTTGTGCAATAATGGCTTCAGCAATACCACATCCTGCAGAACCGGCACCGAGAAAAACGACTTTTTGTTTGCTTAGTTGGCGATTGCTGGATTTACATGCAGCTAGAAGAGAACCGACAGTTACAGCTGCGGTACCTTGAATATCATCATTGAAGCAGCAAACTTTATCTTTATAGATATCAAGTAAAGGCATTGCGTTTTGGATAGAGAAATCTTCAAACTGTATGAGCACATTAGGCCAGCGGCGTGTAGCTGCTTCAATGAACATTTCTACAAAATCATAATACTCTTTGTCACGAATACGGTTTTGACGCCATCCCATATAAAGTGGATCGTTGAGCAAGATAGGATTATCGGTTCCGACATCTAATGTAACCGGTAGTGTATAAGCAGGGCTGATACCACCACAAGCTGTATAGAGTGAAAGTTTACCAATAGGAATACCCATACCTCCGATACCTAAATCACCAAGACCTAGGATACGCTCGCCATCGGTGACGACAATAATTTTAACATTGGTTTTGTTTGCATTATTTAAAATGGCATCTATTTTATCTCGATTAGGGTAAGAGATAAAAACACCTCGGCTGCGGCGGTAGTTATTTGAATATTTTTCGCAAGCAGCACCTACAGTAGGAGTATAAATGATGGGCATCATTTCACTTGTGTGCTGCGACACAAGCTGATAGAACAGAGTTTCGTTAGTGTCTTGGATATTTCTTAAATAAATATATTTTTGTAAGTCATTAGAAAAGCTGGAGTATTGTTGATAGGCTCTATCTGTTTGCTCTTCAATGGTTTCAATAGTCTCAGGTAGTAGTCCGTCGAGGTTGAATGCTATGCGCTCTTCCTCATTAAAAGCTGTGCCTTTGTTTAGCAATGATGATTCCAATATTGCAGCACCTGCAAAAGGAATATAAAGAGGTCGTTTTTTGTCTTCCATTAATGAGCCTTTAACTTTACAAAATAAATATTAAATATTAAGCATTATTATACCACACAAAGCATAAAAATAGAGAGTTTCATCATGATTTTGTATGGTATCAAATTTACAGTGCGCCTATTATTTTTTTGTTTATTAAGAGATGACCTTTGTTTATTTTTACTTTCATTTGATAGTTTCCTAAGTCTGTTTTGGTGACGACTTTCTCTTTTTCATAGATAGGCAATAAAGTATGCATAATAGGATAGATAGATTCAATATTTTTGCTAAAAGTAAGATTAAGGTTACCTTTAATCTGATCTATATAATGCTCGAAACCATCTATTTTCTTTTCAATATATGCGGGAAATTTAACTTCCCCATCTAACTTCATATCAACTTGATTATATCCTGTTTTGATTTGGTTAATTTGCAAAAGAATAGGGGTAGGGTTAACCGTGTTTAAAAGTGTTCGAGCTTTGTTTTCATTCATGTTTTCAGTATAGATACCGAGCTCAGAATATAGTTTTGCAACTTGCTTATGAATGCCTTGTACACGAATATCAGCAGAGAAGTCATCAAAATTCACAGGTGATTCACTTGAGATATATAAACTTTTCATGGTCCATAAATTCTCAAGCTTTACTTGTTTCTTTGGAGGCTCATTCACATTGTAACGCAAAAAGAGTTCATTTATTCTAAAAAGTGTTTCACTGATTCGATATGCATGTATTTCATCAACTTGAAGACTTAATTGAGTTGTCCAAGGTTGTTGTTTGAGCATATCGAAAAGTAATTCTGTATGTAGATTATTAAACTCTATAGATTCGTAGTTTTTATTTTCTAACTTTACATGATCAAGATAAATATTTAAGGTGTTATATTGTAGATTTCTATCCGATTCATAAAAGAACTTCATATCATCAAATTTTATTTTTTTAGGATAATTTATCTTGAAAGGCTTAACAGATAATTGGCTTGTAATCCGTTGAGTAATCACCGTATATTGCCAGTTCCACTGATAGTTAAGTTGTTCCCATACCTTTGAGTTGATGCTAAAGGGGTGAGCAGTATTAATTTTGACCTTGTTCTGGCAGTCTATATAAAAAGGCCAGACTTTACACTTTTGCTTGATAGTAAAAGTGACAGGCTCTTTGAGTTGAACATGAATTTTATTTTCATCAAAGTAAGTTTGATACAAAGTAATGACGTATTGATCTTCTTGGTTTAAGCTCAAACTTTTTTTCGACTTGAATTTGATTTGAATCCCTTCTTCTTGAAATTTCTCATTGTATTGCTTTACAACACTTTGATTAAACTGATCAAAATGTGTGCTGGTATAATAAGTGCTTACGCTGGTGAACATGGCTAAGAGCAAGATGCTGCCAACGAGCAAGATGATCATAATTAGCCTTACATAGTTGATTCAAAAAGTATTGATTCTTTCATATTAGCTAATCTCAGCTAGATTAGCTAAATCTAACCCAAAAATTAATTGTATTTCTTTATTTTATGCAATGTCAGTCGTATTGGCTTTTAAATGATAAAAAGTATTGACAATAAATGCGTATTCTCTTTATGTTGGATCCCGATTGAGGTGATGTAACTTATGATGATATAACTTATGCATTTGAGAGGGAACTATGTCCAGTGCAGGGAAACAGTTTAGAGAGGCAGTTAAATCAGCACAACCACTGCAGGTTGTAGGGGTTATTAATGCTTATTTTGCTGTGATGGCAGAAAAAGTTGGGTTTCAAGCGCTTTATTTATCGGGTGCTGGCGTAGCGAATGCTTCGTTAGGCTTGCCTGATTTAGGTATGAGTGAACTCGAAGATGTTTTAACGGATGCGCAGAGAATTGTGCGGGCGACTTCTTTACCTTTGCTTGTTGATATTGATACAGGTTGGGATAACATAACACAAACAATACAAGTTTTTGAGGCAGCGGGTGTTGCAGCGGTACAAATCGAAGATCAGATTGCAGCAAAGCGTTGTGGACATCGCCCGAATAAGGTCTTGGTGCGCACTCAAGAGATGGTTGAACGTGTTAAAGAAGCAGTTGCTGCAAGAAAACAAGATGACTTTGTGATTATGGCGCGTACTGATGCTGTCGCCGTAGAAGGTATGGATGCGGCTATTGCAAGAGCTCAAGCTTATGTTGATGCGGGTGCAGATATGATTTTTGCAGAAGCTTTAACTGATCTCTCTCAGTACAGAACTTTTAAAGACCAGCTTAGTGTTCCTATTCTTGCCAACATGACAGAGTTTGGCAAAACACAACTCTTTCATAAGCAAGATTTATATCAAGCAGGTGCTGATATCGTTTTATATCCACTCAGTACTTTTCGATCAGCAAGTGCTGCAGTTCTGAGTGTGCTTGAGTCGATTCATACGCGTGGTGATCAAAATGCAATACTGGACTTAATGCAAACAAGAGAGTCACTATACGACTTTTTGAATTATGAAAAATTAGAGCAAGATTTAGATAAGACACTAAAGCATGAACGTCAAGGATGAATATTATGTCAAAGAGCGAACAAAAAACAACGGGTTTACGTGGACAAGTTGCAGGAGATACAGCTTTATGCACGGTGGGTATGGAAGGTGTGGGGTTGTCATATCGAGGTTATGATATCCAAGATTTAGCTGAAGGAGCAAGCTTTGAGGAAGTCGCCTATCTACTTTTGTATGGTCATTTACCAAACTGTGTTGAACTTGAGCTGTATCAAGCAAAGTTAAAAAGTTTGCGTCATTTACCTCAGGCACTGCGTTTAGTTTTAGAGCAGATTCCTGCAAGCGCTCACCCCATGGACGTACTCAGAACAGGTACAGCGATGTTAGGTACTTTGGAGACAGAGCAAGACTTTACCAAACAACAAGATTTAGCCGATCGTTTGTTGTCTATCATGCCTGCAATCATTTGTTATTGGTATCGTTTCAGTCATGATGGTGTGCGTATTGAAACAGAAACCGACGACAACCAGTTAGGCGCATACTTCTTACATTTACTGCATGGAAAAAAACCTTCAACATTGCACGCTAAAGTGATGGATGTATCACTTATTTTGTATGCAGAGCATGAGTTTAATGCTTCCACATTCACTTCAAGGGTTTGTGCATCGACTTTATCAGATATGCATTCTTGCGTTGCTGCAGCTATAGGTGCATTACGTGGCCCTTTACATGGCGGGGCGAATGAAGCTGCTATGGCTCTTATCGAAACGATGAAAAATGAGCAAGATGCCACAGAAAAACTTGCTTCGATGCTCGCACAGAAGCAGAAAATTATGGGTTTTGGTCATGCTGTGTATAAGACATCTGATCCCAGAAATGCCATTATCAAATCTTGGTCGGAAAAACTGGCAGCAGATTTCGGCGATGATAGGCTTTACCGTGTTTCTTGTGCTTGTGAGTCTTATATGTGGGAACAAAAGAAACTTTTTTGCAATGCAGACTTTTTCCATGCATCTGCTTACCATTTTATGGGTATTGCTACGCCTCTTTTTACGCCTATTTTTGTGTGTTCCCGTACAGCGGGTTGGACTGCACATATTATGGAGCAAAGAGAGAATAATCGTATTATTCGTCCGAGTGCACAGTACATTGGAGAAAATCCACGTACCTTAATACCTTTGCAGCAAAGGTAAATAGGTACAAAAAGATAGAAATGATCATAAAAAAGGATAGTTATGAATACAGATTTGAATGAAAAAATGCCTCCAGATGAAGTGCTTGTACAGATTGCCAATTATGTCTGCGATACACCGATTGAAAGCAATAGAGCGTATGAAACCGCAAAGCTTTGTTTAATGGATAGCATTGGTTGTGCAGCTCTAGCGCTTAATTTTCAAGAGTGTCGTAAACTTTTAGGCCCAGTCATACCCGAAACATCGGTGCCTAAGGGCGTTCCTGTGATGGGTACTTCTTTTTGTTTGGATCCCATTAAAGCAACTTGGGATTTAGGTTGTATGATTCGCTGGCTTGATTTTAATGATACTTGGTTAGCTGCTGAGTGGGGTCATCCCTCTGATAACTTCGCCGCAATACTTGTTGCTGCTGACTTTGCTGCGCGTCACCAAGGTCGTGCTATCACGATGCATCAAGTGCTTACCTACGCCATTAAAGCTTATGAGATTCAAGGCGTACTGGCTTTAGAGAATAGCTTTAATCAGGTAGGTCTTGATCATGTCATTTTAGTGAAAGTTGCTTCAACAGCCGTGGCCACACATCTATTAGGGGGCACGAAAGCGCAAGTGATTGATGCGCTGAGTTTGGCCTGGGTTGATGGTCAATCCTTGCGTACTTATAGACATGCACCTAATGCGGGCTCTAGAAAGTCTTGGGCTGCAGGAGACGCTGCAGCACGTGCGGTACAATTAGCATGGATCACCTTGAAAGGAGAAATGGGATATCCTAGTGCATTATCAGCACCTCATTGGGGTTTTTATGATGTCTCTTTTGAAGGCAAAGCCTTTGAGTTTAATCAAGGTTATAGCTATTACGTGATGGAAAACATTTTATTTAAAATTTCTTATCCTGCTGAATTTCATGCGCAAACTGCTGTTGAGTGTGCAGTGCAGTTGCACCCTCAAGTTAAAGATAGATTTGATGATATAGAAAGAATCGAAGTTACAACACATTTGTCCGCAATACGCATTATATCAAAGACAGGTACATTAAATAATCCAGCCGATAGAGATCATTGTTTGCAATATATGATAGCAGTAGCTTTGCTTAAAGCAGATTTAACAGCCGAAGATTATGAAGATATTGCTGCTCAAGACGAGCGTATAGATGTATTGCGAGATAAAATGCAAATTCAAGAAAGCCAAGCTTACAGTCAAGATTACTTAGATCCGGCTAAACGTTCGATTGCGAATGCGATTCAAATCTTTTTTAAAGATAAAAGTCAGACAAAAAAGGTAGAGTGTCAATATCCTATCGGACATGCGCGCCGTAGAGAAGAAGGATTGCCTCTTCTGTTAGCTAAATTTGAAAGTAATTTATCAAGCCACTATAGCGCAGTGCAGGTAAAAAACATTATCCAGATGTTTGATCGATCAGACTTTAGTGAAACCTTGATACAAGATTTTATGAAAGAATTAAAGGTATAATTAATTTTTTATAGATCTTGTTTTTCTGTGGTAGACTTAATTTAGCTTTATTTGCATAAGTGTTAGAGGCTTTGTCGTGAATAGCCTAATTGTCATCAATCATAAAACTATAGAGAAAAAATTATGAATTTAGAATTATTGTCCCAACTAGAAGGGAAAGTTCAAGCTGCTCTTGAGACCATTGAGCTATTAAAGATGGAGCTTGATGATCAGAGAAAAGTGAACGTAGACTTAAAGAAAGACAACGAAGGTTTAACTGAGCAGTTAGAGATGTGGAACGATAAGGTGAACGGCTTGCTTAACCGTATTAACACCGAAGTCAAGGGTGCTTTTTAAGCCTGCTACTTACCTTAACCTGATGTAAAAGCATGTCCTCAAAGCTGAATAGTTATGTGGACATGCTTTTGCGTACTTAAATTTAGGTCTTCTTTTTCGATTTAACTGAATACTTATCTGCAACAAATAAAATAAGCTTGGTCAGCTCATCATATGTTTTCACACTATTACTTTGAATCAAGTACTTATTGTTTACGACAAATGCAGGGACACCTCTGATTTTTGCTTCCTGTGCACTTTGGCGCATTTGTTCGATCATGTTGTTGACCATAAAGCCTTTGGCTTGCGCATCAAAGTCTTTTTCAGATATACCTTGAGCAACAAAGAATTTTTTTAGAGCACCTTCTTCAGTAAATTGCTTACGATCTTTTTGAACTGCTTCAAAAAGTTTGATTTTGATATCTTTCTCAATATTAAGATAATAAGAAATGGCATGAGCGCGTGACATGGCTCTACTTACTTGATCATTAGATAATTCTGCATGGCTTTGCTGGAATTCTATCTGTCTTGTGTTGAGTGCTTTTTTTAAGTCTGGAATATATTTTTTTTCAAAGTTGTAGCAATGTGGGCAAAGATAAGAAAAATATTCTGTAACCTTAGGTTTTTTTGATATGACGGCGGTTTCGATTGTAATGTAGTGTTTACCCTCTTTAAAGTTTGCAAATGAATGCATTGAGATAAACATCAATAAAAAAATTACGGGTTTCATATATATTCCTTTTATGCTATTAAAATTTCTTTTCATGATTATAAGGGATTTAATTTGTATTGTGGTATATCCAGAGCAGAAAACTGTTCTTTTAAAATTAGAATTTGTTGTTCCCAATACTTATCCTCAGTAAACCAAGGAAAATTATGAGGAAAGGCCGGATCTTGCCAACGTCTACTTAACCAAGCTGTATAGTGCGTGATACGCAAAGTGCGTAAAACTTCTATCAATTGTAACTGGTCTTGAGGTAGCGCACAAAACGTTTGATAGCCTTCAAGCAAATGATTTAACTGATTTTGTTGCTCTTGCTCTGTACCTGATAATAACATCCACAGATCTTGAATTGCTGGCCCCATTCTCGCATCATCAAGATCAACAAAGCCCAGCCCTTGATGAGTGCATAAAATATTACTGGGATGCAAGTCACCATGTAAGCGTATTGCTTTATAAGAGGCAGAGTTCCATTTTCTTTCTACTTTTTCAAGTACTTGTTCAAAAATAGTAAAGTAGGGCGTTTCTAAGTGATAAGGTACGTGCTGGCTTTGTTTAAGCTGTGCTAAAGCCTGGTTTCCCCACTCATCAAAGGTGATCTCGGGGCGGTGTCTAAAAGGTTGACTTGCCGCCTTTTGGTGCATGCGTCCAATGAATCGACCTATCTCTTTAAACTGAGATATATTATCGACTTCAATCGTGCGCCCTCCAATAGAGGGGAAGAGTGCAAATTGAAAGTCACGATGCTGGTGGAGTGTGTTACCTTTTAAGCTTAGTGGTGCTGCAACAGGAATATCTTCCTGAGCAAGCTCTAAAGCAAAATCAAGTTCTTCTTGAATTTGCTCTGTCGTCCATCGTCCTGGTCGATAAAATTTAACGACATAGCGTTCATCATGTGCCCCGCGAAATTGGTAGACTCTATTTTCATAGCTATTGAGAGGCAAGAGACCTGTTTCGGGGTAAATATCAACATGCTCTAAGGCTTCTAATATTAAATCAGGTGTAAGAGATTGGTAATGAAATAAGTGCATTATACTCGTGGTACTTCGTTGTGTTTAAGGTGTTCGGAACAAGCGTCTTGTTGACTCCAATACTGATCTATTTCTCTGTTGATAAGTTGATCTTTTTTAGACCATAACTCATTGAGCCATCTTTGAAACTCAACACGATAATTTGAATCAGAGCGGTAACGGGCATAATCGATTTGAGGTACATCGAGCTGCTCAACATGAATAATCACATCATGTACTTTACCTAATAAAACAGCCTTGAGAACTTCATGTTTTAAGCGCGTAGTTTCTGGATAGATGATAGTAATATTGAGTATTTTTTCAAATTGATCACCTAAGGTTGCTAAAGTCAACGCCATACCACTTGCCTTGGGCTTAAGTAAGTTTTTGTAAGGAGATTTTTGGTTAGCATGCTTTTTTTTATTGATACGAGTTCCTTCAACAAAGTTAATAATTGAGGTAGGAATATCTTTAAATTGATCGCAAGATTTTTGTGTTGCTTCTAGATCTGTATTGCGTAAATGTGGATTTTTTCGTAATTTTTTGGCGTTGCGTCTACGCACAAAAGGCATATCTAATGCCCAGCAAGCTAAACCAAGAAAAGGTACGAAAAGAAGTTCTCTTTTTAAAAAATACTTAGGCGTTGGAATAATATCGCGGAAAATATAACCAAGAATCGCGATATCAAAACCACTTAGATGATTGCTGATCAGGAAGTAGCCACGATCTGAATGTAAATTTTCAGCACCTATGACTTTGACATTTGCTCGGGAAATGGCTTTGAAAGTGAGGCCGTTGACGTAGCCCCACAAGCCGAGTAGCTTTGTGATATAAGGTGCAATTTTTCTCTGTAGTTTAGGATGTATGAGTGCAGCTTTAATTAAGCCTCCAATAAACATCAATGTGCCTAAGATCGCCGTATTCAAAAACATACACAGCACGCCTAAAGCGTAAGTGCAAGGGCCTGGTAAAAAATTAAACACTTCATGTCTCCTTGTTAATTTGGGCAATATCTTTTATGTGCTGATCTTTGTTTTGCCAAAGCTGATTGAGCCAACCTTGAAAATATTTTTTAAATTCAGGATCAGCATAAGACCCGATCAGGTCAGGTGTTATAGTGATTTCCTGAATGTCTATGATGACATTTTTTATTTTACCACTCAACAAATCATAGAAGCTTGGCTGTTTTTTTGGATAAAAAATAGTGATATTGAGTATAGTTTTGACATGAGGATAGAGACATTCAATAGCTAAAGCACTTCCTCCGGCTTTAGGGGGGAGCAAATATTCATAAGCTGCTACTTTTTTTTCGGGACGAAAACGTGTGCCCTCGACAAAATTAATTAAACTACATGGACGAGTTTTGAATTCAGCACAAGATTGTTTGGTTGATTGAATGTCATATTCCTTATCAGAGCCTACTTTGCGCTTTACAAAAGGAAAATTTAAGGCTTTCCACACGAGTCCGAGCACAGGGATGTAAATTAGTTCATGTTTGAGAAAGAACTTTAAGCTAGGTGTTTTTTTGTGAAGTGCGTATTGCAGGTATACAATATCTACCCATGATTGATGATTTGCAAAAATGATATAAGATTGGTTTGGAGAGAGTTGAGATAGGCCAGATGTTTTGATTGAATCCTTAAGAAAAGTATCTTGATTGAGTTTATTGAAATAAACCCAGTTGTCTGATAATTGGTCATTTATTTTATTTATAACGTGCTGTAATTTTTTATAGGGTATGAGTTTAATATAACTTAGTATTAAAATAGGTAAAGCCCAAAATAATGTATTCATAATAAACAGAGTAAAAGTGATTACTGCGGTTGCACTTTGTTTGATAGGCTTCATTAAATACGTCCTCTTAATAGAGTATATATATTAATATCTATTGATGTGAAATTCAAATTATATTAAATTATTCAATATCTTACTTATTGGTAATAAGAGACTTTGTACTGTAGAATAACGATCATTGAATCGATAGCTAGGAGGAGCACTAAATTATGTCTTTTGACACTAATTCTTGGTTGCAGCAGTTTACACATTTATTTTCTGAAGATATTTTGATTTCTATGATGCGTTTGATGCTATTTTTAGGATTGAATTTTATCTTTTATTTTGTTTCTCGCCACTTTATTGTTCGAGCTATTCATGTTGGATTAAATATCGCCCAATTTAAGTGGGAAAGTTATCTTGTTCAATATAAAATTTTTGAGAAGTCAGCACTTCTGGTTGCTTTTCTTGCAGCAAGAATTATTTTACCTTTTACATTACAAGCAAATCAGGTGGCTTCTATTTTAACGATGTTGCTTGATGTGTTGGTGACCACTCAAACTGTTCGCGTACTTTTTTCTTTGTTTGATATGGGGTATCAAATCAGCGAAGAAAAGCGTTTGTCGGCTTATTTGCCGATCAAGAGTATGGTGCAATTGTTGAAGTTGTTTTTAACCATCTTAACCTTGATTTTAGTGGCTTCAATTTTGAGTCACCGGTCTCCTGCTTATTTGCTCAGTGGCTTAGGTGTTGCAACAGGTCTTGTTGCACTGATGTTCAGAGATACGATATTGGGTTTTGTTGCTGGAATTCAGCTTGCAGCTAATCGTATGGTCACTCAGGGTGATTGGATTGAAATGCCAAGCTATGGTGCTGATGGTTCTGTAGAAGAGGTCTCCCTTACAACAGTCAAGGTAAGAAACTGGGATAAAACAATCAGTATGATTCCTGCTTATGCTCTGATTTCTCACTCATTTAAAAATTGGCGTGGCATGGAAGAGTCGGGTGGTCGTCGTATTAAGCGCTCTTTGTTACTCGATGTTTCAAGTATTATTTTTTTAGATGCGCAAGATATCGAAGAGATGATGCGTATTGATTTGTTACAAGATCACTTGCAACAAAAGAAAACAGAACTCTCCAGTGATGAGCCTTGGTTTGCAGGTGAAAGAAAACTGACGAATATTGGTGTGTTTCGCGCTTATGTCGAAGCTTATCTCAAAGCGCACAAATTGGTGCGACAAGATATGACTTGTATAGTCAGGCAACTTGCGCCTAATGAGTTTGGTGTACCCATTGAAATTTATGTATTTGTTGCTGATATACGTTGGCGTGAATTTGAATCAATTCAATCGGATATCTTCGATCATTTATTTGCTATATTGCCTGAATTTAAGCTGAGCGCATATCAGAGACCTAGTAGCTCCGATTTGGCTACACTTGCTTATCTTACTGATTAAGTTTGATTTATGTCGGGGAGCTTCTGCGGATATTTACCTTCGATAGGGCGATAGAATGCGAAGATCTCCGTTAAAGTTTGATTAAGGTGTACGGCTTGCAAAGGCGTGCCGACTTTGATGTGTTTTCTTTTAAAGTCTAATCCTATAGGAATAATGGGAACTTTTGCTTCTCGAGCAATATAAAAAAAGCCCGTTTTCCATCGCGTCACTTGTGATCTTGTACCTTCAGGTGTAATCACAAGCTGGAAGACAGAGTCATTTTGAAAATAAGATACTAAAGATGTGGCCTGTTTATTTTTTTGTGATCGGTCAACGGCAATACCGCCTATAGAACGCAGTAATTGACCGAAAATGGGTATAAAAAGCTCTGATTTAGCTAAAAAGTAGGGGTTGATATTTTGACTACAACGATATAAGTAACCTACTATAAAATCCCAATTACTTGTATGTGGCGCAACAATAATAACGCAGGAAATTTCTCGATTCCATGGATCGTAAGTCCATCCATTAAGCTTCAGTAGCGAGCGACATAACCAAGACAGCATATTTTTGATTGACTTTTAGACTATGTTTTAAAGTATAGTTTAAATTCTCACATGTGAGAACTCGTTCTTGTTGCTATAATCTTATTTATTGTATGTAGAAGACCATATATACTATGCGCTCTTTATTTATGATTGAATTAAAAGGGTTTTTCTATGTCGCAAATTGCGATTTATCCAGGAACATTTGATCCTATTACAAATGGTCACCAAGACCTTATTGAACGTGCATCCAAACTATTTTCTCAGGTTGTTATTGCTGTGGCTGCCAATCCATCTAAGCAACCTTTATTTAATCTAGAAGAACGCGTTGCGATGATTGAAGAACAAACACAGGCTTTTTCAAACGTTAAAACCGTGGGCTTTTCTAAACTACTGGTGAATGTAGCCAAAGAACACCAAGCACAGGTTCTTATTCGTGGCTTAAGAGCTGTATCTGATTTCGAATATGAATTTCAACTTGCAAACATGAATCGTCGCCTTCACCCAGATTTAGAAAGTGTCTTCCTTATCCCTGCAGAGGAAAATGTGTTTATTTCTTCAACATTGGTCAAAGAAGTCGCTTCCCATGAAGGTGATGTCAGTCAGTTTGTTGCACCTGAAGTTTTAAAAGCGATGCAAATGAAGATGAAGATGAAGTGAGAATCAATTCTCCATACATATATTGTTTTTATAAAATTAAAAAATTAAACATTTTTTTAACTCTTTTCTGGAGCATTTGCCGATTATTCTTTACTATTAAATTTTGATGTTTTCTCTGTTTAGAAAAACATAAGGATATGGAAAGTAAATGCTTAGAAATATATTACCTTTATTTTTGTCTGTAGCCTTGATAGCACTAGGTGTTTATTATCAGGCTCAGTCTCTATCTTTAGCACTTGCTTTTGTTGCAGGTGCCTTCTTTATAAAGTCGTTAGATATGGCTATAAGTAGCTATCTTGCAAAGCGTTTAACTCTTTACATTGGTAATTTACCCTATAAAGCCCACGAAAATGCTGTACGAGATTTATTCTCACAATATGGAGAGGTTTACTCTCTTAGATTGGTTAAAGATAGGTTTACAGGTAAAAAAAAGGGCTTTGGTTTTATTGAAATGCCTATTAGAGATGCTAAGCGAGCTTTAAAGAAGCTAAATGACTCGATCTTTCAAGAGCGCACTCTTATTGTTCGTATTGCGAAATCACAAGATGAGAAGGAACCGTCATAGTAGTTCAGGTGTGAAAAGGCTTGCATTGGGCACATAAGTTTGAAAGTGCTCAAAACCTAAATGTTTGAGATTTTCTTTTAGTTTGGTGGATATGTTCTGTGTATCACAGTAAGTATCAGGTTGTTGAATAGATGCATCGTTTGAAGTATGGATTAAAGTTTCTACACGATTCACGATTGCATCTCCTGAATCAATAGTACGTATCGACTTGGGTAGCAGAGACTCGATTTCTGTTTTAAGTAGGGGAAAGTGTGTGCAGCCTAAAACAAGCACATCATTTTTAGGATCAACCTGATCAATAATTTGCTTAAGTGTTTGGGTGCAGAAGGTGTGATGGCGTACTTTATGCTCAGCAAGCTGTACCAGTTCTGAGCTCCCAATTTTTTGAACATGACAGTCTTTTGCAAAAGTGTGTATTAAGTCTTGTGTATAGTTGCGTGAGATGGTCGCAGGTGTTGCGAGTAAAGCAATATGCTTTGTTTGGGTAGCTTGTGCAGCAGGTTTTATAGCAGGTATAACTCCGACAATAGGTAAGCTTAACTGGGCGCGTAAGTAGGGAAGCAAAAGCGTACTGGCTGTGTTGCATGCAAGTACAATAAGCTGCGGATTTAATCTGTTGACATATGCCATGATTATAGGAAGGCATAATTCAATCAATTGCGTATCATTGAGTTCTCCGTAAGGTAGGTTCTTACTATCTGAAACATAATAATAAACCTCACTGGATAAAGTCTGTTTGAGCTTTTTATAGATGCTTAAACCACCTAAGCCGGAATCAAAAATGAGAATAGGTTGTTTCAATATAAAATAGCCTTAAATTATATGTAGAGGAATGTTTGTGATACAGCTTCTGTATCGCTGCGATGCTTATTTTAATATAAATTAGGTCTAGTTTAAAGTATTTGCACTCTTTGAAGCGCTTTACGAAAGCGCATGGAACGATAAAGAATCTAGATGAGTTGTAAATGATAAGGTTAATGAAATTGTTATCTGAATTTGATATGCTGACATACTACTTTGAATAATTTAACTTTTATTAGACAGCATAAATAATGAAATCATTCCAATCTACCCTATTGAGGCCACTGTGCTGGTTTTTTAAGCTGTGCGTAAAACTATGTATGCGTAGTATTTTGATTCCTAGTTCTCCTGTAAGAGAGTTAGGTATAGATTTAAATCGTCCCATTACTTACATTCTACGCTATGAGTCTTTCATTGATCTCGTTGCTCTTGAGCAGCAGTGTAAAAAAATAGGGTTGCCTAGCCCTCTGTCTCCTCTTTATCTAGCTGGACGTGAACAAGCCCGTGTAACGTGGATTACACCTAAAGATTCGCGTCATGCACAAGAGCATATTACTTTCTTTAAAAATTTACTTACATTACATCAGCAAGATTCTGACTTAGATGTGCAGCTTGTACCTGTGAGCTTATTTTGGAGTCGATGTTCTGAAGTTAAAAATCAAGGATTGATATTTACACTGCTTGGACGCCACTCTCCCAAAATATTTAAAAAGTTTTTGCAAGTTTTACTACTTGGTCGTCGTAGTTCATTACAGTTGTCTAAACCTGTTTCATTGCGTTATATGGCTGATAATCATGGAACAGATGAACGTATTGCACATAAGTTGTCACGTGTAGCACGTGTGCACTTTAAAAGATTGCATCGAGCTATTATTGGACCTGAATTACCACAAAGAAGTAAAATTATTAGCTCAATGATGAGTAGTGAAGCTGTAATCCAAATTATTGAAGATGAAGTCAAGTCAAAAGGTATTACAAAGCAAGAAGCGGAAAAAAAAGCGTACACTATTTTAAATGAGATTGCTGCAAACTACACAGATGATATGATGATCTTCGCAAACTATATACTCACTTGGGTATGGAATAAAGTTTACAGTGGTATCACAATCCGAGGTACAGAAAGAGTGCGCCGCTTGGCACAAGAAGGGCATAGTATTGTGTATGTCCCTTGTCATCGTAGTCATATGGATTATTTACTGGTTTCTTATATTTTGTACCAAGAAGGTATCTTACCTCCTCATATTGCGGCGGGCATAAATTTAAATTTTTGGCCAGCAGGACCTGTCTTCCGTCGAAGCGGAGCATTCTTTATGCGTCGTAGTTTTAGTGGTGATAAATTTTATGCTTCCATATTTAGAACATACTTGGATCAACTGTTCAATAAAGGGTATTCCGTTGAATTTTTTACAGAAGGAGGTCGCTCTCGAACGGGTCGACTTCTTCAGCCTAAAACAGGAATGCTTGCCATGACAACACAGAGTTTTTTGCGTGGATTGGATCGTCCTATTTCTCTAGTTCCAGTTTATTTAGGTTATGATCATGTGATGGAGGTCTCGACTTATCATAGAGAGTTAGCGGGACAAAAGAAGAAGCAAGAGTCAGTTTGGCATATTTTTAGCGCTCTAAAACGATTAAAGAATTATGGTCAATGTTATGTGAATTTTGGTAAACCTATTACTTTACACAAGTACTTTAATCAAAACTTTCCTGAATTTTGTAAAGCACCAGATATAACTCAAGATCAAAAACCGGCTTGGTTGACGCCTGCTGTCAATCAGTTAGCGGTTGACTTGATGGCGCGTATTAATAATGCAGCTTCTGTCACCTCGGTTTCTCTTACGTCTCTTATTTTACTTTCGGTGAAACAAAATTCACTGGAGAGAAGCTTACTGGAAAAGCAGCTTAACTTATCATTACATTTATTGCGCCATGCGCCCTTGAGCGACGATATGATGGTGCCTGATTTTCAGGGTGTAGAGATGTTGAATCAGGTGATAGAGCTAGGTAAGGTCGAGTGTATCACAGATGATTTCGGCGAAATGGTGGTGTTAGATGAACAAAAAGTCGTTTCTATGGTTTATTACCGCAATAATATTTTGCATTTAATGAGTCTTCCAGCATTGCTTGCGCTTTTTCTGAGTCAAAAAGAGCAACTTTCTAAAGAAGCACTAAAGCAAAGAGCTGTATTGCTGTTTCCTCTATTTAAGTTGGAGTTTTTTATTGAACTCAGCGAGCCTTTAGATTACTTCGAGCGTATCATACAAGGTATGATTGATATGGAGATCTTAATTGAAAAAGAGAATAAGCTCACTGTTGTAGAAGCACAGCGTACTTGTTTACAGATTTTGGCTGGAACCGCGGATGAATCAATACAGAGATATGCTATTTTATTTCATGTTTTAAAATCTGAATCGGACATGAGTCGTCCTGATTTAGAAAAAAAATGTCATGCGCTTGCTGTGCGTTTAGGTCAATTAACAGGTGTTAATGCACCAGAGTTCTTCGATAAAAAACTCTACAGCCAATTAGCATTGAAACTCAAAAACTATTTAAGTGATGATATAGATCAAGAGATACACAATATCGCTCAGCACCTCAATCAGCTTTTACCTGATCATATATTACAGAATTTGCTGCAAGCTCAATTATCCTCTTAAAGCTTTCTGGGCGTTATCAAGGAAAAATTCAAAAACAGAAAAGTCTTGTTTTTGATAGGTAAATCTTCGAGCGCGCCCCCATATTAAGGGGGTTTCGTTGTTATAGTTCTCGGTAGAAATTATCTTGGGCTGCATAACTTTGGGGATACAGGTAAAGCTAAGGTGCGTTTGTTTGATTTGAGGATGGTTAAAAAGCTGCTCTCCTAAAGGCTTTGTACCAAGCTTAGATATATCAAAAGGTAACTGAAGCAATAAAGTTTCAGGTAGAGCTGTGCGCGCGAATATCCAAGGCTTATGATTAACACACAAAAGAACATCTCGTTGCCATATCCCATTTTCTACGTCTTCCGTCCAGCCTTGATATAAGAGTTCAACATGGAAGAAGCCTTGTGCTTTTAATTTTTGAGTTAGGCTATCTTTGCTCATCAGCCATAACTTTTCTCTTTTACAGAGCTGCTTCTCCTGAATAAGAAAATGATTTGAATGCCATGTCAAAGGTAAGGAAAAGCAAGATAAATGCATAGGTGCTCCTGATCTAAATCTACTTTGTAAGCTTAACATAATTTAAATTTTCTTGTTCCTCTGTCTATGTATGTAAAATGCGACTATTATTGTAAGTAGAGTATTAAGGTGAAGTAACTATGATTAAGAAAATCGGATTTATCGTATATTTATTTCTTATATTCGGATCTTTTGTTGCTCAGGCTGAGGAAGAAGCAGAAAGTGTAAATATACCTTTTTACTTTCCGATGGAGCCTGATATCGTAACGAATTATGCGGCTTTGGGTTTTAAATTGAGTTATGTTCGAGTTGCAGTGAGCGTTATGGTCAGTACAGCAAATGATTTACTTGTAATCGAGCATCATGAACCTTTACTAAGAGCTGCTTTCGTAGCGTTGCTTGGCTCTGAACCTGAACATAAAGTGAAGTCAAGCGCAGGAAGAGAAGCTATTCGCAAAGAGTGTTTGCGCATAGCCAATAGTTTGATTGAATCTGAAACAGGTTATAGCATTATTGAAGATATACTGTTTACTAAATACATTTTTAACTAGAGAAATCTTTTTCAAAAAGTCCTTTTTTACAGTCAATATAACCTTGAATCATACCACAACACAACCCGCCAACGTGCACGCCGTTGGCTACAGCTATGCCTAACAGATCCGTAAAACCTAGTATCAGCCAAAAAAACATAAAACCAAAATAAGCATGCGGTAAATAAAGTCGCCTTTGATGCGTCATCCATTGCAAAACAAAAAAGTAACCTAATAATCCATAGACCACCCCAGAGAGGCCACCAAAGTTAGAGTCGGCTACAAAGAACTGGGTTAAGCTCGCCATTAAACCTGTTGTTAAGAATAATTCCACAATCTTTGATGAGCCGAGTTTCTGTTCTATCTGACCTGCTAATTGCCACCACCATAGTATATTAAATACCAAATGTAATATAGAAAAATGGAGTAGGTTGGGTGTAATAAAACGCCAGAATTCAACAACAGAATCTGCAGAGATAACTTTGAAAAAGCCCAAAGCATTAAAAATAAAATAACCTAGCCCAACTTTCATGCCTAAAAATAAAAGGATCGACAAGCCCATAACAAGCTGAGTGAAAAGACCAGATTGTCCCTTTATATTTTGCCAAAGGCTTGTGCTTTGGTACGGATTTTTAAATTGAGTACCCGTATTTCCTTGATGCCAAGATGCGATACGATAGCGAGGATGCTCTGGTTGTTTGACAAATTGGTGCCACTCTTGCTGTGCTTGATCTACATCTTCTTGCTTATGTACAACCAAAGCAAAATGATGATCTTCTTGAATAATAGAGATATCTATGTGCTGCACTTTCATATAATCAACGAAAGCTTGCGCAAGACGTGCGTCGGATATGCGGCCAATGATCATAATGAAGAGGGTTGTTCTGATTGTACCCAAGCTTGATAACCACCATCAAGGCTGTAAGTATCATCAAAGCCTAACTCTAATAAGTATTGCGCTACTTTTTGTGACATAATACCGTGATAACAGACGACAACGACAGGATCTTCAAACTCAGCACGATTAACAAAGTCTTCCAGTGTATCATTTGAAAGATTAAATGCGTTATCGATATGTCCATGATAAAAGCTATTATGATCTCTTACATCCAGAATATGCATATTTGGATGATTGCGCATAAGCTCTTTAAGACCTTTAACTGAAATATGTTGAAAACTTGACATAGTTTTTTAACCTGTAGTGAAAGCTTTATAGCGTTATTATTCCGAATTAAAATTTTATTTGTATCTTCGAGCATTATACTACATTCTTTTATCTCCACCTACTGAATATGATCAAGTTCATGCATCAGTAGTTTGGGATGCAACATTTTAGGCTTTATTGCATCTAATCTACATGTAATATATAAATATGAAGGATAATAACAAGAAATGACTGAAAACGAGTTTAGAGAAAAACGACGGTTTATATCAAGGTTAATTTCTGATTTACATCAATATGGCACATCTACCCATGCTCTTGAGGGAATGGTTGAAGAGGTTGCTGCTTTTTTCTATTTGGAAGTTGCATTAATTGCAACACCTACATCCGTTAATTTTACTTTACGCTCCTATGATAAAGAGTATGAATATACTAACTGCTTAAGACTTTTACCTAAATCTCCAAATCTAGGTTCTCTAGCTGATGTACACACAACAATACGTCAAGTTGTTCAGTATAAACTGACTCTGAAAGAAGCTAATTATGCTTTAGATGAGATTAATATAAGCGAGCATCGCTATAGCCTATGGATAAGAGCTTTAGCTTTTGCTGCGGCTGGAGCGGGTTTTGCTATGTTAACAAAATCGACCTTAGCTGATGTGGTTTGTTCTGCTGCATTAGGTGTTATTGTATTTTTGGTAAGCTGGGTTGCTGAGCATCAAAATCGTATTGCAGATATGTTTGAACCACTGATAACGCTTTCAGCATCATTGATTGCTTCTTTTATACAAAGCCTAGGGTTATTCGCTTTAAATGTTGAGCTTGTTGTTTTATCGAGTGTGATTATTTTTATTCCAGGTTTATCTTTGACAGTCGGGTTTAATGAGTTAGCTAAAAGACATCTGGTCTCTGGAACTGCAAAAGTAATGGACGCTATGATGAGTATGTTCAAGTTATATTTTGGTGGGTTTTTAGGTTTAGCTATTTCTCAGCATCTATGGAGTGTGGCAGATGCTCCTTTATCACCTGTTTTACCTGAATGGACAGTTTGGTTTGCTGTAGCCATATTATGTGGTGCGCTCGTAGTTGTTTTCAATAATCGCTTACGAGATGCTTTTTTTGCTATTTTGGCTGGATTTATTGCCTATGGTGTGAATGTACTAGTTAGTATGTACTTTGATAACTTACTAGGTGTCTTTGCAGGTGCATTTGCTCTAGGTTTGTACTGTAATGCTTTTTCTTGGTTCGCCAATGCTCCAGCATCTCTTTTGGTTTTACATGGTCTAGTGGTGCTTGTTCCAGGTAGTAAGATTTTTATAGCTCTAGATAACTTAATTACAACAGATGAAATTCTGCATGTAGATCAACTTGGATCTCAAACTTTCCTTATTATTATGTCATTAATAGCAGGTTTTATTTTCTCAAATGTTTGCTTGCCTCAGAAAAATAGCTTATAGAATGCAAAAAACATCCGTTTTGTATGCAAAACAACCGCTTAAAAAGTTTTTTGAAAAAAGCGGTTGCATCTTTGAAAATCTTCTCTATAATGCGTCCTCGTTGTCACGGAGAAACACATCACTTAGCGCTTCAGGCCTAAGAA
>MDTC01084459.1_pt1 | contig 39881 bp, 39 predicted proteins | sample 811181 | NCBI WGS metagenome assembly MDTC01 (sample SAMN05326644, study PRJNA326480) | marine metagenome | isolation source: seawater | place: Pacific Ocean: North | collected 2011
CTTCTGAAGACAAGAAATATTATCTATACTGTCACACAAGCTATCCAGACCTAGGCTGGGATATACCGGAGCTTATACAAGAATACGGCTTGGCATCAAATGTCCTATTTACATATATATGTCGAGATACAAACAAGCCGTTCCCGTCTCTTTTCAAGGGAGCGTGCTGCCAATCACCCTTTAGTGGCAAGTACGGAGCTATACTCTCTAACGTAAAAGTAGGCGCGTCTTATGAGGATCTCTGCTCAATAATAAATCTTTTTGATCTTTATGTCCAATACGCAAATAGCGAAGGTTTTGGTATGCCTCAAGTCGAGGCGGCAGCTTGCGGAGTTCCGGTAATGGGCACCGACTATTCTGCAATGGAGAGTGTAATAAGAAAGCTTGGAGGGATAGCTATAAAACCTGCGGCTTTGTACAAAGAGTTGGAAACTGGATGTCTAAGAGCAGTGCCAGACAATGATTTAGCTGCTAAAGAGATGGCAGACTTTTTTGCCTTACCAGAGGAAATGCGAAAAAATATAGGAAATGAGACTAGGAAGGCATTTGAAAAATATTACCAATGGCATATAAGCGGGGCGATGTGGGAGTCTTACTTTGACAGCGTAGAGATATCGGAAAACCATGAAAACTGGAGCAGACCCGCGAGGCTTCACACCCCAGCTCCAAAGTTAGAATCAATACCTGAAAATTGGAGCACAGAAGAGCTTTCTTCTTGGCTGCTTACAAATGTTTTAGGAGAGCCTGAAAGAATTAATTCGTATTTTGCGGCAAGGATGTCAAGAGACTTGATGTATAATAGCACTACTGCCTCTACTGGAGGTATGTATTTTAATGAAAGCTCAGCCGTGTTCGATGGAGTAAGGCACAGGGGTCACTTTGATTTCAATATGGCTTACGATCAAATGGTTGGACTTTGTAACAGAAGAAACCACTGGGAAGGCGAGAGAGTGAAAAGAATAGAAAGTATTAGAAAGGCCTCGGTGCAGTCATAATGAAAGTATTGTTTATAACGCACCTAAGGGAGCAAAGCGATTGGTCTAGAACAGCAATAGATTATATAAACGCTATGGAAAGTGCTGGCATAGATGTGGTCGTCAGAGACGTTTGCTTGAACCCAGCAAACAGAGACTCAAAAGTACCAATGAACATAGCCGGTCTAGAGTGGAAGCCTATAGATGATTGTGACGTATGCATACAAAATGTGCTTCCTCATCTTATTTCTTATTCAGACAGGTTTGCTAAAAACATAGCTATGTTTTCCGTAGAGGCAAGTAGTTTAAAAGATTCTTTTTGGTTCAAGCCTTTAGAAATGATGGATGAAATTTGGGTAAACAACAATGAGCTCAGAACGAACCTGATAGGAGATGGGATTAATGCGAAAGTAAGGTTTGTTCCGCCTCCTTCAGATACGGACTCCTTAAAGAGCGACCAGAAACTTATTGAGGACAACACATTTAAATTCTACTATATAGGAGAAATTCTCGATTCAAGTAATCTAGAGTCGCTTCTTAGATGCTTCCACTCAGAGTTCTCTCCCACTGAACCCGTGTCACTGACTATAAATTCAACCACCGTTGCTTCACCTGAGAGCATAAGTAGCTCAATTAACAATCTTTCAGAGAAAGTAAAAACTTCTCTTAGGCTATATCCTGCTAATGACCGATACGCAAAGGAAAACATAATAAGCAACCAGTTAAATAGAGACGGTATTCTGGCTCTACACAATTCTTGCGATTGCTTTGTTTCTACGTCGCATGGTGTTTCTTGGTCTAGACCCGCTTTTGAGGCTATGGCGCTTGGAAAAACGCCAATACTTCCGGGCACTATGGGCAATGTAGACTTTATATCAGATTCTTTAGACACGGGTGTGTTGGTAGGCGGAAGTTATGACATATGCACATCTTCAACACCTCCGTTTCCAGAGCTGCAAACAGGAAAGGAAGTTTGGTTTTCCGTTTCTGAAAGCGAGTTTAAAAGCTGGATGAGACATTACTATAATCAAAGAGACAAGATAGACAGATCTGCTGGGCTTAAAAGAGCCAAAGATTTTTCACAAAAAAACATAGGCAACAAAATTAAGGAAATTTTAGAATGAGTACCGCACCGACAACTAACGTCTCTCAGATACTACGAGAAGCACAGCTTCTTTCTGCAGACCCTTCTACTGGGGCTAGCGTAGCTATACTTCCTATGGGGTCTGATCACCCAGAAGGATATCAAGTACTGGAAGTAATCAATGGCAATTTTAACATAGACCAGTTTTCGGAAGGAGAGTGCGTCGAAATACTCGCTCCTAACCTTCTTAACTTAGTCGAGTTTTCTAGCCTTAACGCTGTGATTTCCAAAGTTCTTTCCAAGCTTAGGGCCGGAGGAACGCTTGTTATTGGCGGGACTGATGCCAACATGCTGGCTAGGGCAGTCATAAATAATACAGTAAATTTAGAATCTTTAAATCAACACGTATACAATACGGCCTCTATTACAGATCTCCAGACAAGTGTAGGGTTTTTGAAATCTCTGGGATTAAAAATTATTAGCGCTAACTACAATGGGTTAACATATGAAATCAAAGCAGAATCAGCCGTCATATCAGACTAGTTGCAAAGACTGTGTTTTTGCAGAATATGAAGACATCACTCAAGTTTCATGTCAAGCTGACCGCCTTAAATTTTTTGGGGATATTATTGAAGCCTACGACAACGACAAAGAGTTTTATGTTATAAACGATGTATGCACATATTACAGACCTCCTTTTTGGAATGGCGGTAAGGCAGAAATAAGCGAGGCCAGAAGAGAGTTAGAAACTACTTTTGGTATATTTATCGACCTTTCCGACAAAGAGGATGAAGACCTTGATAAAACCATAGATTCAATCAAACGCATAAATTATAACAAGAAAAGAATTTTAGTTACTATGAACCACCTAACTCTAGAGCAAAAACCCTATTACCACCAAGTCTTAGGGTCGCTATTAAATGCCGGGTTCAATGCTTTTCTAACAGTCTCAAAAACCACTTTATTTAAAGAGTGGGATAATATACAAAGATTAGGCAAAACCAGTTTTTGTACTTTTCTTAAGAGCGGCGAGCAGATAGACCCAGACGCTTTTTCTAGTTGCGACAGGATAAAAAATCAAGACGGTGAAAAATTTGTCTCCCTTACATCAGGTGGCACAGACCTCTTATTAACAAACGTCTTTCTGCAGCACTACTTTGAATACGAAAGCACAGAAAAACTTATAGACGCTCTTTTAAAACAATCAAAAGAAGAGGGGCATCACATAGATTTGAATGGCTAGCTCAACAAAATTCCTAACATCAGTTAGAGGAAGAAAATCCGATAAAGACACTTCAGAGTTTGTCTCAATAATCCTGCTATGTGACAAGTCAGGAAAGAGGATGAAGTCGTATGGCCCTACACCATTAATAGAAGTAAAGGGAAAAAAGATAATAGACCTTCAAATTTCTGCCATAAAGAGTGTTTTCAAAAGTTTTGAGCTGATAATATCCGCAGGTTTTGAGTCTGAAAAAATAGTAAAGTATGTACGAAGAGAACTACCTAGGAGTGTAAATGTAAGAGTTGTTGAAAACCAAATGTTTCACCACTCAAACTGCTGCGAAAGCGTGAGACTATGCCTGAATAACATCTGCAATGACAGGGTTTTAATAGTAAGCGGCGACCTGCTTTTTCATCCAATCGCGCTCTCCTCGGTGATAAGATCAAGAGGCTCTATACTCTACCAGAATAGCGACGCCGCCAATAACTTGGAAGTTGGCGCTATCCATTCTGAGAAATCCCTGATAGGTTTGAATTACGGAGTAGACAATAAAGTATGGTCTGAAATATCATTCTTTAGAGGCAAGGAGACTATAGAGTGCCTAAGAGGGATAATATCTTCAGTAGATTACAAGAACAGGCTTTTGTTTGAGGCTATAAATTCTATGGTAGACCATAAGAAAAAGATAGACGCCATATATAACGACGGCCCTGAATCAATCAAAATTAATAACATCAAAACACTAAAAAGGGTCAATAATAGATGAACACAATCATAGAAGACTACTCTTCGCAAGAGACAACTGAACCGATGTATTTTTCTGAGTGCTTCAATAGAATTGGTCTGCAGAGCGCTCTCTGGAGAAGAAACCAAGTCAGCATATTTGATCTCTACGAAATTATGAAGCCAGAGTTAATTATTGCAAACCTGCAAAGTATTTCTCTCGACCTGTTCAAGGTTTTATCTGGAAAATCAACCGAGTTGGTGGTAAACATTTCGGGATCGTCACAAGAAGAAGTTTCTGCACTTGAGTCTGCTGTAAAGTTTAATAAAATAAATTGCCCTCTACTGTTCAGCGATGGTATAAATGACACCTATAAAACAGGACTAAGCTACTCCCCAATAATGAAGGGGGCAGACATTTTCTTGCAACTACAAAATATTGATGGAATACCAGAATACGATATAGACAAGGCGTTTTTTATAGATTCAGACCAAGACGTTTCACACGAAGGTACATACCATGTTATATCTACAGATCAATCTACTAAGGGAGACATGCTTCTACCTATAAACATATCTCACCAAATGTGCAAGAAGTATAAAAACTCTGAGTTTATACAAAGTAAAAAGCGTCTGTCACAACACTTTTTTGATGTTAACTTTTACGGCAACGAAGTAAAGACTATAATTTCTGGAGAAGACGCTGAGGAAATTTCTTCTTTCGTTAAAAAACACTTCGGGGAGGATGTTCAACAAACAGTCAAGTCTAGACACCTGTGTACGAGTAGGGTAGCAAGACTCCTACAGAAAATCAAGCGTTCAGAAGAGGCTAATAAAGTAAGAAAGATAAAGGTTTAAGGCATGGCTAGGGTTACTATAATAACCGCTATATACAAAGGCGGCAATTTTATAAAAGGTTTTTTGGAAGATATTGTTCAGCAAACTGCGTTTGATCAATGTGAATTATTTTTGGCGGATGGCGATAGCCCTGACAACGAGTACGAGATAATAGAGCCATTTCTCAAGGAATATAGTAACATCCGATATGAACGCCTGACTCCAGATCCGGGTCTTTACGAATCTTGGAACTACATGATTCAAAATTCAGAATCAGAATATATCACAAACGCAAACTTGGATGACAGGCTATTCCCAAGCTGTATAGAAAAACACATCAATGCTCTTGACGCAAACCCCGACTCAGACTTAGCTTACTGTGAAAACATACTGTCCTATACAGAAAATGATACGTTTAAAAATTACGGGCCTAACAGTGAAGTAGTGTTGTTTCCCGAAGGAGGAGGTCCTTTTTACAAGCCTAATATGATAGGACATAATTATCCTCACAACCATCCACTTTGGAGAAGAAGCCTGCACGAAAGGTTTGGGGAGTTTGACACAAAGTACATATCCGCATCAGATTACGAATTTTGGCTGCGATGCTTAAAGGGTGGGGTAAAAGATTTTGTTCATGTGCCTGAGATACTTGGTATCTATTACAGAAACCCTACTGGCGTTTCTAGCAAGCCAGACATAGACATGGTTAGGACGCATCAGGAGATGGAAATAAAACTTAACTACGCAAAACACTTTGCCGGGCCATCCGCAGAAGAAGGCATAAAAGACCTCGTGAGGAGATTTCACGCCTCTGGAAAATTTACTCAATCAATGGTAGAGGAGTTGGGTGTTAGCTTATGACTTGGATGAAAATAGTGGAAGATTCGGGTATGTTCTGGCAATACCCAGTCTGCACTGAGAAGCAATTTTGCTTACAGAACGATGCGGAAGATGGGTTTTTTGGTTTTCCTTGGGCTACAATAATAGACAAGAACATCAGCTTAGATTCTGTTTACAGCTTCCTGCAACGCTTTTCTGATTCTGATTCTAATTACTACACCTGTTGTCAACATATATATTTCCGCAGGCTAATTGGTCTTTTCAAAGCCTTGAGGATACAGACGGTTTACACGCCACACAAATGCATAGGCGAAGACTTTTACGAAGGGGTTAAACTCAATCCGTGCCCACTATATGCCGTGAATATAGAAGATGACCATCGCAATTCAGAGTTTGTAAATGCAGACCTGCTATCCAAGCAAAGAGATCTGCTTTTTAGCTTTATGGGTGGTTATCAACACGGCTATATATCAGACGTGAGAAAAAGAATATTTAACCTCCCAAAAAAAGAGAAGTACTTTATAGCAAACACTGGCGACTGGCACTTTAACGAAACCGTCTACAGCGTTCATCAGAATGGTCAGGGATTGCTCAATGAGTCTAAAAGAAGGAAGGATAATACTTCCACCTATAACAAGTTACTTTTGAGATCAAGATACTCCCTTTGCCCATCTGGATCTGGCCCCAGCTCTATAAGATTTTGGGAAAGCTTAGGCTCAGGCTCAATACCAGTTCTTCTGGCAGACACCTTAGAATTGCCAAGCTCAGAGCAATGGCCGAAATCTTTTCTAAGAATTAAAGAGTGTGAGCTTGAGAACATAGAGCAGATACTTGAGTCTATAAACGACGAAGAGGAGTCTACTAGAAGATCCTCCTGCATAGAAATGTACAACTTTTACAGAAGTAATTACAGAGGTTTATAGGATGAGAGAAATACTGCACTACTGTTGCTGTTCGTATGACCGTGGAGATTATGGTGGCGTAGCAAGATACGACCACCACCTATCTAAGATCTTTCCGGACAGGGTATACTTTCAAGGCCCTTTTGAGAAGGATCAGATGCTTTCATATGCGTCTACACTTCAAAACCCACTGATTATTACTGACAACCACTTGTCTTGTGATATACCAAACGACTTTGACGTTGTAATAGTACACCACGGCGTTGCTCACACACACGCCGAGAGAGAACCGGAATGGGACCCATACTGGAAAAATCTTTGCTGCTCTGGTCAACAGAGTATGCTTTTTCAGAGAGACCCAAAGAAGACAAAAATAATAAGCATATCCAAGTTCTGCTCAGAAGAGTTTACTAGATACTTTAGAGATTACTATACAAAATTTCAAAGATGCGAAATACTTCACGCAAGCGACCTTGACGAGTCTAGATGTAAAAGCGATTGGAATCAAAACCCAACGGTTTTAGGAAACTGGTCTACGGAAAACAAAGGAGCTTTAATAGTACGGAAACTAGTGGCGTGCTCAGACTTTAATTTTAAAACTCTAAACGTTAGCCCTATAGATGGCGACATAAAAGATTTTAATAAAAGAAAACAAGACATATACTTAGACTCCGACATTTTTCTTCAGCTCTCTTTATGTGAAGGCAACTCATATGCAACATTAGACGCGCTGCTTTGTGGTGTTCCGATTGTCGCTTCAAACGTAGGGTTGTTTTATAAAGACGTTCCTGAAGACTGCTTTGTAAAAGTGAATTGGCAGTATAATGGAAATATAGAGTACGTTAAAGATAGGCTGCAAGAGGCTTGGGAAAACAGGCTTCAGCTAAGTAAAAATTGTAGGGATTGGTATCTACAAAATTGTAGTTTTTCGGAATGGTCTGAAAAAACAAGAAATTTTATTAGAGAGGATATTTAATGAAAGATATTTCAGTTATTCTAACGGTCTGGAAAAGGGACAATTTAGAACGTCAACTCCTCTCTTTAGCAGAGCAGTCCGATGTCAATATTAGTGAGGTGTATGTATATCAAAACGAGTCTCACATAGACATAGAACACTTAAAAGATAGGTTTGAATTTACACATATACACTGCAAGAACAAGAATTTTAAATTCCATGGGAGATTCACGCTACCACTACTATTCCAAACTGAATTCACAGCCATATTTGACGACGACACCATACCAAACCCTCTGTGGCTAAGCCACTGCCAGAAGCTTTGCGAACAAAAAAATTGCATCGTTGGGGCGAACTGTAGAAACTACAGGAGAACTGGATATGACTGCGGCTGCGGAAATACGGAGCATGTTAAGTGCGATATTGTAGGCCATTGCTGGTTCTTCAAGACAAAGTGGTCGCATTACATGTGGAGAGAAAAACCGCCGACATACGAAAACGGCGAAGATATACATTTTTGCGCCTCCTGTAATATACACGGTAATATAGATACTTATTTTCCATCTCAACCAAATGACAATCCGTGGGTCTGGGGAGATACTCAGCAGGTATTAGGATGCGATGAGCACGCAACTTGGAAAAAGACAGGACATACTGATCAAAGGTGGGGAATATATGAGTATTGGATAAAGAAAGGCTGGAGAATAACAAAATGATTTTTGTAAGACAGATGCCAAGTTGGGGTTTCGGCAACAGGTTAATTTATTATAATAACCTTAGACAGATGGCTATACAGATCAAGGATGATTGGTCATGTTGCCATTGGGAGGGTTGTCAGCATTTTGAAGGCGACCTGTTGAATGGGAGTCAGATAGGAGAAGTTGAGCTCCTTCCCTGCCTAGGAGAAAACTTCTTCGCGATTAATCATGTATCGACTAGGGACATATTTAAACTTAAAAACAAGCCTCTTGTCAAAGAGGGAGCCTGCGCCATTCATTTTAGAGGCAAAGATTTTCATAATTGGAATATTAAAGCTGTCTTACCCGAAGAATACTACTATAATAGCATAGAAGAAGTTATGCCTGAGTGTTCATCATTTTCTTTATTTACAGACGATATCGAACTCCCTACCTTCAAAGCTGTTAAGCAGTTGTTAGAGCAAACACACTTGCCTTTTAGTGTTGGGCCACAGTCTGGAACCGAGAGATATGAAAACTCATACATTGACGATTTTGCCGAAATGTCTGAATGTGATTATATAATATCAAGCCCCTCAACCTTTTGCATATCTGCTGGCTTTGTAGGTAAACACAAGAAAATAATTCATTCGTTTGACTGGGTTAACGAAAGGGCTTCCTTAGGCGACGTTTTCTGGCAGGAGATTCTAGGCGGGGGAAATGAAGATTACTCTATATGGAAGTTGGTATGATAAGAAGAAGTAGTAGATATCACATAATGGATCAGCTTGAAGATCTTGATGGTAGTATAAGCGTAGTAGATCTTGGTTGCGGAACTTCTGGTTCCTGCCCATCAGCAGATGTTCTAGTTGACAGAGCTGATTGGTCTAGTAAATTTCCAGACAAAAGGTTCGTAGTTCACGACTTGAATAACTTGCCGTTACCATTTTCTGACGGAGAGTTTGACTTTTCCTTTTGCAGTCACATACTAGAGCATGTAGATGACCCTGTTAAATTTTTATCTGAGGTCACTAGAATTTCTAAGTCTGGCTACATAGAAGTCCCTTCGCCTATCATAGATAACCTAGTTTCTGGAAACGATATACACGATCCTTTTGGTCATAAATGGTGGTGTTTTTTTGACGACGTGGAAAACAGGCTGGTTTTAAGGCCTAGGAGACACATCGTGCAGACAACGGTAAGCATACCAGAATTAAACATGCTGTATCCATTCTTTAGACCCAGCTTTGTTTTAGAGCTTTATTGGCAAGATTCAATAAACTTGGAAATGGGCGATGAGGTTTATTTCTACGAGGATAAAATGTACGACTTGAGCACCGCAAACGTAACCCCTTGGAGAATGGGTCAGTCATGATTTACTTAAAGACCTACTGCTATGCACCACACGAGGTGGAGTTTATAATAGCTAATCTTAAAGAGTGCTACGATTACATAGACAAGATGATTGTATGCGAATTTGACATAAATCATACCGGAGTGAAGAGGCCTTTTGAATATTCAGATCTTAAGAGCCTTGTACCTGAAGAGCTATCGGATAAGCTTGACTACCACGCCTGTGAAGTTTATGACATAACGGCCAGAGCTTACGAAGATGAGGCTGCTATTCACGGCGTTAATGAGCCTGTTATGCGTAGCTACTTTACAAAACTATATAATTTTTCAGACAATGACATAATTATATCTATAGATGCAGACGAAATACTTTACGGCGAGCAGCTGCCATACATAATTGAGCAGGTTAGCAAGCAGGGTGCTGTTAGGCTCAAACTAAGACAGTTTTTTTACAAGAAAACGTATTTGTGGGAAGGGCGCGATTTTGTGTCGCCTATAGCAACTTACTACGGCGTCATGAATCCTAAGTTTCCTAATAACTGGCGAGATGTTGGGAATGTTACTAAAGAGTACGTTGGCTGTCATTTTTCTTGGTGCATGGGGATTGAAGCTATGATTCATAAGTTAGACACTTACAGTCATCCTAGGTACAGGTTCTGTGCTGACAGAGACCTACTAGAAAACTCGGTTGCAAACAAAACTTATCCATTCGACGATAATGTCAGCTTTGACATACGGGAACTCCCTGCGGATGACAACCTGATACCAAAGTCAATGAGGAGCTAGCATGAAATCAGTTGTTATAATAGGTAAGGGCCCTAGTGTGTCCAAGAGCACAAAAGAGTTTGTGGATTCTTTTGACGAAGTGGCTATATGTAACTTTCCACCTATGGAAAATTATGAGCATTTTATATCCAACAGAGCCACCTACCATTTCTTGAATGCTGGCGATCCGTTTCCTTACCGAAAAGATTTTATAAATACGCTAGGCTTAACTCACATATTCAACACTTCAATAAGCCCAAACAGCTTAAACGCTGACACAGACTGCTTTTTACCAGATCATCCAGTATCCTACTCCGCAGATTACGGGCTTAAAACAACGGGCATGGTATACGACGGAAAGCTCAGGGTTGATGAGAACAGCAAGTACGAATTCTGGCCTTCTACGGGGATGCTCTGCTTCGATTACTTCTACAACAGTCCAGAGCACACAAAGATAGGCTTGGTTGGCATAGACTGCTATCAGAAAGGCCTTGATGCATACTATTTCGGCTTAGATGAAACCAAGCCAGCCCTACACTACTTGTGGAACAACTCAACTTATAGTTTAGATGGTAAGGTAATAAACCACATACACGGTGAGAGCGGTGAGCGAGAACTTATGACACAAATGATGCAAGAATCTGAGAAGGAATTCGTATGGTTAAAAATGTAGATCTTAAAGAAAAGTATGACGCCATATTCAAAGAAGGCGCATTTAGTTTTTTCACCATAGACGGCTTTGATGAGGCTATAAACATTGCTTCTTCCTGCTCTTGGAAAGACAAAAGGGTTATTGATATTGGGTGTGGAGAAGGAAGGTTAGCTTCAATCATAGCAGGAGCCGACGCCTCAAAAGTAGTCGCTATAGACTACAGTAACGAGGCTATAAAAAACGCTACCGAAAAGTTTGCAATGGCAAATCTACAGTTTGTAAATGGAAACTACAGAGACTTAAACGTGAAGGAAAAGTTTGACGTAGTAACGATGCAGGGAGTCATGGAACATTTTGACAACCCTTGGGATGAACTTAAATATATCATTGATAATTTTTTAGCGGAAGATGGTACCGTTATAACAAGCTCGCCTTCCTTTCTAAATCCGCGTGGGTATGTTTGGATGACTCTTGCGAAACTATTTGATGTGCCAATGTCACTAACAGATCTTCACTTTATTTGCCCGTTTGATATGCAAGAATTTTGCGAAGAGCATGGTTACAGTCTAGAATACGAATCAATATATCAAGATTGGGGATGTGGCGAGCTTATGTTAAATGACCTCAACAAAAGACTCCGCAACGCACTACGTGACGCAAACATGGATAACAGTAAGGTCGCAGACTTAATAGCTTGGCTTTCTAAGGCTTCTGAGTTCTTCACAAAAAACGACACAAGCGGTGCCATGATTGTATATAGGATTAGAAAGTAATGATACTTAAAAGAGAGGGCACTGTCCTAGACTTTAGGCAAACGCCAGAAGAAAAAGGGGCTGGCATATTGACTGGTCAATACGCGCATGTCGTAGACGGAAAGGTGTATTGGCAATGCAAGTCACCAGATAAGATGCTATATGCGACAGAGACGCAAGGTGTGTTTCACAAACCTGAGCAAAATTCTTTTTTAGGAGGTTCTTTGGCCTGTCATAATTTTGTAGCCTTCAAAGACTCACGGGAAGGCGTGCCTAAGGAAGAGCTGTACAAAGCCATCGGAGGCTATCATGTTGGCAGGGCGTCTATAAAAGGCGAACCCACGCAAAGTAACATACTGAGTTCTCCACTGCATGGGGAGTTGTCTAACTGTTCAATGAGTCAGAGCTTGGAGGTTGTTCCTACTAGTGACAATCTGTGGCCTCAAGAGACTAGGCTGTCATTTAAAGACGATTTTTGTCACCCCAAACACGCCAACGGGTTCTACATTTTTAAATCACATGACGGTATTGAATGGAGCTTATACCATGACAGACCTGTTATCAGCGGCTTCACGTCTGGAGAAAACGGAATTCCGGTGGCTTGTGATTCAATGCCCAGTATATTTTTCGACAATAACATTGGTGAGTATGTAGCATATCTGAGGTGCAATGTAAAGCTAGGTGTTAGACACGTTTTTTACACCAGATCTAAAGACCTAATAAATTGGGAAGTTCCTAAGCTCATAACGAAATCACCTGAGTTTGATGTCGAACATGAAAACCTTTACTACATGTGTGCATACCCATTCTTAAGCGACAAATATATCTCATTTACCCCCCATTTTAAAAACTACGTAAATCCATCAAACAACAATGACCGAAAATACTATGACGGCAAGACTCTGGTAATGACTTCGCTTAATGGTGTAGACTGGAAAGTTATAGATGAGATTTTTATTGAAGAAGCAACGGGACACATGACTCAACCACACGTATTATCATTTAAAGAGGAAGAGGGTTCGTACTGTATTTATGTGCATGAAAATTTCATAAGCTATAAAAATAAACTTGTAAAGTACACCATCGCTAAAAGCGAGCTAGACCTACTGGTTAAGGAGGCGTTTGTATGAAGCACAACGTGGTAGCAGGAATAAGGACTAAGAACGAAGATTGGATTATACAAAAGACACTAGGGTGCCTGCAGCGTTTCTGTAGTAAGATTGTTATCTATGACGACCAAAGCGATGATGGTACAGAAGAGATATGTCGGTCATTCGACTCTGTAGAATGGCACCAAAGCGATGTTAGAAAGCAAACTTTATGGAATCAAGGTCGGCAGTCAGCGGATTTATTTGGTTTTATAGAGCACCACAACCCTGATTATATTTTATTGTTAGATGCTGACGAGATTCCCACTCCTTCAATACTCGACTTTTTTGACCACGTTGATCAGAACGTAAATCTATGGAAAGTTAGGATGGTAAATCTGTTTGATGACGACAAACATTACAGAACCGATAAATACGTTTCTGAAACAGGAGCGAACATAAATTGGGACCCTTTTTCCGCAAACGCTTGGTGTAAATATCCGTTGTTAAAGTATACTCCTAATTTAGATTACACCTATGAGCCCACAAGAATAGGCTTAGGCAGCGTAGGGCCTTATCACCCATCTCCAAACAATGTTCCAACCCCTCACGATATGACCGACGATTTCTATATCATGCATTATGGTAAGATATCACCTTCGTTCACTAGCGGTGAAAAGCAAAAGTTTTACGCTGAGTGCGATGCCGCTTCAGGAAAAGGGAGTTACGAAGAAAGGCTTAGACATCACATGTGTTGTTCTGGACTTGGGGGAGAAGAAAAAACTTTAGTCAAGTGCAAAGAGGAGTGGTTTTGGGATGATTAGAATAAATAATATAACTAGAGGTAGATTTGGCAACAGGATACTTCAATACAACTCACTAATGCAAATATCAAAGCAGTCCGGCCTTGAAGCTAGCTGCGGAGATTGGGAAGGTCGGAAAATATTTAGCGGTATCCTGCAAGACAAGCCATCCGCTAACGAACAAAAGCAGCTTAGCTGGACAGATGTGATTCACGGTTCAATCAATGAGCTTCCAAATGATGTTGACTTTACCATAGATGATCCTGCATACTGCTTGCACAACGTGTTTTTCAAAGTTACCCATTCAGATCCTAGAGATTTTTTTAAAATAAACGATGAGTATGGTGTTGAGTTAGATGAGAATAAAACTAACGTCGGGATACACTTTAGAGGTACCGACATACTAGGGGGTGACGGTAATAACGGCAGAGAGATACACGAGCCTGAGTATTATATTAACTCAGTTCGTGCTGTAGAAAAAGAGTTTGACAATACTCACTACTATCTATGTACAGATGACATGAATTTTGTCAGTTTTGTAAACACCTACACGTTTCTTCGTGACAACGGCATAAACTTCAGTATAGGCGATACTAATAATTTCGTGCTGGACTTTTCGTTACTTTCCGAGTGCGATGTGCTCATATCTTCTTCCAGCACTTTTGTAATTTGTGCGGGCTTTATAGGCAAGAAAGACAAAAAAATAATTCACTCAAAAGAGTGGATAGACAAAAACTTAAAACATGAACTTTGGAATTCAAAGCCCACGACGCAAGAAGCTAGAGATCTTCAGCTATCATTTGATAATTTTTGGGTAGAAGTTAACAGTGGTGGCGGTGAGTACTACAAGCCTTGGAGAATACTGTGAAAGTAGCTATTTGCTTACCAGCTCTAATGAGAACTTATGAAAAGCTGTACCAAAACCACTTAGAAAAACTAATTGAACCCAACCAAGCCGATGTTTTTGTGTACACGTCAAACTACAACGATCAACTGGACACACACTACCAGATCGAAGATTTTACACAAAGAATAAAATCTGTATATGGCGAGTCCCTTAAAGGAATTAATGTCGTAACTAATGAGCATATTGAGGCAGAAATGTCTGGATGCGAGATTAGGGCCAACATGGATACTTTTTACTCAGGGGCTAGAAAGAGAAGAAATGACTGGATAAACTTTTACAGAACTATGAAGTGTAACGAGATGGTAAAATCCTACGAGGAAGAAACCGGCACTAAGTATGATGTAGTGATAAAATTTAGACCGGATCTACATCTTGATAAAAAGCTAGACCTAAAAGATGTTGACATCCGTGATGATTTCTTGTACACTTTTTCCCCCACTCCGTATAGTGAGTGGACTTATCAAGACTATTGCAATCTTTGCCACAAAGACTTTGGAGATCAGTTCCTTAAGGAGTCATTTTATAAACTTGGGGAAGGCTACTTGGTAGGTAGCGAATACATAAACACACCGTTTTTGAATATGTTTGTTTTTGCAAGCAGGGCGGTCTTTCAGGCTTACAGCCAAACGTATAGACACTTTGGTACTTTGTCCTTAGACTCTGCTACCGAAGAGGGCAGCAAGAAGCTTTTGAGAACTCAAGAATATCAAATTAAATTGCATCTGCAAAACAATGGCGTACAGATATGCAACATTCTAGAATATCCTAGCACTATAGTGAGGGAAAAGGGCGTGTTAGACCAACCTCTCACTTTAAGGTTTAATTACTAAGGAACAAATAATGAATATCGTAATACCAATGGCCGGTTCTGGCTCAAGATTTAGAGACAAGGGCTACAAAAAACCTAAGCCCTTAATAGATGTTCTTGGAAAGCCAATGATAGAGGCTGTAATAGAAAACCTGTACGTAAAAGATGCTAGATATACTTTTATACTCAATAGACAGCAGAAAGAGTCTAATGAAATAGAGCGCATAATAAGCAGATGTGTCAGTAAAGCAAGTATAGTTTATGTAGATGGTCTAACTGATGGCCCTGCTAGGACAGCCTTGCACGCAGAAAAACATATAGACGAAGACAATCTAATCATTGTCAACTGCGATCAAATTATAAGAGACTTTGACGCTAAGCACATTGTAGAGTTTGCCAAGCTAAGAGGGGCTGACGGAGTTGTAGGAGCCTTTATTTCCTCCTCTAAGAAAAATTCTTACATGAAGTTAGACCCAAATGGAGAAGTGGTAGACGTTAAAGAAAAAATCGTGATAAGCAATGTGGCTACAAACGGACTCCATTTTTGGTCAAAGGGAACTGACTTTATCAGCTCGGCAAAAGCTATGATAGAGAACAATGAGAAATACAGTAACGAATTTTACATTGCTCCAACTTACAACTACATGGTTAAAAATGGTAAAAGAGTTTTGCCATTCTTCTATAATTTGCACCTTCCCATAGGTGTGCCGCAAGACTTGGAAAGGTATATTGACGAATATGGAAATATTTAAGTTTGAAGACATGGTTGGAGGCTGGTTTGTGGGTAACTTTGAGCCAACTGCATACAAGACAGAAGATTATGAAGTCTGCTATAAACTTCACAAAAAGGGCGAATCGTGGGACACTCACTATCATAAAAAAGGAACAGAAATAAATTTATTATTAAGTGGCAGAATGAGTATCAATGGTACTATAATAGAGAGTGGGGATATTTTTGTTATAAAACCGTTTTACGTTTCCGAGCCAGAGTTTTTAGAGGATTGCGCTTTAGTTATAGTCAAAACTGTTTCGGACACAAATGATAAGTACATTGTGAGGTAGAAAGTGATTTTTAGAAAAAAAGAAGAAATTGATTTAGAAAAGTATGTAGTCGTATCATACTTATTAAAGTCTGCCACCACTCTTAGGGATGCGGCTTGGAACTTGGCTATAGGACAAAGCGTTGGAAACCCTAACGTTAGAAATGAATGGGAAACTGACGAGTTATTTGAAGACCACGCAGCTCTCGTGCTGGAAGACGAAACCAAGCTTGAAAAAATGTCAGAGGGTCTTGTAGAGATAGCATTTCCTTCTGTCAACATAGATTTCAAAACTGATGGTGTTTCTCATCTGTTGGTCAACATTATGGGTGGTCAGCTTGACATAGACATAGTGCAAAAATGCGCAGTCGTTGATATAGTTTTTCCAAAAGATGTAAAAGATTCATTCCTCGGCCCAAAGTTTGGTATTTCAGGTATAAGAGAATTTACAGGGGTTTATGACAAACCAGTTTTAGGTTCTATTATAAAGCCAAAAACAGGTATATCTCCAGATGTTTTGTTAGACATGGTAAAACAGCTTGTTGACGGAGGTGTCAACTTTATCAAGGAAGATGAGATACTATCTAGTCCCTCTTTTTGTAGAATTGAGGATCGTGTACCAAAGATAATGAATTATCTTGAAGGTAAGGATGTAATCTATTCAGTGTCAATACACTCCGACTCGCCATATCTTTTAGAAAGAGTTAAGAGAATACATGATCTTGGCGGAAACTCTGTGCATGTAAATTTCTGGTGTGGTATGGGAGCGTATAAAGCGATAAGAGAGCTGGATTTACCTATTTTTATCCACTTCCAAAAGTCAGGCGATAAGATACTAACAAATAGAAATCATGATTTTTACATAGACTGGACTGTTATTTGTAAGCTAGCTGGAATGATGGGTGTTGATTTTATTCATGCCGGAATGATAGGCGGGTACTACAAATGGGACGAAAGTGAAACTTTAGAAGCTGTAAAGATACTCAATGAAAGCAATGTTATGCCCGCCCTAAGCTGCGGGTTCCATCCCGGACTCACTAAACAGGTGACAGACAAGGTTGGGATTGATTATATGGCAAACGTCGGAGGGTCAATACATGGACATCCAGATGGTACTACAGCCGGAGCTCAAGCGATGCGTGACTCAATAGACGAGGTGGGAAAATGATACTAATAGCCCATAGAGGAAACGTTAATGGTGCAAAACACGAGTTGGAAAATAGCCCTAAATACCTTGAAGACTTGATACTTTCTGGTCAGCACATAGAAATTGATTTATGGCTAGTAGATGGAGAGCTTTGGTTAGGCCATGACGACCCGCAACACAAGATAAACCCAGAATATCTGGAGTACGAAAACTTTTGGATACACGCAAAAAACCTACAGGCTTTGGAATTTTTGACTTCGACTGACTATAAATATTTTTGGCACGAGGAGGACGATTTCACCTTAACCTCTAACAATAAGATATGGACTTATCCAAACAAAGACGCAACAAAACAAAGCATAGTCGTCTGCAACACATTAGAAGAATGTATAAAATACATAGATAAGGGTGTGTATGGTGTTTGCTCTGACTATATCGGAGATATAACTACAGGAGAGAAATAAAATGAAAGCGTTAGTTACTGGTGGGGCCGGATTTATAGGCTCTAATTTAGTTGATTGTTTGGTTGAGCGGGGTCATCAGGTAAGCGTGATGGACAATGAGTCTTCAGAAGTGCATGAGCAGTTTTACTGGAATAAAAATGCTAAGAATGTAAATCTGGACATTTGCGAATATAACGAGGGCTTCTTATCTTGGTTCCGTGATATTGATGTTGTATTCCACTTGGCCGCTGAGGCGAGGATACAACCATCTATAAAGAACCCTACGGTGGCAGTCAAGACAAACACTCTTGGAACTTGTAACGTGCTGCAAGCAGCTAGAGAGCAAGGCGTAAAAAGAGTTGTATACTCATCTACTTCCTCTGCTTACGGATTTAACCCAATACCTAACAAAGAAGACATGCCAAAAGACTGTTTGAATCCTTACTCAGTGTCCAAAACCGCAGGAGAAGACCTGTGTTCAATGTACACAAAACTATTTGGTTTAGAAACCATAACTTTTAGATACTTCAATGTATATGGCGAAAGACAGCCAATAAAAGGACAATACGCTCCAGTGATAGGAATTTTCCAAAAGCAGAACAAAGAGGGAAAACCTCTTACAATAGTACCTGACGGACACCAAAGAAGGGACTTTACTCATGTCTCAGACGTGGTTGAAGCCAACATTTTAGCAGCTACTAAGGATTTGCAAGGAAGCTATGGGGAGATTATCAATATCGGCACTGGAGAGAATCATTCAGTTCTTGAGGTTGCTAGTATGCTATCAGACAAAACTGTTTTTATAGAACCTAGAATAGGCGAATCAAAAGAAACTTTAGCAGACATTTCTAAAGCTAAAAAAATATTGGGCTGGGAGCCTAAGGTTAAACTAGAAGATTGGATCAAAAAATGAAGATATTAGAATATTCAACCGAGCAGTATGACTTTCGCGGGCTTGTGTCAAGCTTGTTTGACTGCGAGCTCGACGACTTAGATAACCATGAAGATAAAGCTGGGTTGACCTTAGGCAAGGACACGCATACAGCATTTCACAGAAATTTTTACGACGCCATTGACGCTGGTTGGCCTGAGTTTATGGGGACGTATCACTCATTCCTGTCGGATGTGGTGCACCCCCTCTTTGAGGACGACACATTAATATTTCAAAAATATCCCGGAATTAGATTTAATAGACCGGGAGCTAAAGCTGTCTACAAATGGCACTCAGATGGAGACAAAGATCATAAGCATCCACTCGGAGAAGTAAATATATTTCTTCCTATAACTAGATGTTTTGACAACAACGCTATGTGGTACGAAAGTGTTCCCGGCATGGGCGACTGGAAGCCTTTAGAAATAGAATATGGCCAGTTTCTAATAGGTTATCTAAATCAGTGTAGACATGGAAACAAAACAAACAATACAGACAAGACGAGGGTAAGTTTTGATTTCAGGGTAATGCCGGGTTTTGCATACGATGAAAGCTCGTCCCTGCAAAGCTGTACAACTAAGCAGAGATTTGTAGTTGGCGAATACTACGATAAAATGGAAAGACCTGAAACCCCATCACTTTATGACCCTGTAGAAAACGCGAGGTTAGGTAGCGCATGTTAGTAGATAAATATATAGAAGATTACAATTTGTCTGATCCTTGGGATGTTGTGGATCTGTTTGAAAAAAAGGTTGCAGAGTATGGCGGAAGTAAATACGCCGTTTCTGTAGACAACTGCACAGACGCTCTGTTCCTTTGTCTAAAGTATCTTAAGGCTGATGGTGAAATAACGCTACCTAAGAGAACTTATGTCTCTGTGCCCTGCACAGCCATACACGCTGGATGTAAAATAAAATTTGAGGATATTGAGTGGAGTGGAGCATATCAACTAAAGCCTTATCCAGTATGGGACGGGGCAACACGTATGAGGAAGGGGATGTACGTTGAAGATTCTTATTACTGCCTATCATTTCATAGAAGAAAACACATACCTATAGGAAAAGGTGGAATGATTTTAACAAACGATAAGAAGGCATATAACTGGTTCAAAGTAGCCAGATACGAAGGTAGACATATAGACACGTTGTATAAAGACGATCACTTTGATATGATTGGTTGGAATATGTACATGCCTCCTGAGCAGGCCGCAGAGGGTCTAGAGCTATTCAAAGACGTAAAAGACTGGAATGAAGATCTTGAGACTTCTGGTATGCACAAAGACCTGTCTGATTTTCCCATATACGAAAGAGCAAACAGATGATACTTATTTGTTTTGGTACTAGACCTGAATATATAAAACTAAAGCCGCTAATGAACGCAATGGATGGCGTTCTAGAATATAAAACGCTGTTTACTGGACAGCATAAGGATCTTGTAAAACACAAGCCAGATTTGTCAATAGAAATAGAGGATGGTAGAAATAGGTTAGATTCAATAATCTCGTCCACCATGAATTCTATAGATTTTAGTGGCATATCTTGTGTAATAGTTCAGGGAGACACAACCTCGGTTTTAGCTGTGGCGCTATCAGCCTTTAACAACAAGGTTCCTGTCGTACATCTAGAGGCCGGTTTAAGAACATACAACCTAGAGCAGCCCTATCCAGAAGAGGCAAATAGGCAGCTAGTGTCTAGAATAACGGACTTGCACCTGTGCCCAACAGAGAACGCAGCTATAAATCTGCGATCTGAGGGAGTGCCTTCGCAAAAGATACATGTTGTCGGCAATACAGTGCTAGACAATCTTGTGGGCGTAGAAGTTACGGATGAGCACAAGATATTGGTGACAATGCACAGAAGAGAAAACCACGCAAGAATAGAAGATTGGTTTGATGCCATAGACAAATTAGCAAGTAGAAACAAGGCATACGAGTTTTGCTTACCTGTACACCCAAATCCGGCTGTAAAAGAAAAAGCAAAGACCTTGAATAATTTGAAGATTGTAGAGCCTATGTCTCATGAGAAACTAGTTAAATACCTGTCTTCTTGCTCATACGTCATAACAGACAGTGGCGGAATACAAGAAGAGGCTGCTTTTTTCCGCAAGCCATGCCTAGTTTGCAGGGAAGAAACTGAGAGACACGAGGGTCTAGATAATTTTTCCCTTCTATGCAAAAAGCCTGAAGACTTGGCGAAGCTGTGTTCACAATTAGACAACCTACAAATGAAGGGCGAATGTCCATACGGAGACGGTAATGCTTCTAAAAAAATAGTGGAGATATTAAATGAACATAGTTATACCGGCTAGGAGAAATTCCAAAGGACTGCCTTTTAAAAATAGAAAGCTTCTAGAATACACACTAAGCACAATACCAAAAAAGATGATTTCTAGCACCATAATCTCTACTGACGACGAGGAGATAATGAACATCGCTGCAGAAATGGGTTATACGATACACAGCAGGAGCGCGCACTCCGCTAGGGATGAAGCAGCAACAAAAGAAGTCATGCAAGAAGTAGTAAGTGACATGGGGCTTACTGGAAACGTGGTTATGTTATATCTAACTTACCCAAAAAGAACTTGGGAAGAGGTGGAAAAAGCCTACAATTGGTTTATTTCGACAGGAGCCACGTCCATGCTTTGCAAGGAGGAAGTAGAGACGCACCCTTTTATGTGCCTGTATGAACTTCCCAACGATAAGGGGGGTCAGGTTGTTAGTCATGACCTATACAGAAGGCAGGACTACCCTAAATGCTTTAGATTCTGCCACATGATTTGTATTTTTGATGCAGATGAATTAAAAAATTTAAACAAAAACCTTTACAATAAAGATACAGTATATTATACCATAGAACACGCTTTGGACATAGACAGTGGAGAGGACTTAAAATGCATGTAAAAGTAATAGCAGAGGGTGGTATAAACCACAATGGAGACCTAGCGACAGCAAAATGCTTAATTGATGCCGCTGTAATTGCTGGGTGCGACTATATAAAGTGGCAGAAAAGAACGCCTGATTTGTGTGTACCAGAAGAACAAAAAAGTAAGCCTAAATCTACCCCTTGGGGAGATATGACATATATTGACTACAAACACAGGGTGGAGTTTGGTGAAAGCGAGTATAAGGAACTGATTGACCACTGCGGTGATAGAATAAAGTGTTTTGCTTCAGTATGGGACAAGCCATCAGTTGACTTCATGAAGCCACTTAGTGACATTACGAAAATACCTTCGGCTCTGATAACTGATCTAGATCTATGCAGATACGCAAGAGATAACTTTGAGACGCTGATAATTTCAACAGGCATGAGCACAGAGGAAGAAATAGAAAAATGCATAGAGGCTTGCAATCCAGATGTTGTTATGCACACAAATTCAACGTATCCGTCTCCAACAGAAGAATTGAACCTTGAGTATATAAGATACCTGCGAGATAAATGGACGGCAGAAGTGGGCTATAGCGGTCATGAGTACGGACTGGTCACAACATTCGCAGCGGTAGCTGTAGGAGCAACTTGGGTAGAGCGTCACATAACCTTAGATAGGACGATGTGGGGTTCGGATCATTTAGCTTCTGTAGAGCCTCACGGATTAATCAAGCTTGTAAAAGGTATAAGAAACATTGCTAAAAGTATGGGCGAGTATGGCCCCAGAGATATTTTTGAGTCAGAAAAAGCTAAAAGAAAGTCATTAAGAGGCGTATAATGATTATATATGTAGATATAGACGGTACAATTTGTGGCCCAGCCGATGGAAATCTAAACTATAATTACTCAGCGCCAATAAAATCGAGAATTTCAAAAATAAATGATCTTTATGCTTCCGGAAATACTATAATATATTGGACGGCTAGAGGTACAGAAACGGGTATAGACTGGACGAAGACGACTGAAGAACAGTTAAAGAAGTGGGGAGCAAAGCACCACAAGCTATTAATGGGGAAGCCAAACTTCGACCTCTTCATAGACGACAAAAACATAAACAGCGAAGATTTTTTTAAGGATATAAAATGAAAGTATTGCTAACGGGATCTGGTGGATTTTTAGGCCAAAACCTTACACCTGTTTTGTCTAAAGACTACAGCGTGTATGGGCCAAGAGCAAGGAATTGGGATTTAAGGAAGCAGTCTACATGCAACCAGCTTATTAGATATATTAGACCTGACGTTATAGTTCATGCCGCAGGTTCTGTTGGCGGCATTGGCGCAAATCAGGAAAACCCCGGAAAGTTTATGTATGAAAACTTGATTATGGGAGCTAACATAATCCATGCCGCAAAAGAGTTTGGCGTTAGTAAGTTTGTACTGCTCGGCACAGTATGCTCTTACCCTAAGCATACGCCTGTCCCTTTTAAGGAGTCAGATTTATGGGAAGGATATCCAGAAGAAACAAATGCTCCGTATGGTATCGCAAAGAAAGCCCTGATGAAACTAGTAGAGACATATAATGAACAGTATGGTCTTAACGGTGTAAACTTGATACCAGTAAACATGTATGGCCCTCATGACCATTTTAATTTAACTAGCAGCCATGTTATACCAGCCCTTATTTTAAAAGTTTATAACGCAATGAAGAGTGGAGACAGCTCCATAACTCTTTGGGGAACTGGTCAGGTTTCTAGAGAATTTTTATATGCTGAAGACTGTGCTGAAGCAATTAAGCTAGCTATAGAAAAGGATGTTCCTCCAGACCCAATTAACATCGGTACTGGTAAGGAGATAAAGATTTGTGAATTAGCCTCTGAAATAGCTGAGCAGATGGGCTTTAGTGGAGAGATACTATACGATTCAAACAAGCCTGATGGTCAACCTAGAAGATGCCTAGACACTAATAAGGCCAAAGAGCTTCTTGGGTTTGAAGCGAAGACTTCTTTTCAAGAAGGACTAAAGAAAACAATAGAATGGTTTTTAAGGAACAACAAATGAATTTAGCTGTATATACTCAGACCCTAGGATTAAACGAAGAAGTCGAGGCTATTATAAATAGCTTAAACGATGGTGTAGAAACAAGGAAACTGAGTGCAGGAAGTATTTTCTTCAACTCAGTGGGTTTCAATCCTTTACCAATGAAGTGCGGATGCTTTAACGCTGCGGATCTATGGAACTTTACTGGGACTTTACTGGTAACAACCCTAGCCAATTTTATTAGGGCTTCTTCAATAGTAAATAAGGCGAAGATAGTTTACTATCACGGCTGGGAGAAAGGTGTTCCTATACTTCATCTTATAAATATTTCAAAAAGCAAAACTGCGAAGGTAATCTGTCGCACAAAAGAGGACGAAAGGGAATTCTATCGCATTACGGGCAAGAAACCTTCTGGTGTAGTAGATAATTTTAATTTAGAACAACTAGTAAAGTTGGTGTAACATGAATGAATCAAAAGTAATACGAATGTATACAAACGAAAACATGAGTACCTACGAGATAGCTGAAAGCTTCGGTACTTATCCTAACAAGATTAGACGCATATTAACTAAGCACGGCGTAGCTCTTAAAAGTCACAGCCAAGCGCAAAAGGCGGCACTAGAAAAAGGAAGAGCAAAACATCCCACTGTAGGTAGAAAGCGTACAAAGGAAGAGAGAATAAAGATTAGTTCCTCTGTGCATGATTATTGGGAAAATATGTCAGACAGTGATAGATCTAAAAGAGTAGAGGACGCAAGAGACAGATGGAACTCTATGAGTGAAAGCAAGAGGGCTGAGATTTGTGCGGCGGCCATACAAGGAATACAGCTAGCTAGCAAAGAAGGCTCAAAACTAGAGAAGTTCCTGCTCGGTGAGCTGCAGAGGCGTGGTTATGATGTTGAGTTTCATAAAAAAGGACTGATACCGACACAAAAATTAGAGATTGATATGTATATACCCTCATTGAATACTATAATAGAAGTAGATGGGCCTTCCCATTTTCTACCTATATGGGGTGAGGACAAACTGGCTAAGCAAATTGTAGCCGATGAGCAAAAAAACGGCATCGTTCTGAGCAAAGGCTTCGCCGTTCTGAGAATTAAAAATCTATCGGATTTTATATCGCTTCAAGCTAAGGAAAAGCTTATTAAAGAAGTTGTATATACACTTGAGAAGATTAAGAAGAAATTCCCTAAAAGGACAGAAAGGTTTATTGAGATTGAGTTATGAATAAAAAGGAAGAGACTGATATGTTTGAAACAGTAGAATTACAGACACCCTCTAATACTGATACTTCAGTAAAAGATGTTATTGAATCTGATACACCCCTAATGACATCTCCAGAATGGAGTGAATACATTTTGGGCCTGTTTGAAGATAGTGAGCTTATCGACGGAAACCCTTTGGTCGCTGGCCTTAGGAGAGTTGCAGAGCTTGTTCTAGGTCAAATCGTATACAGTGGCCCTAGTCAAGTTTTTCCAGTCACTACAGATAAGGGTGCAGGAAGAGCTACAGTTGTTTTTACTGTAGAGTTTGAGAACGGGACAAGGTACTCTGACGTAGCTGATTGCTGGGAAGGAAATACTGATGACATGTTCTGCGCATATGCTGTTGCTACAGCTAGTACCAGAGCAGAAGGACGAGCATTAAGAAAGGCTCTTAGGCTGAAGTGCGTTGCGGCTGAAGAGATTACAAAGAAGGACACGGCAAAGATTGTCAGGGAAGCATCTAGCAAAAAGTCTAGCAGTGATGGTGACTATGATGATCAAAGCAGAATGAGCGATGCACAATTCAACTTCATTGACGTGAAGTGTAGACAATTAAATGTAAACGGAAAAGCGCTGTTTAAAGAAGGCTTTGATGTTGAGGTTAATAGAAAAGTATCTAAGCGTATCGCTAGCGATATCATCGACAGACTAAACGAATATCAAAGAGACAAGAGCAGCATACCACAAGAATTAAACGGTTATGAACAGGAGTGGCGAGACTAATGAAGCTAACTTACACAACAAAAAATGGTAGAATCAGCGTAGAACTTGAAGGAGACTCACATAGAGAAATCTTCAATCAAATTGGGAAGTTCCAAGAGGTTTTTGAAGAGGATGTTTGCGGCAAATGTGGGCACGATCATATTAGATTCGTTGTCCGCACAGTTGATGACAACCAATACTATGAGCTTCGTTGCGTAAACTGTGGGGCTAGACTTGCGTTTGGCGCCCATAAGAAAGGCGGAGGATTGTTTCCAAAAAGGAAGGATTCAGATGGCAACTGGTTGCCTGATTCTGGATGGGTCAAATGGAACCCAAAGACAGAAAAGAATGAATAAAATAAGGGGCCTCACGGCCCCTTTTCTCATTAATCGTGCAAAAACAATATTACAGATACTCTACTGTGAAGTAAAGACCATAATCTGTTTTGCTTCCAATGGTCGTAGGAGAAGCGCTTAAAGATATGTACCAGTCATGCCTGTCAGACTTGTGTGTCACGCCTTCGTTTGTTTTTTGACCTAGCGAATTATCTGATGGGTCTGTAGTATTTGTGTTGGTTCCACTAGATCCCGGAGACGAAGTAAGGCTCATAGCTGTCATGGTAGTTCCAGCTTCAAAAGCTGTCCAGTTACCCGCTGAGCTTGAAGTACCGTGCTGATCTAAGTCATTAACGCTCCATAGAGATGAAGGGTGCCTGTTTTCAAATACATAAGTCAACACGCCGCTAGCGTGCTTTGTGATGTCGCTTCTATCAAATATCCTTAGCTTGCAGTTTTGCACCATTACGGACTCAGAGTGTGTAAATCTTACATTAAGAGGCGCTAGGTAGTTTGGCATATATTTCAACTGCTTGGTAGCTGTTCCATCAGAAGAGACACCGCTAACGTTAATATATTTGCTATTGTGTAGCTGAGCCCCTTGGCCAGTACCGTCTGAGTTGGTGATAAAAGTTGAATCTTGATACGAGGCAATAGGCACTGATATGCCATGTGTAGAGCCATAAAAGCCTATACCAGAGCCAGTGCTGTGGTTAATTAGCGCGGCTTCAGTACTTTCTGTACCTGCTACACCATTGCCATAAAATTTAATATCTGCCATTATAATCTCCTTATGAGTTCATTGTTATTATACACGAAAAATGAGTTTATTTATATGTTTTATCCTGCTGGTGGATCTTGTGTTCTATCATCGTCAGATTCAAATACGTCTGCATTCATTATGGTATGAATACCGCCAAGAATCTTACCAATAACTCCGTAATTTTTAAATAGGCTTTGTAGTGTGCCTTTTTTGGGCGAAGCCGTTTTAACCGCTTCTTCACTTGGGGATATCGTCAAATCGCAAAAATTTAGCCAGTTTGGGGTCTGACTATCTTCGTTGAACGTGTAGTAAGACGGGTCTGCTTTAAACATTAGATATATATCATAGACACCAACGGGGTCATCTGTTATATTAACTATCTTCTGTCTTACACCTAAAGCTATGCCCCTATTGCCATCCTCTGTGTTTTTACCCTCTTTACTAGGCAGACTTAATAGTTCTGGAGGCCTTTTATTCTGCCCCTCGTCAAATATGAATTTATCCCAGACTACACCCTTAGCGGCACGAATCTCAGCCCCAGCGGGTTCGACACCCTGACTCATCGCCTTGTTAGGCGTTACTCTTCCGTCTCCGCCGGTATAGAAGCTAAAAACTAGTTTTCCTTTTCTGCTGCCATGGTCGAATGCCCCTCCAGCAGCTATGCACTCATCCTCGTCTGTTATTGGCTGTTGGGTGTTTGGGTTTCCAACGCTACAGCTTGGTGGTATGTACTCAGAGAAATCATCATGAGAAAAGCCATAACCAATTGAATCTTGTAAACAGCGCGAGTCTCCAGATCCATAAAGTATTTTAAATGGCGCAAGGGATGTTATTTCGCCGTTACTGCCAACAGACTTAACTTTTAACCAAGCGTCTCGACCATCTCCTCCAGCGCCTCTAAAAATGTCGCCAGCTTGGTAGCCTGAACCAGCTGCTATTATCTGAATATCGTCTTTAGAGAAGCCTATAGTCCTCTTGTAATGATGGAATGGTTTAACCATACCTCTTTTAATGGTGTTTACCCGCCAGTCTTGTTTCTTTCTCATGAGACTTCCGCTGTCAACTACAGTTCCAGCTGACAATATTCTACCTTTGTGGTCAGCAGCTTGTTGAGCAGTTCCGGCAGAACCTATGGATGTAGGAACTCTAAAGTCTACAGACCCCATCCTCTCCTCTACTTGATAGTATTCATTACCAAACTCTTCTGTAGAGTATCCAAACGTAGCGTTAGCAGGCAAATGGCTGGAGTCGTCAGTGACTTGCCCGTTGTGAAGTACTGGTTCTCCGCCTTTGTACCACAAAGCTCTAGGCGCGTCATTCGGATCTCCGGGCATAAAATGATGTACAGCAAAACAGCGTGGATCAAAAATCGTCAGGTGTTCAGGCCAAGCGTCAACTATCCTAGCGTGCAATGAGGTGGTATTATATGAGTTTATTTCATCAGATAGTTGTCCCCACTGAGGTCTAGGCTCATCTGGATCAGTTAACGTCGTCTCAAAGTTTACTCCTAATAGCTGATCCGTTTCAAACCTGAAAGCGGCTGCGTTTGTAGAAATTCTAACCTTGGCAGTGCTTATATGCACCATGTTAGCTCCATAACCTCGATTTGCTAAAGCATTATTAGTACCAGCACTTTTAGATTGCCAATTAGGACTAATTAATGCTGCTTGTGAGTAGTTTCTCGGAATACCAAAAAACTCATTGAGGAATGCGGCAGTGTTGTATGGATATGTTTTGACTACGTCCATTTGTCCATTTGCGTCATCAGTTAAAGTTTCATATTCAAAAGAGTTATTTGGCATCTCAAAAGCTAAAGTTGGGTCTTGTTTAAATGCTTCACCTGTTATCTCCCTCTCGTAGAAGAAGTCCCCAAACATATTTAGCTTAGACGATCCGGAAGTTCCGTCAGAAGGCGGTAGATTATTCGTGCTAATTTGCCTAGCGTTTTCAGGGTCTATAACTGGATGGTTTGGAACAGATTTAGCATTACCACCAAGATTTCTGTAAACATCTAAATCCATTGTGCCTTGATGATGTAAGCTATGGGGAGAGTCTAGGTGTGTTGCCACCTCAGCCATCATAGGAATAAATGTCACATGGGCAGGATTTCTTGGTTTTAGATTCCATAAATCACCTAAATTTTCTCCGTCAACGTAATACTCTAACCAGTGGTATCTGTGTTTTCTGTAATCTACTACGTTGTTAGCAAAATCATTTCTATATCTTTTAACGCCGCCTTGGAAACCCGGAGTGTGAAGAACGGGATAGTCTGTAGCCCATTTAAGAAGCGCTAGAGATTGAAGTGGGCAAGCTTGAGCGGATGATACAGACCCATTCAGAGCAACTTCTGCAGGTATGTGTGTATTATTCTTACTTTCAAATATTGCATTTACATGCCTGTTTACACCTTGTTCACCAAGCTCTGGAGTTCTGTTTGTATCAAACATTTGGTTTATATCCCACGGATTATTTACACTACCAACTAAATTCCCTCCAAAGTAATTATATGCATACGTTCCACCTCCACTGGCCTGAAGTTTACCTTGATCCGCCCAAAACTTCAAAGCCTCAATTTTGTCGTTTTGATAGCCATCTGGAAAAGACATCCCAGCAAAAGGCTTTGCGCCCATAGACGTAGTTTCTCTTATTCTGTACTCAGTGCCTAGTGTGTTTTCGTACTGGTGGCAGTTGGCAATCATGTTGCCCATGCTATTAGCTCCACCAAGCTGTGGGTGTAACATATCGAATTGAGTATATTGGTATGTATATCCCGGATCATATTCATTATCGGTGGTATGATCAAAATTGCCTGAAACAGATAATTTATTAAGTGGGAGAAGGTCAGCAGTCCTAACTGCGTAGTGGAAAGAGTTAGTAACGGTTGTGTACCACATCGACTTGTAGAAAGTGTGCCTAAAAGATTCTTCGTTCTTAGAAGGGTCTCTTTCTATATCCCATACTCTTTTTTCTGCATCCTTAGGGTCTAGTAAGCTCGCAGCATTTGTCACGACAGCAGCTGTCTCAGGTTTGTTACTCATGTGTCCGGCTAAGCCAACCATGTTAAATATGTCAGTCCACCCATGAATTTGGAAGCTATCTTGAACATCAGCCCCCTCCATAGACTGCAGAACCAGCCACTCTCCAGAAATCCAGCCAACTAAAACTCGCTCACCTCTAGCGTATGACTGTTGGCTTCTATTGACAACGACTATAGTTTCTTTTTCCTCACTGTCACCGCAAGGGCCTGCTTTCTTGTCAGGTCCGTATATATTTGGGTTACTGTTTTTAACGCCAACTGGCATGGCTTCAGCAAGCTCATGTTGGCCCATATGAGTTGAGGATGTTGAGTCTAAAAAGTTGTCCATTGGCATAAGGTGGAAGTCGTCAGGATTTATACCAAGAGGAACAACGCCTTCCAACGGTGTTAAGAGAACGGCTACCAACTGCCTTGTCCCGGCTTCAAACTTGCCGGTGTTTCTTTCAAACGACATATCTAGAGGAGCGGCGATAGTATTTTGAGGATTATCTAATCCGCCATCGGCAATATCTGCAAATGTTCCGGGAGCAGACATGTTAGGCATCCCTGCTCTACCATAAGAAGTTGATGGGGCGGCCATTATCATTGGACCGTCAGAGCCTTGGCCTTTAATCGCTATCTGTCTTTTATTGTTTGCCAAATGGTCAAAATTGTACAACATGCAGGTAAATAAAGTTTTCTGTGTTTTGATACAATCAGCGCCGTTAACACCAGAGGTGCCAAACAGAAACGACAGCTCCATGTTCCAGTACAAACCACTTGGAGACCTTATGACAGAGTTAGCAAAGTCTTTCCTGTTTTGCAGTAGTTCTTGGTAGGCTTGATCATTTGGTAGTGCTCCACCAGAGGGTAGTGTCACAAGCTCTGCGTGTTGCTGAATAACTCCTGCAATCCCGCTTCCGCCATGCACTTCGTCCCCGTAGTCCGTCAGTTTTTTCTTTATAAACGCGTTTGTCCAGTGGTCTAGCTTTACATTCTCGGGATTTGGAGCAGAAGATACGTCCTTCTGGTTGTGAAATATCTTGTTGACAGTTTCAAGAGCAAAATCGTCATCATATATTGAAGCATCTGTTAAAGCGGCCTCATCTCCAGCGACACATATTGACTTTTCTTTTTTTAATACCTCAAACAACTCGCCTGAACTAAACGCATAAAGACCTATATCTTTAGCAAAAATATTATTAGGCATGGAGAGTCTGTGATACGCAGAGTTTTTGTCTACGTCAAAAAAATCTCCAAAATCAAAATTAGCCATTTCCTTCTCCTATTATCCTATATTCTTTTTATTGTAGTATTCGTTTAGATTGGCTGTCCTCTTCTGAAGCATATTCGGAGTTGTCGGCATAGTGGCATGATACTCATCATTACTATAGGCACCGTACATATCCGTCGTGTCAGCGCTTGCGGTGTTGTTATACAACGTTCTAGCAGATTTGCCGTCAGGTGCTAGTTGCATGGCCTGCTTAATAGACTCCTCACTTTGCATACTGCCTTCCTGTGTGAATTCCTCTGTAGTAGATGAGTTGCCATCAAGGTCTGTGTTTTGGCTTCTTTTAGTAGTGGTGGATATCGTTATATTGTTAGTGACGGCAGGCTTTTGAGTATTCATTACATTACTCATATCCATCAACCCGCCAAAGGCAGCAAACTCACGACTAAAATCTCTGCTAGTTTGCGTCTTACCAAGACCGTTCCTAATAAGCATGTTGTTTATATCACGCTGCTTCTGTCTCTCTCTAATAACTTTTGATAGAGCTATTTCCTTCTGTTTGTCTAACTTCCCAAACCCTGTTGTATAAAGATCCATTTTATACGTACTTGTTATGCTATTCTCTGTAATGCTTACAGATATATCCGTTACTAATGGGCCACCATCTATCAGCGCCTCGCATAGAGAAACACCGCTAGGAACATCAGGTATTGTAAACCCGCCTCTTTCAGAGAAGAGCATAAGACTATTAGAAAACTGAGCTTGAAACTTTCCAGCTTCTTCCAATAGGCTGTAGCCTCCGTAATTCCATGGTGCTAGAGATTCTTCTTTTACAAACTCTATCCTGCCACCTATATCGTTTAGCGCCGCTGCTGCAGTATTGGCAATCTGCGATGACAGCCATGGGCCATAGCATTTCTCTGTAGAGGTCAGTGGTAAAACGACCAAGTTAGGATACACTGGAGATGGAGCTGACACATGCAACCTACCCGCAGCAGTAGCCAAGCTCATTTTGGACAAAGCTGCTTTGTATGGAGCAAACGCATTGAACACCTGCGTGAAGCTGGCTTGGTCGCATAAGTTTTGCAACCCACTAGCTGGCGTAAGCTCGGGCTCAAGCTGTATGCCTCTCATTGGGGTTCCTCTAATGTCAGGCTTCTCAAATCCATCAACCCTATAGCTTACAGTGTCCATCGTAAGATAATGTTTAATTAGAGGCGCCTGAAATACTTGATATGGGCCATCCTGAAAACGGCTGTCTATTGTTGGTTTGACTTTTGTTGGTAAGGTTATAAGTGCGTAAACGTTTCCGGAGTCTAGTGTCATTGAATCGGTGTTTATTAATCCGGTCATTCTTTCTTCAAGTTGCGCCTCAGGCACAGCCAGTTTAGGAGCAAATACATGCCTGTTGCTTCTTTCGTAATCAAACATTTTTACAGTAGTGCCGTCCCAACCACCACTGCTGTCAGGCAAGAAATTAGATATGTAGTATCCTACACTTTCTCTCCACTCGCAGCTTTCTTTATCCCAATAAACTTTTGGCGGCGTAATGGTTCCAGAATCTACCACTTCTCTACCAAAAACCTTAACATCCTTAAGTACGGACATTGGCGGCATGTAAAGCTGTGGATCTAACGTACAAGTCATAAACGCTATGGCTTTGGACTCTGTCTCCTCATTGGGGTCGCCGCCATCTGAAGTTTGAAAAGCTGTAAATTCATCCGACTTAGTATTGTCTAACTGTAAAGCAACGTCTGGTATAAAACCGTTGCCGTCATTCTGTTCCTGCGTGAATGATTTAGAGTCTACGCCATCAAACGTCAAGAACTGGCTATTATCAAACCTGACATAGGCTTTCATGCGACCATCTTGCACAAAGTTGGTCAAATCTGTGGGAAATAGTTTTTGCTGCACCAATGGGGGTTTTATTCCTAAGCTTACATTTATCGCGGCTAAATCTCCCGGTGACAAGTTACCAAAGTTTGCCTCATCTTTTATGAAGCTGGCTGGAGTAGAATTCCAGTATAGTCGATTGTCAAAGTACCCACCTTTTGGCTCAGGTATGTAATTGTGCTCCCACTTTTCAGACATTGTATTCCAATTACACTTCAGGGCTCCGTCCTTACTCATCTCTTTGTGTGTAATACTTGTCAGGGACTGTGCTTGCTGCACACCGCCTGCGTGGTCAAAATAAGTTCTTGGGTCTCTTAAGTAGTGTGGGTTGTTTCTAAAGAAAATAGGGCCCAAGTTTACAGTATTTCCATTTGCGCCTACGGGGTAATCTTCAGTCATCAATAAACCTGACTGCATTCTGGCAAGTACTCCACTAGAGCTTCTGTAATCTTCGCCTGAACTTATTGGTAAGTAATCAAAACCCCAAGGCCCTTTTTCAAAATCCATGACAGCATCTGTTTGTGCTTGAGTTCCGCAATTCTTAAGTACTACCTGATCGTTGTAACCCCAATTTGCATACTGAGGTAATTTAACCAAGAATTTTTTGCCTAAGTTTTCATCTGCCACACTCTTCAAAAAGTTATAAACTCGGTAAGAATTTTCTATAGTCTCCTTACCTAGTCTGTGGATTGACTTTAAAAGATCTTGGTTGTTACTGACAAATTCTTTTATTTGGTCTACCTTTCCTTTAAACTCGCTGTTTATTTCCTCCATTCTTTTTTCAAGTTCTCTATACTTCGTCTTTATTTTTTCCAGCTCTTCTTCACTTAGTCCGTTACTAACGCTCTGTATTCTATTGAGCTCAGCTTGCATTTGTGCTTTTATGTCTTCGCTAGCCTTTTTTGAGTATTCCTCTGCTGCTCCGGGAGTTTTTGCTTCAGCATAACTAGTAATCATCCTTGTCAACGCTGCTTGTATTCTAACCACTCCAGCCTCTGGAATTCCAATACGCTCTGCTCTCTTGTAGTAAAGAGGGTAGCCATAAGGAGGGCTACAAGGGCTTTTTGGCAAGCCAAATTCATCACACTCTTGGATATCAGACTCAAATACACACCTAGGAACGGAAACTCCATACTCTTCAGATAGATTCATTATAGTTCTTTTACTGCCTGCAGGCAAATTAGGCTTTGCCAACAGACCAATTTGTGCCGCATCGTCTTCTTCCATAGATTCCATATAAACATCGTTATACTGCACTAGAAATTCTTTCCACTTTTCGTAAGAAATAGCAGCAGCTCTAAGCTCAAGTTCAGTCGCTATGTAGTAGTTACCTACACCATGAGCGTTAAGAGCAGTTGTGTCTATTTGGATTTGTTGGTAAGAACCCCAACCTCTAGGTATTGATACGGCATCGCCAAGAAAGCCATAGAATGGCAAAACCTGCTGCCTCAAAGAGCAGTCATGATACCACTGAAACTCCTCTAAAAACTTGACTTTGTTAGGAAGCCCAGCTTCTTTCTTTCTAACCTCAAGGAAATCTCTGTCATTATTGGTGTGGAAAAAGTGCATGTCTGTTTTTTGAGCACCTACAACAAACCTGTCAGTGACGACGTTGGAAAGCTCAAAACCTATGTCTTCATTGGTAACATTCATCTCTTGGGGTAGGTTGTCTATGTATCTTTTGATGCTTCCATACACAGGCTGCTTGGATCTATCTATAGCATCAACCCTAATCACCCCAGCAATTATTCTATCATACCCACTTCCGGATTGTATTATATGGTTGTTGTATTTATACCAAAGCTCAGTAGATGGGTGGTCAACGATAGGCAGAAGTTGGACAAAGAAGTCGTGGCTTATAACATCGCAAATCTCCTGACAGAGAGATAATATGTCGATTTGATCAAACTCAAGGAAGTATGTGTCCGGTATTTTGTCTAGAGGTATCCCGCCTAAGTCAACTACATAGTTAAAGCCTCTAAAGTCAACAAATCCTCCAAAGCCAGCGTTAATAAACTCTTCTGGAAATACTGGGCCCGCATTTATAGGAACGCTTATTTTTTTTAATCTTTCAGAAGCCTCTATCATGAGGATGGTGTCAAGAGCCTGTTGCACTCTGTAAAAAGGTATGCCAGCATCAGATCTTCTGGAAAAACCTTCTCCAGTTACAGGCCAAGTATCTGGCAGATTCCATTTGGTTGCGTCTTTCTGCCCGGACACCCAGACATCCTTGCCCTCGTATGTAACTTCAGCCGTATTTGTATCGACAACTTTTCTGAGAATGTCCTTGCCGCTGTAATTTATCTCAAGAATTGAATTAAGCTCATCTGAACAGTCGTGCTGGAGAAAGCCGTATAAGTTAAACAAGTTTTTGTTATTATATGTAGTACCCGCATAATTATTTAATATTAATACGGCGTTTGATAGTATCTCTCTCGGGTCTTTGACGGTTACAGAGTATTCGGGGTTGGCTGAAGGGCCTCTGTTCTGCGTATAGCTTTGTAATATGCCGCCAAACACTAAGTGATTAAAGCCACGACACTTGTTGTTTAATCCAGCGACTCCTGTGGTATCTGGGTAATTAAACCACTGACCGCTAATTCCTCCGAGATTTGCTCTATCGCCTATCGGAACGCCGCTGAAAAAAGCTTCTCCACCAACAGGTTGCGGCCTACTGGCTATTGGACCTACCTGCGGCGTCGTGAAACTTGGAATTTGCTTACACGAGCTTGGAGCTCCATAATACACAGTGTCCAAAGTGCGAATCCAAGCTTGCTCTACGGTGGCATGGTTTTTCCCAAACTTAAAAAATACTGGGCTTCCTACAGGTGGCGGCATAAACTTGTCATGCTTTCCATTGTGGTAAACATCATCACCAAGACCATAGCTTGTCGTATCAGATACGTTGTACTCATCTACAACAAGGCTTAGAGTAAGGTCGGATGAACTATCGCCAAATCCGCCCTTCATGCTGAAACTTCTAATAGATGCCCCTAAAAATGTCTGCTGAGCATACCCCTCGTTCTCGTGGGTCCAATTAGCCATGGATATAGAACCATGTAAACCATGCTGCAAGTTGGCGTTTTCAGGCCATGTTCCACCAGCGTAAGCACCAGTTGGCGGAACTATCAAATGTGAAGCGTTTTGTTTGTGTACCATGCTTAGTCCTTATGGCTTCGGCGGAACCGAATAAGTTTTTCCTGCTACAGCGCCTGCTGACTGGCTGTAGGCAAATACATAGTTTATTGGAACCGCCCTGATATTTTGCACTAAATTGGCATTTGGCGGTCTTGGTATGTAATGTATATATGGATTGAATATATTAAAGTCGTTCAGCCCCATCCAGTCTGTAGCATCTCTAGACGCTTTAGCGTTAGATATAGCTTCGTAAAAGTTAAGGTTTTCAGGGTTTATAAAACTTCTAGCCATTATCTATCCAATTCATAAGTCCAAGATAAGTTTAGTGTGTAAGTGCCGTCTTTTGGATTCCAGCTTTCTGTTGGTGGGTTAGCGAAGTATTTTCTTATACCCGGCTCTTGCATGGGGCTAACCTCCATTATCAACTGTTGCAGCTGTGTTCTAGTGGGTTCTGCGACGCTTGGTTTTTTAGCAACCAATGCTGCGTATGAACTTGAGAAGTTGAGGTTAACTCCTTGATAGCCTGCTGGTAAGGTATTGTTATTATGATTGTCTAAATCTACATTCTCATACAGGGGATTTCCCCAGTAATTTGCTAATCCAAAAGTTCTGTCTATTGTCATCTCAATACTCAAGTCTCTACTATACTCCGTTCTGCTTCCGACATATTGTAACACTGGGCCTGTAGCTCTACCTATGACGGGAATTGTAGCAAATATATCTCCGGGGTAAGTATCATTTATTGTTATGCTTTCAGACAAAACGCCTGAAAAAATATCTAGTGGCCTGTTGTCGTAAGCTGCTGAATAACTCAGTGTGCCAGCAGTTTCGTCTATAGCCAAAGATCTACTTTGAGGCTTAGGATTCAATCTTCTGTATATATCATTATAGTGAGATGCAACAAAATTTGCTCGTTTATATACTTCAGAATTATAACCAAAGCCACCACTGGCAGTAACTTGATCGTACTTTAGCCAAGCGTTCATTATTGGACTAAGGTAAATTCCACTTTCGTGGACTACTTGGTCGTCTAGCTGAGCACCAGTCCTGTCTAAACCAACAGGGGAGTTGATGACTTCTCCTTTGGTATGAACCCCGCCGTAGTGCTTAGGTGTCATGGCGGACAATCCTTTAATATTGCCGTCGATACTTACCTGAACATACGGGTTATCTAGCCCTTGAGATATGTTTATATTATATGTTTCATAAGCTGTTCCTGAAGCTAGGAGCCAAGTTTCAGTTACACTGTATGACCCAGCAGCTTCGTCTATTTGCTCTGATATGATCCTGTTGTAGCCGCCATAAGCAGCAATAAGATCAAGCGTGCCTTTGCCTATCATGCCAGCTATGACAGATGGGTCTGAATTAATATCGCTAGTTGCGACGCCGTCTACTGTAGTAGATGTGTTATCTGAGTTTGGGTAGTTTCTAATTGGGCCAGCGGGAGGGGTTGTACCAAATGTCAGTAGCTTATTTTGAACAAACCCTTTAGCCTGCTGCCAAGCCCTAAGTTTTGTTCCGTCTGGTAAGTAGTGTGTTTTGCCAACCGCTGATATATTGTGTGTTATAGAGTATGTTCTTGGGACTAGAAGGCCGTCTTGGAGTGTTTGCGCGTTAGCTTCGTCGGTGTCTAGACTCCAGTCTTCGCTAAAGTCGCTTATAAAATATTCGCCATTAAGAATATATTGAGCTTCTGTTGTTGCGTCGTAAACAGTACTACCATCCAAGTTTCCGAGAAATGCCGAACCCTCTTTCCAGTACTTGACAAGACCCTCGTTATCAACCGCGCCATTTGCAGACCTTAATGTGTCAGCCTCCAGCTCTATTGTGTAATCACACTTGTCAACATATATACCTTCACTGAACTGGACGGATAGGACTCTTGGGTTACAAGCGATTGCTACAGAATCACCATTAACTGGTATGATTTCCATGAGCTGACCATCACGAGCAAACAAAGCTCTTATTGCTCGTTGCTTACTAAATATAGAATCAAGAGCGTACTCATTAGATACTATCTGTGGCGGTGGGCCTGCGTCTGGAGAACCGTACTGACTACCTGAGTGGAACAAGTTTCTGGGTCCATAACGACCTTGAGCTCCGGGGGATGAAGTGCCAATATTTGGTACATATTTACTACCGTTATCATCCACTTGGAAAGGCGTGCCGTTAATTGAATATGCGCCAAAAGGATTCCCTCTATCTGCAAGTATAGTGCCCGTTAAAGTTAGGTTGTAGGTAGCGCCAATCGTTTCTCCAGCACCGTTTTTATTAATCTGTAGGCTTATAGACACTAAGGGTGCAGGCCTTAAGGTGCAGGGAGTATTGCTATCGTTATTCCAGTATACTGTAATTGGCATTATTTTCCTCTTATGGAAAGATTCAATTGGTCACCAGAAGAAACTACCCCAGAAGTGTAAAGTTTTAACGTTCCAGATGTTTCTATTGGGTCGTATTTAGTAAATAATCTTAGTTCTGACGTTGGTATGCCTGATACGGCTGGTGTGTAAAGTCCTATATTATTATACACGGTTGCGCTTGGCTGAGACAAAATATTAAGATTCATAACAGCGCTTGCTTGAGGCACTTGGCCTGATGTATACAAGCTAAAGTAGTTTGTAGTTTCTGTTCCAACAGCTACTTTTGCTAGTACAGACTGTATGAAAGGCCTGTGTTCAGGCATACCTTTTAGTGCTGGATCATAGCCAGAAGTCTCTAAGAATATCTCCCCTTGTGGGTTACTAACTATATAACCTGAGGCAAAGTATTCTTTGTCTGGCCCACCTGCCTGACTAAAGGAAAGCGATATATTTTCGCTGGCTGGCGGTGAATCCAATCCTCCAGATCCTGTCAAACCTAGAGTTGTATATATTGTACTTTCCTGACTTCCTATTGAAGGTGTCTGTCTGCGTAGCATAGCGTCAAACGTATAAGCTGCGCCAGCATTAGTCACCACGCTTGAAGGTGCAGCGAAGTAAGTACCACTTGTAGAGTATTTGTGTCTTGCGGCTCCCCCAACTAATGTGTAGTCAGCATCTCCCCTAGATGTGTTTACCCTGTCTATGGCAACAGATCTTCCAAACATATCATTTTCAGAACCAGAACCATAAACTACTGTTCCTCCGTTATCTGTTGCGGTTACACCAGATCTTGCTGCATATCCCTGAGGGACAATCTTTTGCGCGTATTGCCAAGATTTTTCACGGTTGCCCCAGTCAGGTTTAAGCATTTGTCCGGAGTCTACAACGTCATACACATAAGTGAAGATAGCGCCATTATTGAGAACAACGTGACCACTTGGGACAGCAGCTCTCACTCCAGATTCACCTAAATCATGCATTGCGTGCATTGGGATGTCAAACTCAAAGTCAAACTCTTTTCGCATAAAGCTACCATCGTAGCTTAACCCGTTGGCAGTCCTGTTGTATATGTGGTGATGGTAAACATCAAAGTTATGACCCGGAGCGCCAATGGCCATGAAGTCTTCGTCTATACTTACGTCGTGACCAAACTGGTCTGTTATATAAGAATCGTAAAGGTCTGAATCTCTGTAGTCGTTTGTTCCTAAGAATGTGTCAGCATCAGGAGCGGATGCATTATTCCAATTGTCGTAACCAGCGTTAACGCTGCTCGGCTTGATCTTTCTAATATATTCCCAAAGAAGTCCGGATGTTTCGACTGTAGAACCTTCGCCAGTTTTTTCAAAGTAGTAAACAGCTCCACCGCCGC
>MDTC01201448.1_pt1 | contig 39872 bp, 27 predicted proteins | sample 811181 | NCBI WGS metagenome assembly MDTC01 (sample SAMN05326644, study PRJNA326480) | marine metagenome | isolation source: seawater | place: Pacific Ocean: North | collected 2011
AAGAACTGTTTCTAAGATTTACAGGTGAGGAATAATGGCACAAGGCGCACGTCAAAGTAGTTTGTTTGCGGCAGAAGATTTTACAGTTGCATACGAAAGTTTTGCACAAGCAAATCTCAAAGCATATGATTTTGATACCATACGCTCAGCAATGGTTGATTATATCAGTACAAACTATCCAGAAAACTTTAATGACTATATTAATAGCAGTGAATTTGTAGCACTAATAGAATTAATTGCATTTCTAGGACACAACCTAGCTTTTAGAGCAGATTTAGGTCAAAGAGAAAATTATTTAAGTACAGCAGAACGTAGAGACAGCGCCTTGCGTATTGCTGAATTTTTAGGTTATACTCCTACTAGAAATGTTGTAGCTAGTGGTTATCTTAAAATTGATAGTGTACAAACTGATGAGCAAGTATTTGATGCTACAGGAAATAGTTTAGCAAATGTGGTAACACAGTTTGAAGATGTTACAAATCCTGCAAGTTACCAAAACTTTTTAGCTATTATGAACAGTATTCTGCAACCTAGCAGTCAGTTTGGATCTCCTTTTAGCACAGCAAACATTGGAGGCATAACACACGACATTTATAGAACTAATAGTACAAACAATACAACAAACAAAGAATTTACAAACAAAATAAGCAATAACAATGCTACTTTTAGTTTTCACAGTGCAAGTGTTGATAGTACAACAAACACAGTAATTGAAAAACGACCTGATCCTTATGCTGTGACAGACTTGCTTTATAAAAATGATAACAGTGGTTTTGGTTCACCTAACACAGGATTTTTTATTGGATTTAAACAAGGAACTCTTAACTTCCAAGACTTCCAAATTGACAACGGATTGCCAAATATGGCAATTGACATCAATGCAGATAATGTTGCCAATGGTGAAGTATGGGTACAGACCATTGACGAAGTTGGACAAATACAAAAAAGTTGGACAAGAGTTGATAGGCTATTTGGCGCCAACACATTGTTTAATGCAAGACAAAATAAAATTAGAGATATTTACAGTATTAGTAGTAGAGAAGATGATCAGATCAGTATTGTATTCAGTGATGGAAGATTCGGAAATATCCCAAGAGGTATTATTAGAGTTTGGTATAGAACAGGACTTAACAGAACATACAGTCTAACTCCAGATGGATTCAACAAAGTTTCATTTAACATTGAATATATCAGTGCAAACGGAAATACGCACACTGCAAGATTCAGTGCAAGTTTAAAAAGTGTAGTGAGTAATGCAAGTGAAAGAGAAAGTATTGCTAGCATCAAAGCAAATGCTCCAAGATTCTTTACTACACAAGACAGAATGGTCACAGCAGATGATTACGCTATTGCTCCTCTAACTGCTAGTGAAAACATTAGAAAAATTAAAAGTGTAAACAGAGTACACAGTGGTCACAGTAGATTTAGAGACATATATGATCCTACAGCAACTTACAGTGACGCAACACAGTATGCTGATGATGTTTACATGTATGAAAACGGTTGTACAAAAAGAAGTGTAGTAAGTTTGCCTACACCATTAAATGGAACACAAATTTATGACAAGTATATTAAGCCTCGTTTAGCTGATCCTGAAATATTTAATTTTTATTACAACAGACAAGGATATTCCAGTACTACATATGATGCACACAAACATTTTACCAATACTACAGATGGCATTAATTTCTTTAATAATGATGGTACTGCTAATAATGTATATAGATGGAATCAGATTACAAAAGGAAGTGGAAGTTGCAGTGGTTATATTACACTTAACAGTAATATACAACGCATGGGACAAACAACAACCAGTGTACTCAGTAAAGCAGATATCAATGGACTGGTAGAATTCATTGATGCTCCTTATAAAATGGGTTATGTAGATCAAGCAACTGTAACAACAGGAGGTAGTGGATATACTAGCACTCCTACGGTAACTATTACTGGTAAAGGTACAGGTGCAACAGCTATAGCCACTTTTGCAAACGGAGAAGTAACATCAGTTGCTATCACTAATAGTGGAAGCGGATATGATCAAAGCACCAATATCACAATATCTGGTGGTGGTGGCAGTGGTGCTACTGCAAGAGCAACTGTACTAGATGCAAAGACACAATGGGTAAAAATTGATAGACTTTACAAAGACGGACTTGGCGATGATGACAGTGCAGGTAAACCAACAGGTATAGATAATACAGGAAAAGGAAGTATTGTTTTAAATGATGTGGTTGCCAGCGGAGCAAGAATCAGTAGAATAGTCCCAAGACTTAGTCCCAAGACTTAGTACAGACTTAGACGAAACCACAAGAACAAATCTTATTAACAAAATTGAAAATCAAAATGGGTTTGGATTAAGATATAATGCAGGCAGTCAAAAATGGATTTTAATTGATAGCAGTAATTTGCCTTTAAACAGTACAGCATTGAATGATGTTAGTAACTGGAGTAGACAACACGAAGGTGACGGATCAAGTACAGGTATTGATAACAGCTGGATAATAAGACTTAACTATGGTGTGAATGAATGGGAAATGCTTGTAAGAAAAACACAATTTGTAGTAGGTAGTCCTAAAAAACTTAAATTTACAAATCTCAACTTCACAGAAACATTTAGCAGTGAAACACTTAAACCTTTGAGAGATAATGTTAAAGTTTTAAGTATTAATCCTACTAGCCCGTCGGATCCAAATCCATTGGGCAGAGATTATCAATTCAATGCTTATGGGTACTTTACATATGAAGATGGATACACGGATCCACACAATGTAAGAGTAACTTTAGCAGATCCTGATAATGACGGATATCCAAATAATCCAGAAGCATTTACAAAAATTGTTGGTACACAAACTATCAAACTTGGAACAAAAACAGTTGATGGTTTCACTTATACGGTGCAAGATGAAAATGATGGCACAAGCGTAGTGACAGGCGTAGGAAGTCTTCATACACAATACAATAGAATTGCTGATATCAATCATTTAATTGATCCAAGTACTACAAATATCATTGACACTTATGTATTGTTGGAAAGCTATAACAATACATTTAGAAATTGGGCATTGTTTGATACAAGATTAGAAACACGACCTAACCCTCCTACAATAAGTGAACTTACTGATATGTTTGAAAGTTTGAACACTAAAAAATCAATCAGTGATCAGGTGATTTACAGACCTGTAAAATATAAGATTTTGTTTGGAGATTTAGCAAGTGGTGAACTACAAGCAAAATTTAATGTTACCAAGACACCAAATACATCACTCAGTGATACTGAGATAAAACAGAGAGTCATCAATTTGATTGATACATATTTCAATATTGATAATTGGGACTTTGGCGAAGATTTTTATTTTACTGAAATGGCGGCATTTATACACAACAATATGATTGGTGAGATAAGCCAAATTACTATCGATAGTGTAGCAACGCCAGACAATAGTACTGCACTATTTCAAATAAACAGTAGTAGCGATGAGTTGTTTTTGCCTGTAGTACAAGCAAACAACATCAGTGTGTCAAGTACTAGCTTAGGAAATTTAACTACAATTGGTGAAAACACTATTAGTTCTGGAGGCTATTAATGAGCGAACGTAAACCTAATCCATATATTGCTCCTAAGATTACTCGTCCTGGAGAAAGTGTAAAGAAAATAGGATCAAGACGAGTAACGGATTTGTTACCTGACATTCTGCAAACCACAGTTAATAAACAGTTTTTTGATAGCACATTTGAACAGTTGATGTCAACTGGTAATCTAGAACCTATTAGAAATTTTGTAGGTGAAACTATAGGTGACAGCAAGTTTACTCCTAGTATTGAAGATGATTATCTACTACAGAATAAACCAAGTGATGCATTTCAATTTGCACCAGCAATGATCAACAAGAATCAAGACAATAGTATCGATCAAGTATTAGCATATGATGACCTAATTAACAGTTTACGTTATAACGAACTTAATGTAAACAACCACAGTAAACTATTCAATGAAAAAGGCTACACATTAGATATACCAATCAATTATGATATGTTTATTAATCATCACAGATATTTTTGGGTATTGGACGTACTGCCTCCTAATGAATTAAAATATACAAGTTTCTTTGACATTGACACAATTATAGGTGAGACTACATACACAACTCCTACAATGCTTAACGGCAGAAGCATTACACTAGAAAATGGTATGAGGATTAGATTTTGTCCACATACAGTTGATAGATTTACACAAACTGTACCTGGTAATACAGTGTTCACAAGTACAGAGCCCAACGCTGTAAAATTTTTAGTGTATGTGAATAACACAAAGAAAACTATTAACACAGATTATACAATCACTAACGGTGTAGTGACACTTAGCACTGCTCCAGCGTTAACTGATGAAATTGAAATACATGCTTATTATCAATTCAGTGCTTCAGGAAATAACGAGAATGATGCAGTTTATATCGTTGATGGCGTCGGCGAACCAGAAGGTATTGTTTTCACAAAACAATTTGAACCTGGACAATATCAAGGTAAACAAGGCAAAAGAATTTGGAATAATGTAACAGTTTACAACAACCAAGAGCCTAGTGGATTTGATGCAGATGAATTTGCGTTCGACAAAAGACCTTTTGATCTCAGAGAACATAGAATGACCACAAAAGATTATACTGTTGAGCAAAGACATGGTCCTGACAGAAGTGCATGGAGCCGTAGTAACTTATGGGTACATGAACAAACAATAGAAAACAGTTTAATCTATCAAGGCACATCAGATAACATCTATGCTATAGAAAGATATAGAGCTGTAAGACCAATAATTGAATATAAAAAAGGTATAGAAAAATATCGTAACGGCACTTTCTTTAAATTAAATGTAGATCATTATTTAGAATCTAAAGATGATCCAGCTACAAGTATTGTTGGTAAAACAAGTTATAGTGTAATAATGAGTGGCATAAGTGATGAATGGACCGCAGGTACAGGATACGAAAGAGGCCAAAGAGTTAAAGTTACAATGGGAACTTCTCCAAACTTTGTTGTGACTTTTTGGGAATGTGTAGAAGCACACGGAGAAAGTTATAATCCTACTCACGGAAGCAATCATAGATATTGGGAGCAAATTGTTCCTGTTGAAGTTGAAGATAATGATTTAATAATTTTCTTTGGATCATCTAATGCAACTTACAATAATAAAATATGGGAAGTTGGCGGAGTAGGCTCGGGTATTACGCTTACAGAAAGATATAATTTTGATGGCAGTAATGGTGCTATACAACTTAATGACGGTGAAAAAATATTATTGCTCAATGGATTCAACACTTTTGATTCAGGACAAAGTCAGACAATTGGCGGATATGGTGCTGGAGAAAGAGAAGCTCCAAAAAGTGGAGCAGAGTTATATGTAGACAGTACAACAAATTCAGGTTGGAGATATGCTAGGCAAAAAGAACATAGAAGCCAAGGAATGCCTGTCGTGCTATATGATACAGACTTAATAGCCATTGATACTGAATCAAAATATAGTAACAGTGATTTTGCAGGCGCAACATTATTTGATTTTGTACATAACCAAAACAATGATTATGATATAGCACTAGGATTTAATCCGGAATATGTTGACTATGGAAATAATCCAGGTTTAAATTTTCACTGTGAAATACTAGATAAAAGATTTACATTCGTAAAACAAAGTAGCGATAGCAGTAGAAGTAATCAGTCAGAGATAAAAGGTTATTACTACTATAAAAATTTCACAAACAATCGTTACTTCAACATGTGGAGTGAAATAAGAAATGCACAACCAGTTAACAAAAAAATTAGAAAAGTTGTATCAGACACAGCTAATCCACTTGTAGTTGATGTTGGGCATTCAGCATTTGTTGGAGATAGATGTTTTAATGTATTCAAAGAATTTGGATTGCTCGGCATAAGCAGTCAACCTACTACAGATATTACAGTAGGAAAAGTAAACAGAATTGGTGGAAAACTTCCAACTTTGTTTTTACACAATAACAATACCTACACATTCAATACAATGTTTACACAAGCAGAAATTGAATTTGTAAACACAAATGGATCTCCAGTAGGTGCTGGTATAACAAGAACTGCTGGCAGTGGCAATCAGTTTGATTTGCAGATAGGGACACCTACTGTGTCAAGTATCAAGTATAGACTTGCGGCAGATCCAGCAAACTTTGGCACAATATTCTTTAGTGATAATCCAAATGAAACAAATGTAAAAGTTTATAAAAATGGTGATACCTTTACCAACTACAGTCATACAGGAAATCTAATTAGCATTACAAGTGGATTGATAAAAGATGATGTTTATGAATTTCATTTTATGACCCATGAAAAATACTCTCCCACAGGAGAAGGTCAATTTGACGTTGCTGATGTACAAAAGTTTAATCCACAAAATATAAATTTTGGTAAAGTAAGCTACGGTGATTTGATTAATCATCTGACAGAACAAATGACTTCAAATCCTTTGTTTAATGGACAAGTACATGGTACAAACAATTATAGAAATATTGTACAATTACATGAAAGTGGAGGTACAATCAGGCAACAACCATACAGTACTGAATTGCTTAATCAACTATTGGTAGATGTAAGTACGAATCCTTTTAGCAGTCTACAGTTTACAAGTGCAAATTATGAACAGTTTAAAGAAAAATTTAAGAGTAAAATTGTTCAACTACATGAAAGTTTAGATGAAACATTACCAGTTTATCATCTTGTTGATAAAACATTGGAAGCACTCAATTTAGGTAAAAACAAATCTAGTGTTTTTGGCAACAGTCAGATGGCAATGTACAGAGATTATAAAAGTGTAGACGTAAGTTGGGTTCAAAATCAAACTCCTACATTTAATCTTCCAGAAGAAGTAAACAACTATGATGATACATTTAATCATATACAAGTTTGGATACAAATTCCAGACGCCAATGGATATCACAGTTGGATAGCCCTTACTAAATTTAAAGATTATACATTGACAGGAAACAAAATCACTATTACCAAAGGTGGTGCAAATTCTTTCCCAAGCAGTGGTAAAAACTTTGCACACATAAGATGGTATCCTAGAACAAGTGTAAGTTTTGTACCTCCTAGTGCAGTAAAGTTAGGATTGATGGAACAATTTGTTCCTGAGATAAGAAGCGATTATAGTCAAAACAGTACAGGTACAGCAACAGATAATGTAATAATAGGACACGATGGCAGTGTACATGTCCGCAATGGAACTGAGCTATTTCAAAGACAACAAGTAGGATTTGATCCTGTTGATGCAGGACTTTGGGATTTAGAAAATAGAATTTACAATAACCTTAGCAGTGATTTGACATTGACTGTAAATCAGAATGCATACATGCCAAATGCACACAGACCAGCAGTATATACTTGGAGTCAAGTCAATGAAACAATTAGAAGTGAATTCAACAAATATAAAGCAAATAACAACATTACAGAACTAAACAGCAACACATATTATGATGCAACAGACAAATTTACTTGGAACTATAGCAGTGTAGGTCCACAAATTGGTGGTTGGAGAGGACTGTATCATTTCTATTTTAACACAGATAGACCACATACACATCCTTGGGAAATGCTAGGACACAATTTAAAACCAACTTGGTGGGACGCAAATTACAGTTGGACTGATGCAGTAAAAAGACAAGCATTATTGCTAGCATTACAATATGGACAAACAAGTGATCCAGCCTTAGGTGCAAACAATCAAACATATGATATTAATTATTCATATAAAAACTATGACTGGAACAATCAAACACTTGTAACATTGCTTGGCGCACTTAATGATCCTGAGACAGCAGGTGTGGTTCCAACACCAACTGAACCAGCCAAAGATTTTGTTTTTGGAGATTGGGGTCCGGTTGAAGCTGAATGGCGCAGAAGTAGTCAAGGTAAAATTGCAATGATACTTGCATTTTTGAGAACAAGACCTTTGATTGTACTTAATAACTATTTTAGAACTGCAAGAAGGCAAATTAAAAATCTTGCTGGTTATGATCACCCACAAGAAATAGATATTGATGAATTGAAACTAATAAGTTGGAAAGATATTGATATTAGTGGTAGTAGTATAACTGGAAAGATAATTGAAAGTGTAAGGGTACTGTCAGGCGGCAGTGGATATACAAGTGCTCCTGATGTATCAGTAAATGATAATTTTGGCACTGGCGGAGCAATACAGACATATATTGAAAATGGCGAAGTTGTTGGAGCAAGCGTACATAGGCAAGGTCAAAAATATTTTAACAGACCATTGTTAGAAATTGCAACAGGTGGAGCATTGCTTGATCCTATACTGGCTGAAGATGCAACACACTATTATAACGGACTTAGCAATGCTATAATTAACTTTGGTGTTGGTTATGGTATGGATGCAGATACACTCAAAACAAGATTGAATAATTTAAGTTATCAAGCGATTGTTAAAGCTGGCGGTTTTGTTAATAGAAATAACAAGTTTATTTTAGAAAGCAGTCAGGACAAAGGAAGAGTTTTTGTTCCTGAAGAAAATGTCACAACTGTACTATACACAAGCAAACCAGACAAAGAGTATTTTTATGGTGGTATAAAAATTGATAAGACTGCAAACGGATATACGATTAACGGTTTTGATAATAGTTTAGCATATTTTAAATATAATAAACCAAACACAGCAACAGATGGCATAACAACATCATTTAGTGGTGTTACTAATGTAAGTGTTCTTAGATATAAAGTTTTTGAAGAGGAAACTAGTACATTAGATTATAATACTGAATTAAATTCAATACAAGAAGTTTTTGACTTTATCAATGGATATGGTTACTATTTGAACGAATTGGGATTCACACAACAATGGAGAACCAGTGCTGGCAATTTTGTAACATGGGCAGTAGGAGAAAGTACCACAACATTAATTATTATTCCTGATGATTCAAAAGTTGTAGTAAATGATGGTACAGATGGATACTTTGATAATATCGATAAAAAATATGATGGAGTATACAATATCAGTAATCGCAGTGGCAACCAGATATCTAGTAATGAACTTATAATTGACAGAAAAAGCATGGAGCCAGATAGTGAAACTACATTCCAAGTTAAAGATGATACTACTAGTGAAATATTTGGCATAAGATTATACAAAGTACAGTTGCAACACATTTTTGTATTTGACAACATTACTAATTTTGATGATGTATTGCATGATTTAAGTATCGGACAAAGTCATACAAGAATTGTTTGGCAAGGGTCGAGAACAAGAAATTGGAATGGTAAATTATATTCACCAGGATACATTGTAAATGACAATACAGTGCTTCCTAACTATGATACTACCGCTAAAGAAGTGGATCAATACTTAGGCAGAACAAACACACTAAGCAATAGCCAACTTAGTGATGTAGCAAGATTCAATGCAGGTTACAATAAACCAAGTTGGGGAACAAAACTTGACATAGATGATGATAGCTTGTATGAATTTGTAAAAGGAAGTTACAAATACAAAGGTACCGATCATGCATTGTCGGCATTTATGCGTAATCAGAGTTTGTTTGATGGGGAAGCAAGTGCTGAACTATTAGAACAATGGGCAATTAGAATAGCTGACTTTGGTGATACATCTAGTAGAAGCACACTAGAATTTCAACTTACCCCACAGTTGTTGGTCACCAGTCCGCAACCTGTGAGAATCACAAAAGGTGAAAAATTTGATGTATTAAGTGACATTGTTATTGACATCGACAACAAAAGTCCACTTAAAGTAAGTGATAGCACAGAAGATAATTTTCAAACCAGACCAGTAAACACATTCAAAGATTCAAGTGACGAATTGTTTGCAGGAGATTTTACAACTTCTGGTTTACCTTTGCTAACTGAAACTGATTATAGAGTTATTAACAAAGAAGATTTTACAAAATTTCCTGAAGAAGTAAGAATTGCATACGATCACAGTGGTGATTGGCAGAACATAGGACAATGGAATGCAAATGTAAGTTACAAGTTTAATGAAAAAGTATTGTACCAAGGCAAGACTTGGACCATGCTAGATGAAGATGGTAGTAGTGGTATCGCAACCTCTGATGATCCAATTACAGTTACTGGTGCAAATCAACTTCCGGTTATTCCTAGCAGTGGTCAAACACTAAGCATAGACGGAAATACAATTACACTAATAAAAACAGCAAACAGTTCAACTAGAAATACTATTAAAGTAAGTGGTACACAAGACATTAAAAACAGCAATGTTGTGCCTCACGGTTCAACATTAATACTTGGTGAATCCAGCGGTATCACAACTACAATTACATTTACAAATAGTGTTGCTTCAACAGTATACAACGATATTACAAAATTAGGTACTGTTACTAATCCATCGATTACAGGAAGTAATACTGCTACATTAATTATTGATGGTACAACTGTAAACTTCAATGATACCAATGCAACTACAACCAACATTACGGCACAAACAGCATATGAAAATGCTTTTAACTCTAGTTGGATACAAAATCAATCATCAATAGCCACTACAGCGGCTACACGAATTCAAAGAATTGAAGGATTGAGAACAGACTACATTGCGGCTAACAGTGCCGCGGCATGGGGAACTTGGATAACAACGTACTACACAAACAATGCAGGATTGAACATTGCTCATTTAGTTACACTTGTACAAGCAGGAGGCGCCACTCAACAAGCCGCACAATTCTTACTAGACCAAGACTTAATCGTAATTAACAATATTAGAGCAACTAATTACATAGGTACAAACGTAGCAAATGGATCACAAGTAGTTGCTCCTGCTGATATTTCAGCGTCACAGAATGCTTTAAATACTGGAGCATACACAGCCGATATTGCAACTTATTTGAAAAGTGCCGCAGGTCAATCCACAGCATTTACAGGTAATACTGTAGTCAAAGTAGCAAGTGGCACACAGTTTAAAACTTATGATTTAAACGCTATTGTACAGGAAATTAATGACGCTAGTATTAGCAATGTTACAGCAAGTGCAAGTGGTAACAGGTTAAAACTTACCAAAACAACTAATACACCTGCTAATCCATTTAGTTTAAGTATTAGTGTAGGCAGTGAAAACACTAACGTTGGATTTAGCACAGCCACTGAAACAATACAAGCAAGTGCTAACACCACAGTGACAACACCTAACTTAACACAAACGCAAGTAATACAGCAAATCAACAATTCAGGAATAAGCGGTATAAGTGCTCAAGCAGGAGACAATAATTCAAATGTACTACAAATCAACAGTACTAAAGCAAACTTATTCATTGGTACAGGTACATCAAATGCTAGCACAGGATTGCCTAGCGGATTAATACCAGCAACTACAACAACAAATCAAACTAATATTGGACTTAATATTACTGATATAGTAGAACAAATTAACACAGCAAATATCAGCGGTGTTAGTGCCGTTAACGCAAACAACAAAGTTAGAATTACCAGCACAAATAGTACACTTGTAATTGGATCTGGTACAGCGAATTCTACCATAGGATTAACAGCTCAAACATACAACGCAACGCAAAGTACAACAAGTGCAATATTCAATGCAATACTAGATGCCAATGGAAATCCTGTGTTCATTGAAGATCAAAACGATCCAAATATCTTTAGTATATGGGTAGCAGATGACAGTGAATTTGGCAACTACAACCTAGGTTATCAGGTATATCAAAGCATGGACTTTGGAATGTATTCATATGATATTTGCGGTGGTATTGAAAGTGCTGATGAGGCAGAAATAAAAGTCAGTAGACAACCTGGTGATGTGCAAGCACATAATTTAATAGTTGGTGATTATATTCTTATAAGAGGTAGCAATAGTGTTCCAAACATAGACGGAATACACAAAGTAGTTAGAGTAAGTCCTGACAGACCTGACAAATTTTACATAGATGAGTTTATTGAAATCAATGGTAATACAGGTAATATCTATCCATTGAGAAAAGTAAGATTTTCCAGCTACATAGAAATGGAATCAGATCGCCAGCAAAAGATAAACAATGTTTACAAATACAATTTCAGTGGCATAAGACAAAATTTAACTGGTAGACCAATTTTTACTTTCGTAGATGATGACGGTACTGGTGTAAGTGCAGTTTATAAATGGGACGGTAGTTTCAGTGATGCTAACGGTAATATTGGCAGTTGGGTCAAAGTAAGAGCCGGAAATGTACAAGCAAGAAATGATCTCTTAGAACATATTAAACTTTATGATGCTGAAAAACAAAGTACAATTACACAGCTAGAAACCTATGACCCTGCAAAAGGAATAATATTTGGATTTGTTGATAGAGAGATTGATTTCAAAACAACTAATGACATTGCCAATTACAACTTCAACAACTTAGATGGTGGTCTTACTAACATTGAGGCTTGGGGTAGGGAATACTTGGGTACAAGATGGTGGAACACCAGTACCGCAGTTTATTTAGATTATGAACAAAGCAGTATTGATTACCAGCAAAATAATTGGGGGCGTTTGTTTGATGGTGCTAGTATTGACATTTACGAATGGACAGCAAGCCCTGTGCTTCCTGAAGAGTGGATAAATCTTGTTACACAAAAAACTATAGTTGACGGAAAACAAGCAAGTGGAGAAGCATTTAGTATTACAATCAACGGACAAATTGTTTATAATTGGACACAGGAAGATTATTACAACACTGCAAGTAAACAAACAGAAACAGTATATTACTTTTGGGTAAAAAACAAAATTAACAGTGTAAGAAACAGTAATTATAATGTATTTCAATTGAGTCAGATATTGTTAAATCCAACAGGATTCAATGTAAGTTGGGCCGCTCAAGCTGGATCAGATAGTTTATTGCTTACTAATATTGCAAATTATGTAAATGATGACACAGTAGCTCAAGTAAATCAAAAATCAGTTGGACTTGCACTTCCTATGCAAGATTGGTTAATGCTAGCAGAGAAAGATCCAAATGTTACAATACCAGAATACTTGCATATAAAAGTACGAGACAGTTTGGCAGGATTCAATAGATTCAGTGTAGACAAAACATTTACTACTTGGAACAACACAACGTTTTATGATAAAGATGCAGTTGTGAAAGATGGTGCAAATTATTACATAAGTTTGGTTGACAATCAAATTAATAATCCTCCTAGCACAGACACAGATATGTCTCATTGGCGTAGAATATATGACTACAGCTTCATTGAAGGTACACAGATTGATGATATCCGTATTTGGAGGGGACAACCTGTGCCAGATCTCAAGCTACACAAGTTCAATAGATACGGACATCAGATACGTCCAAGACAAAGTTTATACAGAGATTTAAAAGAAGCTAGACAAAACTTTGTTTATACTGTAAACTCATTGTTAAGTGAAGTAAATGTTATTGACGAAATCAATAATTGGGAAAATGCATTCACCAGCACTTTTGTAGAAGGAACAGTAACCTATAGAATAAAAGATTATGTAAACCTAGTTGATTGGCATTTGATTGAAAAAGATAATAATGGTAATGTAACCTATCGATTTAATCCAAATACTGTTGCTGACGTTGTTTACACAACAAAACAAGATTACGTTGATGCTGGAGAGCCAGCAGAAGGTAGTTATGTACTGATCAAATCATCTAGCCCAGGAGCAGATATTGACAGAGCAGAAATGTATTACTTTATCAATGGAGAAGATAAACTTGTATACAAAGAAAAAGCAACGGTACAACTAAGTGAAGAAATGTGGAATCAGGCAAAGTTTGGAAACGGATTTGATGCCATTGGTTTTGATGTAAATCCATTTGATGCATGTAGCGATAATACTATTGCTAGACTAATGGATCTACTGAGAACAGAAATTTTTGTAGGTACACATCATGTAAAATATAACCAGCTTTGGTTCAAGTTACTGTTCTCAGCAATTCTACAAAATACAGCAGATGATTTTGCATTTAAAACCACTTACACACATCTAGGGGTAAAAAGACCATTGTTGATAAACAAACCAAAATATCAGAATTATAGTATTGATACAGTTGAAGAATTTGTCAATGACATTAAACCATTCCATACCAAATTACTCAGTAGTATGGACAGCAATACCCATGGTGATGCTACAGATATAGAAATTGAAGATATTGAAAGAAACAATGTAATCACTATGAAATATGAGGATCATAGCACAAGAGATTGGGCATGTGACTTAGAATTGTTCGGAGGCGGTTTTACTACTGTAATAGGTAACATAGATGAAAGTACATTTACTACACAACAAGCTGATATAACTGATGATTATAACGGAAATGTGTTTGTACAACCTGTATGTGAAGGTTGGGGTGAAGAACTTGTGCCAACAGATTTTACTGAAAATATTAGTATTGCAGTACAAACAATGCTTACTCCGACCTTAGATAGCGGACATACAAGATCATTTAGAATGATGCAGTTTCAACCAATGGATATACAGTCAAGCAATGTTATTGTTGACGCTCAATGTACAACATTATTCACAGACATAAATGCAACTGATACTACAATAGTCGTTGCTAATGCAACAGGATTAGATAATCCAAATACGCTTTCAGCAGTACCTGGAGTAATTTATATAGGGTGTGAGAGAATAGAATATCAAGCTATCGACAACAATACTCTGTTGTTCTGTACAAGAGGAACAATGGGAACCAGTGCAAAAGCACATACAAGTGGAGATAGAGTAATCAATACTGGTCCAACTACTAACATTCCAACAGTGGATAAGTTTTCACATTATGGAGATGGACTGAGATTAGCATACAACGACAGTGGAATGAGCTTAACAGAGCATGTTGCAGTACCACAAACGCCTGAACATAGATTCATTAGAAATGCAGGCAAAGGAACGATATAAATACATTAAATGGAAAGAGCGATGAGTTTAGATAAGATCAACGAAACATCATTAATAGGAATTGAAGGGCATATTAAAATATGGGATCCTGAATCAGGTGAAGTATTAGTTCGTAGAAGAAATGCTATCAACTACGAAAATATGAGTATTGCTATAGCTAGTTTGCTTGCAAACGAAGCTGGCAACTCAGGTAACCATCATATTGCTACAATGAGATTTGGAAATGGCGGAACAACCATTGACGGATTAGGAACAGTAACATACAAAGCAACAAACACCAACAGTGCCAGCGGTGCTTTGTATAATCAAACATTTAGTCAAGCAGTTGACGAATCAGTAAGCGGAAGTGCTCTTAACGGTACAGAAATAAATCATACCAGTCCAAACACTTTCAGTGATGTCATAACAACATGTACATTGGATTTTGACAGTGTCACAGGTGAAGATGCAGATGACACTGCAACCAATATGAACGGCACATATGTATTTGATGAACTAGCAATTTACAGTGGTAACAACGATTTGTTAACACATGTTGTTTTCCATCCTGTACAAAAAAGTGCAAACAGAAAAATACAAGTAATTTATACACTAAGAATTAGATCAAGTTTCGCAGACTTATAATGAGGAAAAGATAATGCCATACACAATAGATTATAGTCAAAGTAGTAAAACAGCAATAGTTGTTAACGATGGAACAATTGATACCAGTACAAGTATTGGATTGATTGGTAAAAACTATACACGCTTTGGCGAAATACTAAACGAAAACATGTTACACATAATGGAAAATTTTGCTAATAAAAATGCTCCAAGTAATCCAACAGAAGGTATGCTGTGGTACGATACAGCAAACAGCCAACTTAAAATTTACGATAACGGTGTATGGAGTGTTATTTTAAGTGGTGCAGGCACAACTAAAATTGAATTTAGAAACAGAAAAGACACAGGTGGTAATTATCATAAAACAATAGAAATGATTGTAGATAACAATATTGTAACAATCACAACAGATGATACTACAGCTTGGACACCTCATGCAGATGAAAAACTTGAAGATGGAGTAACACAACTTAGCACACAGTTTCCAACTATACAAGCTGGTATCACAATGAACAATACCACACATTACAAATTTAGAGGTATTGCCACAAGTGCAGAATATGCCGACCTTGCAGAACGTTATGCCGCAGATGAAGAATATGAAGCGGGCACAGTAGTAAGATTAGGTGGGACACACGAAATTACACAAACAATGCAAGCACATGACAGTGATGTATTTGGTATAGTAAGTACTTCACCAGGATTTGAAATGAATGCCGCGGCTGGTACAGATGCTACACATCCGTTTGTAGCACTAGCAGGAAGAGTACCTTGCAAAGTAATTGGCAAAGTTGTCAAAGGACAAAGAATAGTTTCAAGCAATACACCAGGACATGCAATGGCAATAGCCACACCAGCTGACCAGTGTTATGCAATTATAGGAAGAGCATTAGAATCAAAAGATACAGACGATGCCGGAACAATAGAAGTAGTTGTGGGGGCAAAGTAAATGGCGCAGTCCATTGGGGATCAAGTACTTAATACTGATTTTAATCTAGTAGCATTTGATGTTAACAAGGTTTTTGGAGACAAATATCCAACAGCTCTTGTAACAGATGTTAACAGAGGTGCTACTCATAAATTTGGTTGGGGTGCAATCAATGTTGATGATAATATTGCCAATGGCGTAATAATTACAGCAGAAAGATTACAAGAACTAGTAACAAGAGCAAATATTAGTATTGACCATACCACAGTGAATGATCATGTACTTGTGTTTATTGTACCAGCAAATAGAACAACCATAGCCGCAGGCACACCTATTAGAGCAGAAGATCTTAACCTAGTAAGATCCAAATTTGATAATATATTAGCAAACAATGTCCACGCAACTGTAGACCCAACTAATGCAAGTGCATTTGTTGCCAATAGTGCAGGATATGGCAGAACTACAGTATGGGATTACCAACTCAATGGTGAACATAAGTGGTTATGGAATTCATATAATGATGCAAGATATTTTTTCAACGGAGGCGGACAGCTAAGAGCTAGCTTAAACATGACCGGTGGTAGCACAGCAGGTTACTATAACTGGAGTGATGTTATTAATGAAATGGGTGTCTTAAATTTTACTTTTGACAATGTATTTCAAAGTGCGGCAACAACAAGTGGTACCAGCGAAGGAAAAGGTTTTTATGATTTGACTGAATACTACGGAGACGGCAGTGACGCCGGAAGTGCTGACGAAGGATTGCTGTTTACTTCAAGCGGAGTAACACTTGGTAAACGTGGTGGAGGCTACGGATATGGTTATGGCTATGGTTACGGATATGGCTATGGTTACGGATATGGACAACAATTATACGGCTATATCACAGGAAAAGGTAATTACCCAGACTGGGCTGATCCAGCCAAAAAAAGCGGTTACGGATATGGATACGGTTACGGTTACGGATACAGTGGCATTTATGTAAGTGCTTATAGCTTGTATTCAACCTATCAATCATTGAAGTTTAGACTATACGGAAAATACACAGACAACGGAGCAGGTGTACAATTTAAGATGGTTTTAGATGATACAAGTCATGCAAACTTCATTGACGGAAGCATTACACCAACAATAAGCTATCTAATGCCTGATACACTTACAATAGGTACAACCAGCTTTGACGTAACACCAGCACCAACATTCAGTATTATAGACGACTTTACAAGTCCAAATGATAGTTAAAAAACTGTTGACAACCCACACATAAATAAGTTATAGTAGTACATAATTATAGGAGAAACTCAGTATGGACGAGAGACTCGAAAAAGCACTAGACTTTGCGAATTATCGAATAACATTAGGCAATCAACAACGTACACTTAAACAACGTATTCGTGTTTTACAAACTGTACATTACAATAAGGGTGTGTTTTTTGCAGACTCACAAACTATTAGTTTTGTAAAAGCACTAATCGATTGTGATAAAAAAGAAAGCGTAATTATTGATTCCAAAGAAAATCCAATAGTAATTGATGACCTAAAGGATTTTTTAGATACACTGCTTAGTGCTTACAACGAATCAATGAATGAATACAAAGTTCAATCAGACAAAATTAAAAAGTCGAGAAACATCAAAAGTTTGATGGATTGGTGATTTATGTCTGAGAAAAAAGGTAACGGCATTTGCATGTTCGTTTACAATAACGAACAGCTGGATTATACTAAATTTAGTATTATTGCGGCTTTATATGCAAAGAATCATATGAAACAAATTCCTGTAACATTGATTACAGATGAAGGTACACAAGGTTGGATAGAACAATCAGTTGATGAAAAACTATTGAACCGTGCTATAGACAATATTGTTATTGATAATGTACAGCATGAAATGAATCCAAGAAGGCATATGGACAGTCCTTGGACTGAATTTAATGCTCCATTTTACAATAGTAATAAACATCAAATTTTTAATCTCACACCATATGAAAAAACATTGTTAATTGATACAGATTTTTTAATCTGTAATAATTTTTATGAGTATCTGTTTGATACAGATATATCTATAGGTATGCATAGATACGCTGAATATTTAGGCGGCGATATACCATATCTAAATGAAGTTACACTTAATAATGCTGGTATAAATCATTGGTGGAGTACAGTAGTCTATTTTGATCGCAGTGAAGAAAGCAAACTGTTTTTTGATATTTGGGCTCACGTAAAAGATAATTGGGAATACTACAGCTTGTTATACCAATATCCAAAAGCATTGTTTAGAACAGACTTTTGTGTTAGTATTGCAAGTCATATGTTAAACGGAATGAACAATGACAACTTTGTACATGACTTTCTAGGAACACCACTTTTAAATATGGATCAACAAGATGATCTTACAAAAGTAAATGGTATTGGTGAACTAGTTTTTCTCAAACACAACAGAGCAGAAAAGTGGAAGAATATTTTGTGTAAACACACAAATGATAACCTACATTTAATGAACAAACGTGCATTAGATAGAAATTATGCCGAACTTATAAAAGAATTTGAAGGAACGGAAATTGTCCAAGCAATCTAAAGAATATCCAAAAAGAGGATTTGTTACGCTAGGTATCAATACTGACCAAGATAATATTAGATATTGTTATGGTTTGGCTTGTAGTATTAAATCATGTGATCCTAATGCTAGTGTTACATTGATAGTTGATAAGGATAAAATCGGAAATGTGCAAAGTTATTACCAAAATGTCTTTGACTACATTGTAGAATTGCCACACGGCAATAGTGCTCACAAAGATGGATTTCATGGAATGAATTTGTGGCAGATTTATCATTGTACACCTTATGAAGAAACAATCTACGTTGACTATGATACGATATTCTCAAATGTAGATGTTGATACATTATGGGATATATTATCAAATGGTGATATAAGTATTCCTTCAGACGCAATGAATTATAGAAATCTTAGAATAGATTATTCAAAGAGATTTGAATTTGAAGTGCAGTACAGATTGCCAAAACTTTTTAATAACCTAATTTATTTTCATAAAAATAGTATACTAGCAGAACAATGGTTTAAAATGGCTGATCCAGTTCTTCAAAATTGGAGAGATGTTTATTCACATTTGTTTACAGATAAAAAACCAGAAACTTTTAACAAAAATATCTTAGCCAATGTAGTTACCCATTTTTTAGATATGGAAATACAAGTCTCTACGAGATTAAACAATTTGTATGATTTACATTTAAACAGTCATGGAGTATTTTTAAATCCAGATGAGATACCTCAAAATTGGACTGATTCATTGAATTATTGGGTTACAGATGCAGGTAGAGTACAAATAGAAAACAGCGTAATCGGTGGTGGAATTATTCACTATAGTGATGAGTTATTTTTAACAGACGAAGTGTTGGATGTCTTCAGAACCAAAGTTACTTAGAGAACTACAAAAAGAAAAGCCTAGTCATAAATGGTATGTTTACTATGATGTAGACACAGGTGATATCGTCACGGTAACCAACAAAGAAAAAGATTTCATACATCATCCGCATCTAATTACAGACAGTGATGATGCAAGGCAAATGCTAATGGGCTTTGTTGACCCAAAAAAATATGCTATTGTAGACATCAATGGTGAACTTAAACTTGTTGAGAAATCAGCAGTAATTAGGATCAAAGAAGCTGAAAACAAACTTAGTATTGTGCCTATAAGCAAAACACAAGCAGATGTTAATATATTCTTGTACAATAATCAATGGAAGATGGAAGTAAACTTTAGTCAAGATACATTGTATAGAATGACAGGCAAACGTTTCTTTAGAAATGTAAGTGTTAATCCTGAATCAGGAGCATACGATCCTATTAACCTATATCTAATAAAAAACAATGATCCTAACTTTCTAATCAAAACAATAACAATTGATCCTGCTGAATTAATCGACGAGGGATATTTGATATATGACTTAACACCTCTTAGAAGGTTGTGTAATCTAACTGAGATATCAATAATGACTAGGAAAATTTTTAGTAGTTATAGATTGCAACGTAGAGTAAACTTTACTGGAGTTGAATATACTACTAGATATACCAAAAGACGCAATTTTTGTGTACCAACACCAGTTGACAACGATATTGCTTGTGACTTTACTATCCAACAAATTGATGACAAACAATTCATAAAAAGCAATTTTGCCAACCCACAGGACGAGAAGATATATAAAGATATAGGAATTTATTTGACAGAACCGCGTAATCCTAATAGATTAGTAGGAATGCTTAATCTCCCACTTAAAGAGATAGGATGGCAAAACACAATAGAAATTAATACTGATATTGATTTACTTACTTGCGGATTTTTATGCAAAGACGGCGCAAATTTAACCTTTGACTATGCAACCACGGAGCAATCACAATGACAAAAGTACCCATCAACGAATTTGACATTGTATACATTAGTTACGATGAACCAAATGCAGAACAAAACTATGCAGATCTATTAGATAAATGCCCGTGGGCAAAACGCAGTCACGGAGTATGGGGCAGTGATGCCGCACATAAAGCCGCGGCGGCAATGAGCGATACTGATAGATTTATTACTATTGATGCAGATAACATTGTAAGAGATGATTTTTTCAATGTTGAATTAGACATGAATAGAATTAGAGAAACAGATGTGATAAGTTGGGCAGGCAAAAATGCAGTCAATGGTTTGGTATATGGAAATGGTGGAATAAAATGTTGGCCCGTGGATGTTGTCAACAGAATGCGTACACATGAAGCGGCTCCTGAAAGTGATAAAGCAAATCAAGTTGATTTTTGTTGGAGTATAAGATATGTTCAAATGAACAATGTCTATTGTGATGTAATGAACAATGGTAGTCCTCTACAGGCATGGAGAGCAGGTTTCCGTGAAGGTGTTAAGATGGGTTTAGAAGGAGGAGATGTTGTTGATCCTAAAGACCTTAAACGTATTCATCAGGACAACTATAGAAGATTGTTGGTATGGATGAGTATAGGAGAAGATGCTACAAATGGTTTGTGGGCAATCTACGGAGCAAGACTTGGCTGTCACATGACAAATGTAGAAAGACGCAAATGGGACTGGCGTAATGTAAGAGATTTTGATTGGCTCAGCAACTTTTTTAGAGATGAACTATTCCCTGAATTTGAAGGCGGTGATCAACTGTGCGTAAATACTGGAGTCACATGGGATTGGAATAAACTTAAAGCTAAAACTGTAGAACTAGGAGAAGACCTCAGAGGAAAACTAGATTTAGAGATAAGTGATTTAGATTGGACTGGCAGTAGATTTTTCAAAAGAGTTTACAAAAATCCTCATAGACTAGGAGCAATGGTCAGAGAGGGCGAAGTGGATGATACCATCGCAGACTAAAACTTGCAAGCTAGCCTCAAATGGCTATGATCAAAGATCAAAGGGTGCTTGTTGTTTTATTAAAAATGGTTGGGACAAATTCCCTAGTCCTGGTACTGTTAAAGGATATTTAAATTCAGCATTTATAAAAGAAGTTAGACATGCACTTGCCAATGGTGAAGAACATAGTGCATGTGAAAAATGCTGGCAAGACGAAGCAAACGGTAAAAAAAGTAAAAGAATACATGCTGATGTTAATTTAGATTCACAACCAGACGGAGTGCTCACACAGCTTTCACTTTTTAGTGGAAACAAGTGTAATTTAGCATGTAGAACTTGTGGCGCACATAGTAGCACTGGATGGTTTAAGGAACATCAATACATACTTAAACAAACAGATAATTTTCCTGGTGTTTATGATAAAGCTAAGATCAAAAATTTTTCAAACAAAATTAATGTACCACTAGACAAACTACAATACATAGAAGTGCTTGGAGGTGAACCTTTTTACGAAACAGAGCATTTAGAATTTTTAGAAAGAGTTTGTAGAGAAGCTGATCCTAGTAAGATTACACTTTTTTATAGCACCAATGGCACCAAAACAATAGAGCCTAGTATTGAAAAAATGTTCAACAAGTTTAAAAATATTATGATTAGTTTTAGCATAGATGCAGTAGGAAAACGTTTTGAGTATATAAGAACACTAGGCGTATGGGATCAAGTTGAAGAAACTATAGCATATTGGAAAAGTAGACCTAATGTATCTTTGAAAAACCATGCTACTATGAGTGTGTTAAATATAATGTATGCCAACGAAGTTTGGAAATATTTTACTGATGTACATGGATTTGAGAACAATCAAATTGGTTATACATATGCAATATTTCCACCGCATTACAATTACAGTGTAATAAGCAATGCTACTAAAACTAAACACATGGATTGGATATTAAACAGTTTGTCTTTTGGACAGCATACAAAAAGTATACAAAGCTATTTTAAAAATGCAGAATATAATGAACAAAATTTTAAGTACTTTCTTGATGCAATCAAATACACCAACGATTTTAGAAAATTGGATATACAAGATTATTTGCCAGAACTTTGCAAGGTGTTAGATTTATGAGTTACTGCAAATTATTCAAACATGGACTAACTATTGACCCAGACGGCAGTGTATATCCTTGTTGTGTAATGGACAAAGGTAACGGATATCCAAAGTACTCTCTTGAAGATGATTGGCGTAGCAAACATATGGAGATGTATGAACAAAGTAAGCACGGCTGGGTTGATAGATGTCATGGGTGTAAAACTGTTGAAGAACGAGATGGCTCTAGCTATAGAACAACATATAATAAAAAATTAGAAGGTTATGAAGATTCTGATGGAATATTATTTTGGGATCTAAAAATCAATAATACATGTAATCTTGCTTGTAGGATATGTGGAGGTCACAGTAGCAGTACTTGGGAAAAAATTGTTAAAGAAAATCCTGATATGCCTCTAGGTGTTCATTACGGAAAACAAAATAGAAAGAAATGGCACAAGGAAGTAAAAGACCTGACCACAGAATTACATGATGCAATGGAAATAAAGTTCACAGGTGGTGAACCTATTATGATTCCACAAGTAAGGAAAATAATAGATTACTTGATTGAAAAAGATCTTGCAAAAAATATTAACCTCGCACTGACAACAAATGGCACTTGGGATCTAAGTGCATACTACGAAAAGTTTCGCAAGTTTAAAGCGACAACGGTGACAATAAGTGCGGACGGTGTTGGACCTCTGTTCAACTATCTTAGACAAAATGCAGACTGGGAGCAAGTTTGGCCCAACATTTTAGACATGAAGAAAAATATAGAACAGATTTATATTTTATGCACACCACAAGCACTTAACAATCATCTATTAGATGATATAAGAGATTTCTTCAAACAACACGATATCCACTGTGTTTTCAATCAGCCTGTATACAGTCCAAGTTGGATGAAACCTGAAGCATTAGATGAACCTCGGTTACGCAAGAAGTTTATTGAACAAATGACTTTGTTAGATCAAATACATGGCACTGATTATAGAGAGTTTATGCCATGACAACATTTGGAAAGCAAGCTCTAACTGACAATGAATTTGATGAATTGTATGACGACTATGTAAAATGGTTGCTAAACTACAAAGTAAACATTGATGCTACACATAGATGCATGTTAGCTTGTGCATTTTGTAGCAGGACAATTTTAGATTGGGGAATGGATCAAGTCAAAGATTATCAAAACGCTTATGGAGATCTAACAATACAAGACGCTGTAAGATTAGGCAACACATTTAAAACACAAATGTTTTGCGGTAATATAAGTGATCCAATTTACAATCCACAGTTTTTAGAAATACTTGATGCACTAGGAGACACAACTACAGAACGTGTACAAATACATACCAACGGTAGCCACAAAAAACAAGAATGGTGGCACCAGTTAGTTGATATTTGCAACAGCAAAAAATATTTTACAGAAATGATTTTTGGCATAGATGGCATTGATCAAAAGACTGCATTGCACAGAAAGAATCAAAAATTTGATGAAAGTTGGTATGCTATGACATACTGTAAACAAAATTTAAATCCAAAAAACAGTCTTGTTACATGGCAGTTTATACCTTTCAAATACAATCAACATGAAATCGAACAAGCCAAACAGTTGGCAAAGCAACACAAAATAAGATTCTTGACTGTAAAAAGCGGTAGGTTTGGATACGACAATGGTCCTTTAGATCCGCCAGATGATCAAAATCTATACAGTACAAATATACAAAGCACAAGAGAATTTATTAGATATGATCAAGGCGAGGAACACACTGAGGAGGTCAAAGTATGAAGAAACTTAAACCACAATGTATGCCTCATAGATTTGATTTTAGCAAAGCCAAGGATTTAGGAAACTTTCCTAATTTTACCAGTGCTGGATTTATGATGCCTTGTTGTTGGTTAGATCATATGCCTCTCAAACAAGAAAACTATGCTAATTTGTGGGACGAAGAACTAAACATAAAAAATGTTGATTCTATTGAAGAAATATTGTATAGTAAACAATGGAAAGAATTTTTCAAAATGTTAATGAATGACCAGGAAAAAGCACATCCTATTTGTTGGAAAAACTGTGCAGTTGATGTTGAGGATGAATGATGCAAAAACTGTGGATATTTGGTGATAGTCATGCTGATCCAAATTCTAATTACAAAGAATATAAACATATCCGTCTGCACGAATTACAAAACATCGATGAGTTTGAACATACGTCAACTATACTCAATGTTTACAGTGAAAAAACTGGACAACGTTATGATACAGATTGTTTAACTTACGAAGGATGGGCTCATTGGTTGTCCAAAGAATATGATGTAGAAAATTATGCACAAGTTGGAATAGGTGGTGACACTTGTTTTTTACGTCTTACTAACAAAACTGATGAACATACAGACTGTAAAAATATCAAGGTGATTTTTATATTAGCTGATATATCAGATCGTGTGCCAATGATGGGCTACGAAGCTAGTAAGCAATGGAGTTTTTTATTTCATGCATATGATAAAAAGGATTATGATAAAATTATAGGCAAATCAAATAAGACCGGTGATTGGATAGACACTTACCACAAATATCACGAGTTTGCAAAAACTTTTATGATGGATCATGTAGAAACAGATGAGTATCAAAATAGGATTAAATTATTTCTAGGTGCTTTGGATCATTATGCTGGATTTTTTAAAAGTTTTATATGTATACCGGTTAACAAATATAAGTACACCGCAACAGAATGGCACAAGCAACATACTTTTCAAAACATGGAGGTTAGATATGATCTAACTCTAGAGCCTCTAGCAAGGCAAGGTGAAATGCCAAATGAAATGTATCAAGAAGTGTTTAGAGGCAAAAAACAAGGACGCTTAAAGCCAAAAAATTTATGGCCCAATCATTTAGATACAAAACACAATCGCTATTTTTATGAGCAGATGAAAGAATGGATAGAAACAGATGGGTAGAAAACAATTAGAAGATGAACTAAACGAAACAAGAGACTTGCTCAATAGTATAAGTCCTAGTTTTTGTTTAGCCAAATGGTTGCAACATACATTGTATTTGCAAAATGGAATGAATCACAGTTGTCACCATCCTCCTACACACAAAATACCTGTTGAAGAAGTATTAAAAAATCCTAAAGCACTACATAATACCCAACATAAAAAAGAACGTATGAGACAGATGCTTGCTGGCGAAAGACCAAAAGAATGCGATTACTGTTGGAGAGTAGAAGATCAAGGAGACAAGTTCTTTAGTGATAGAACTTACAAAAGTCAAACCAGCTGGGCAATGCCACACATATATGATGTTATGGAAAAAGGTGCTGATACTGATATAGAACCCAGTTATTTGGAAATAAGTTTCAGCAATGTATGTAATCTAAAGTGTGCATATTGTAGTCCTGATCTCAGCAGTAAATGGATGGAAGAAATTAATCAGTATGGAGAATATCCAACACATTTTAAACACAATAATTTAGAAGCACAGAAGGACATGGGTAGAATGCCCATTCCTAAAAAAGATCCTAATCCTTATGTTGATGCATTTTGGAAATGGTGGCCTGAACTATATCCAAACTTACACACATTAAGACTTACAGGCGGCGAACCATTGATGAGCAAAGATTGTTGGCAAGTGCTGGAAGCAATTAAAGATAATCCAAGAGATGATTTAGTGCTTGCTATAAACACAAACTTAGATGTAGAACCTAAATTATTAGAAAGATTCATTGCACTTGCAAAAGAGATCGGACCAAATATCAAAGAACTACAAATATTTACAAGCGGAGAAAGTACAGGAGCGGCGGCTGAGTATGCACGTTTTGGTTTAGATTATGATAGATGGTATAAAAACTGCGATTGGGTATTAAGTGAATTGTACGGAGAATTTAAACTAGTTTTTGCATTTATGACCACAGTCAACATATTGAGCGTTGGATCATATCATCACTTTCTAAAAGACGTGATAAAATTAAGAGCTAAGTATATTAAACACAAAGACGATGGAAACGTTTTGCCTTGTATGTCTAACTTTCTTCGTTATCCAAATTTCCTAGCTATATGTAATTTAGATGATGAAACCAAAGCAATAGTGGAAAAAGATATTATAACTTTTGCAGAAAGTTATCAAGTCGGCAATACAAAGGATACAGGATTTTTATGGTTAGAAGAAATAAACCAATTGGAAAGATTGTTGGCATTTATGAATGATGACAGCATAGGTACATTAGATATGAACCGCAGTGATTTTTGGAAATATGTAGACGAGTATGATATTAGAAGAAATACAAACTTTGCAAAAACATTCCCAGAGCTAGAAACGTATTACAAAATTTGTAAAACATATGATTATCAAGGTGAGTCATGAAACATAAAGAACTACAAAAAGTTAAAGATCAAGTAAACAAAGTAGGTTGTGGATTTTGTGCGGCTAAGTGGTATAATAGTACTATATGGTTAAGCAATGGTAGAACTGCTAGTTGTCATCATCCAGAAGCACATTATATTCCACCAAGAGAAGTATTTAAAAATCACAAAGCAATACACAACACAGAGTTTAAAAAGCAACGTAGAAAAGAAATGCTCGAAGGTAAACGCCCTGATGAATGCACATACTGTTGGGCTGTAGAAGATGCAGACCCTGACGCAATGAGCGACAGAGTTTTCAAAAGTAGCATTTATACTCCAGAAGAAATAGAAGCAATCAAAAATATTGGTTGGGATGAAGATGTTAATCCTAAGACACTTGAAATTAGTTTTGACAATCTGTGCAATCTAAGTTGTAGTTACTGTAATCCTGAGTTCAGTACTACTTGGGCCAATGACATAAAAACAAATGGTATATATGAAGGCATGAAAACAGCAGGTGGCGGAGCATATCAGAATGACGGAGATCATGCTCATAGCTTTGGTCTCAAAGGACATGATGGCAACTTGTTTACCAAAGCATTCTTTAAATGGTTTGATGATGGTCTCAAAGAAGATTTACAAGAGTTAAGAGTAACTGGTGGTGAACCTACTCGTAGTCCTCACTTTTGGAAGCTGGTAGATAAATGCGAAGGTGAAAAGTTTAACTTTGCAATAAACAGTAATCTTATACTTGAAGATAAAATGATGGATAAACTGATTGATGCAAGCAAAAAGTTTCAAACATTTGATTTGTATACTAGTTGTGAAACAGCAGGCAAACATGCAGAACTAATACGACATGGATTTAAATATAACACATGGAAACGTAACCTTGTGCGTTTTGCTAAAGAAGGCAACTATAGACATATTAGTATTATGATGACAATAAGCAACCTTACGTTGTTTAGTATCACTGACTTTTTAGATGATATGATTGATCTTAAAAGAGAATTTAGCAACAAAGCATTGTTTCATATGACATTAAACATATTGCGTTTTCCTAGTTTTCAAAGTGTTACCCTGTTACCAGAGTATATTAAACAAGAACGAATAGCACATCTAACAGAATGGTTAGAAGCATTTGGAAGTTTCTTAACAGATAGTGAGAAAGCACATATACAAAGATTAATCACATATCTTCAAAAAATTAATAGAGCAATAGAAGATACAGATACAGTAGAAGATAAACAAGCAGACTTTGTTAAATTCTTCAGCAGTTATACCAAACGCAGAGATATTGATATTGTAAAAACAATAGACAATGCAGGATTTACTAAATGGTGGGAGGAAATGAATGAAGCAACAGCCTAACAAAGACCCAAGCAAAAGTTTTTGTATTATTCCTTGGATACATCTAAATACTTGGCCCAACGGTAGTGTGTTTCAATGTTGTATTACTGACTACAGAAATGTAATTGGTAATCTTAAAAATAATACGCTTGAAGAAGTATTCAACAATGACTATATGCGAGAACTTAGAAAAGATTTACTAGAAGGAAAATTTCCTGAAAGCTGTGTTAAATGCTATGAACAAGAAAACATGGGCATTACAAGTTTTAGGCAGAATGCTAATCGTCAGTTCAATCATCATATTGCAGACATAGAAAACAAAACAACAGAAGAAGGACATGTAGATGATGTAAAGTTACACTATTGGGACTTTAGATTTAGTAATTTGTGCAACATGAAATGCCGTATGTGTGGCGGACATCTAAGCAGTCTTTGGAATGCAGATGAATTAGCTGTATATGGATCACCTAGCGAATCAGCACCTGGCGGTGTTGTAAACACAAGAGATGTAAGCAAAGAAAACCTTTATGACTTGTTGGAAAATCATATTGATCATGTAGAAGAGGTATACTTTGCTGGCGGCGAACCACTTATAATGGATGAACACTATTATATCCTAGAAAAACTAATTGAAAAGAAACGCTTTGATGTAAGAATAAGATACAATACAAATTTACTCAAACTGAAATTTAAAAAATGGGACAACATTGAACTATGGAAAAACTTTGAGCATGTAAATGTACTTGCAAGTTTAGATGCTATGGATTCTCGAGGAGAGTACATTCGTAAAGGTACAGTTTGGAAAACAATTGAGCAAAATGTAGATAGAATTATGCAGGCTAAAGCAGAACAAAATGTTATGTTTAGTATAAGTCCTACAATTAATTTGTTTAATGTTAAAACCACACCTGAGTTTGTAGACTGGTTGTTCAGTAAAGGTTTGCCAATGCATAATATTCATCTAAACAATGTACTGACTAATCCACAGTGGTATCATGTTAACCTACTACTTGACAGTGATAAAGAAGAAATCAAACAAAAATTTGATCAACATCTTGCTACTGTACCTGGGGATCAAAAAGATGATTTGAGAAGCAAGTACAACAGTATTATCGAATATATGGTCTTGGACAATTATTTGGATGGAGATGGTATGCATGATATGGACAAATGGAGAAAATCTAGCCTAAGAGCAAAGTTCTATGAAGTTACAAGTTTATTGGACAATCACAGAGAAGAAAGTTTTCCACAAGTATTTCCAGAGTTAGAAAATTTTTACCAAGAGGCAAAGCAAGAATATCGAAGAACCAAAAAATGACGGCTAGCAAAACATTTTGTGTACTGCCTTGGTTGCATGTTAACCTTTGGCCCAGCGGTGACGTTCATCATTGTTGTTTAGCAGAAAAAGATAATGCCATGGGTCAGCTATCTACAGCTACACCTGATCAAATAGTAAACAATCAAAAATACAAAGACCTAAGGCTTAAGATGTTGAAAGGTGAAAAACCTTATAGTTGTATGAGATGCTTTGAACGAGAAGATCACAATATTGTTAGTATGAGACAACATCATAATGATTTCTTCCAAGATAGAATAGATTCAGTATTAAGCAAAACTCAACCCGATGGACATGTAGACGATTTTAAATTTGAATATTGGGATTTTAGATTTAGTAATTTATGCAATATGAAATGCCGTATGTGTGGCAGTCACTTTAGCAGTCAATGGTATGATGAAGAAGTAGAACTGGTCCGTAGAGGAGATCTTAACAGTAAGTCATACCCAGTAGCATCACATAGACTTATGAATGCACAAGATACCAGTAGTTTCGATATCATCGAATGGATAGACAGTAAAATTGATGATGTAAAATATATCTATTTTGCTGGAGGTGAACCTTTGATTATGGATGAACACTACTACATCTTGCAAAAATTAATTGAAAAAAACAGGACAGATGTAAAAATAAAATACAATACCAATCTGTTGAAACTTCGATTTAAACAACATGATTTACTGGACATGTGGAGTAACTTCAAACACATTCAAGTAAGTGCAAGCATAGATGATGTAGATGCAAGAGCTGAATATATACGCAAAGGCACAGTATGGAAAGATATTGAAAACAACCTACAAAAACTTAACACAACCAATGTACAACTGCACGTTGAATGCACAACACAGGTTTTAAATGTTTTAAACTTGCCAAAACTTTTTGAAAGATTGCAAACTATTGGCATACCCAGTCATGACATTATGCTACACAATGTATTACAAAGTCCAAAATACTATACAGTTAAAGTGCTGAGTGACGACCTAAAACAGCAGGTAAAAAACCAATTTGAAGATTGTTTAAATACACTTGAACACAAAGAACGTGCAATTCTTGAACCTAAATTAAAAAACATTATAGACTATATGTATGATATGAATAATTTCGATAGACAAGAACAGCAAAGACGTTTCAAAAAAAGAACACAGCAAATGGATAATCTAAGACAAGAAAATTTTAATCAAGTTTTCCCTGAACTAGAGGAATGGTATAATGGCATTTCTTTGTGATTTACCTTGGGTGCATTTTAGTATATTTCCTCATGGAAGCACAAGTGTTTGCTGTGAAGCTGAACACAAAAAAGCGGCGGGACATGGATATAATATTGATGCTCGTGGCGAAAAAAATATACTTGGTGTAAAAAATCATAGCATTGAACAAATTGTAAACAGTGACAATTATCGTAGAATACGCAGAGAGATGTTGGCTGGAAAAATACCTGATGCTTGCATGGGCTGTAAAAAAATTGAAGATGGTGGTGGTCGTAGTAAACGCATCAGAGACAGTATATGGAAAGATGATTGGTCCAAAGTAACTGCTGAAGATGGAACTATTACACCTAATTTGCGTAGCATCGAACTGAGGCTAGGCAATCATTGTAACTTGCGTTGTAGAAGTTGCAATGCAGAAAGCAGTACCAAGTGGATAAAAGAATATGATCTACTAAAAGATAAACTACCACTTGCCAGCAACTATGATAAAATTAGAGCAGAAGATCGCTACAGTTTTGATTGGGTAGACAGTGATGAGTTTTATCAAGACATACTAGCACACACTGGTGATTTAAGAGAACTACACATAAGTGGAGGTGAGCCATTTTTAATCCCTCGTCACTTTAAATTTTTACAAGGTTTACTAGACCAAGGTAAAACTGATATAAACATTGGCTATCACACAAATTTAAATTATGATTTAGAAAAGATAAAACCAGGATTAGAAATACTAAGTGAATTTAAAAACGTTAGATTCAATCTTAGTTTAGATGATGTTGACCAAAGAAATGCTTACATAAGAAATCCTGCTGATTGGGAACTTAGCATAAAGAATATACGTTTGTTCCAAGAACGCTATCCTAGAATAAAACTTCTTATATGTCAAACTATAAATGTATACAATTTCATGTATGCTGAAGAACTTTGGAAATGGTTACAAGACAACGGAATAGATTTATATCATTACTATAATCATGTACACAGTCCTGACTATCAAACTGCATACATTATACCAAGTGATATGCGAAAGCGTAAGTTAGATAATATTGATGTATTATTACCAGAATACATGCTGGATGATCTAATAGGCAGATATCATAACGACTTAGATTATGAGCAAGCAAGAGATACTTTTGTACACTTCACCAAAGCACTTGACAATACCAGGCGAGAAGACTGTGCTAGTGTTTTTCCAAAATTGGAGTTTTTGTTTTGAGTTTTAGTTGGAGTAAACCTGCATACAACCAATACCAGTTTCATGTAGAATTGAGCAATGTTTGTAATGCGGCTTGTCCTATTTGTCCACGCTATTGGGCTGGTAGCAGAATAACCAGACCTGGATTGACACCAACAAGTATTTCATTTGACAAATTTAAACAATGGTTTCCTCTTGATGTACTGGAAAAAACAGATAGAATTATGTTGTGTGGTAATCAAGGAGACCCTTTTGCCGCCAAAGATATTGTGGAAATATTAGAATATTGTGCTGAAAATCTTCCTGCAAACAAACAACTTGTAACACACAGTAATGGCGGACTACGCAGTGAAGAAGTTTGGACACGAGCAGGAAAAGCATTAAGTACAGATCCCAAGCATTACATGTGGTTCAGTATCGATGGACTGGAAGATACAAATGAATTGTATAGAAGAAATGTAGATTGGGATAAGCTCATGCGGAATGCATCAGCTTTCATCGAAGCTGGCGGAGTTGCATATTGGGATATGCTGGTTTTTAAACACAATGAACATCAGATTGAAGAAGTAAGACAACTAGCAAAAAACATGGGTTTCAAAAATGTTCGCATAAAAAGTCCTGATGGATTGGTATGGGATAACAAGATACAAAAGCGAGGTGTATATGATGCACAAGGTAAGTTAGAGTATTATATAGAAGCGGCAGATGATTTACAGTACGTGAATGCACCTGTGGGTATGGAAAGAAATTATGAAGACCCTGTTGCCTATGTGGGTAATCCTCCTGACCAATGGACGGAATATGTTAGTAATCATCATTTTGTTCAATATGAAGATCACAATATTAAATGCAAAAGTTTGAAAAACACAGGCAGTGAAATTATGATACAATGTGATGGATTGGTTATGCCTTGTTGTTACATAGGTGAACTATGGGCTAGTGGTAGACAAGATGATGCAAAAAAACAACTACAAGGCATTTGGGACACTGAAAAACTTTACTTGACAAAAAACAAATTTGAGAATATAATGAATTATCTAGACTCTACAATAATGAAGTCATGGACCATGACTACATATGCACAAGGAAAGTGCATGTATTGTGCTAAAATATGCGGACACGACAGTCCAATGGATAGACTTATTCATACAAAAGCAGGACCTGGACATGATAAAATATCGATTTAAAATCAATTTCTTTTGGAAAGAATATCAAAACAATAGTCTTTACTATAATCTTTATGACAACAATGCGGCAGTTGAAGATTTTGTTAAGGCTGTTAAAGCTGGCAGTGATGTTCCGGTATACAGTAGTAGTATGTGTTTTACCAAAAGTGAAACTGTAAACAAATATTGTGAACTATATCAGCAAGCAAAAAAATTACTAGAAACAGACATTTACAATGATACCATCGGAAAGATAGATCCTGAGTGTATACTCGACGGATGGAATCAAGATACACTAAATTATTTGCACAATTATGTTGAAGAATATGAAATACTCATTGATCAAAATAAAATTAGCGATACAGAAAACAGATGGCTTGGGCCGTTGATTAGTAAGTTCAATGATAACATACACAACTTAGAAAATGATAGAGTTGGATATGATGGTAGCTGGTTAGGATTTAGAATGGAGCCTTTTCAAAAAATTCCTATCAGAGAAGAACACATGGAACTTTTTAAGCCTGGATATAGAAAGCGTAAACTATATCTAGGATACAGCGAAATTGGTAAAACATTATGGCACATGTACGAGGCCAACGATGTGCAAGCCGCAGAGCGTAAACAAAGTAACCCAAAAGCACACATTACGAATGAAATAATGTTGCCATACTTTAATTCAACTTGGGATTGGGAAAAGTATTGCAATTGGTGTGAACAACATGCACAAGGTGTTGATCATATAGATCCACGTCAATGGGGACAAATAGAAATTGGTACCCTGGTTGATCCATATGCTTATCAAATCAAACCTTTTGACAAGATTGAAGTAGAGTTGGAGGAATAATGTACAAGCAATTAGAAATTAAATTTAGAAATACAGATGATGAAACAACAAAAAATGTTGTTTGGGATATAAGAGATTTTCCGCTGGCGCAGAAATGGGCATCAGCATTACAAAAAGATTACTTAGATACAGATGCAAGAATAGAAAAGCAATTTATGTTGCACGGTTGGGTATATCCTAAAACTAAAATTGAACGTACAATTCCTTTTATGTGTGAAGAATTAAACTTTCATATCGAAAGAGTAAATCAATACTGTAAGGAACATAAAATAGACTACAATATAGATCTCCACTTTGATGCAAAAACAGTTGACCAAGAACAACTAAACAAAATACATCATCATTTTGAAATACTAATTGGACAGATTTGGAACGTCAGCGAATACTGGGATCAATTTGATAAGTCACATCAATTCAGTGTTAACAATTTCAATTGGTTGTGTCATGAAATAGAAAGTCAACTAAGAGGACTTGAAGCATATGAAGATAACAAAAGTTCAAGCAGTGTTGTTATCTGTATGGAACCTATTGTAAGACATGATTTAATTGAAGCTGATGGAGACTATGATCATTTTGAAATGAGTCATCAACCTTTTGGTGCAATAAGAATGCACTATGCACAAACTGGTAAAACACACAGAGAAGCATGGCATGACGAAGATGAAGATATCTTCAATAGTAATATTAGTGGTATTAGGTATTTGAGTGGAGAGTTTGATGTAAACTTTAATCATGGACATCCTGGTGAAAATTGGGACGATTTTGAAAAATGGTGTATGGAAAAGCAAATTGACATAAAAGACAAAACACTTAGCCTAGGTTGGTGTTTTTTAGGAGATCTAAACAGAAGGGCAAGCGACTTGCCAGAGGATAACATAGAAGCAATGTTAGAACTGTGGAACTATGATGATATATGTGGAATTGCATTGTATGATGAAAACAATATGCAACTGGCTGAGAAAAGCTGGAACTATAACTGGTTAGACTGGTACACAGAACGCAAAAACAAACTATTAGAAGCTTCTTAGAAAACACAGTGAATGATTAAAAAAGCGGTTATCTGGGGTACTAGAAGAAGCGGTACCACTTACCTACAAGATTTGTTTTGTAATGGACTAGGCGTTAAGGAGCGTGATAGAGCAAGATTCAGTGAAAGTTTCAGCTACAGTCATTATGAAAAATATACAAAACTATTTGCACCTTATTTGATACCTAATGTGCATACCTTTAAAATTGAATGGTTACCTGGTATGCTAAATGAAATCAAATACAGAGAACCTTGTTTTATAAAACTACATTTTGATAATAGTTATAACATACCCACAGACATTTTAGATTTTTTACTGAAAAACTATACAAATATTATTGTATACAGAAAAGATTGGTGGGAACAAGTTACCAGTCTTGCACTTAGTCATATCACAAACAATTGGCACAATAGACCAGGTATTGCACCTATTAATGAAAAACCCACTACTATCGACAAGAAAACTTGGAACTGGTGTCAACAAAGATTAATAAAGTCTTATGATTATCATATGATTGATATAAATGCAATCAATGACAAACAGATAATTAGTTATGAAGATATGGTAAACAGTATGGACCAGCAAGGTCATGTTTTCGGTATGTCAAAAACCAATCATATAAAAATGATGGATAAAAAGAAAAGCATATTGAACTATGATGAGGTTCGATCATGGACTACTGAAAATTTTACTACAAAATGGTTTACATTAAAAAATGGAAAGCTAACAGCAAATGAAGAATTACAAACTCAGTAATACAGGACAAAAACTAGAAACAAAACATTTTTGTGCTTTGCCTTTCCTACATTATGAAATCAAATCGTTTGGGCATGTCGCACCATGTTGTGTAAGTAGAACTGTTTACAAAGACGAAAACGGTGTACCTTTCAACGCGGCAACACACAATATTCAAGACATAGTTGACAGTGAAGATGCTCGTGCAATGCGTCAAGCGGCACTTGAGGATAAACCTGTTAGAGGCTGTGAAGAATGTTATATTGAAGAAGCAGATGGTAATGTAACGAGACGCATGAGAGAAAATCTAAAGTATGCTAATCAAGGATTAATGATAGAGCAAAATAGATTTACACATAGATACTTAGACCTAAAGCTGGGCAACCTCTGTAATCTTGCTTGTAGAATTTGTAATGTTTGGAGTAGCAGTCGTTGGGTAGATGACATGCGACAAGCAGGTTATAAAGACTTCTTTAGTAACAAACAAAATACAAATTTTAAATGGTACGAAAATGAAGAATATTGGCAACAACTAGAAACAATATTACCTCATATTGATCAAATTGATTTATATGGAGGAGAACCTTTTTTAATCAAACAGCAATTTAAATTTTTAGAAAAGATAATTGAAAGAGGATATGCACAAAATATTATTTTAAACTATGCAACAAATGGCAGTGTTTATCCTAAACATGCAATAGAAAACATTTGGCCTCACTTTAAATTGGTGCATTTTTTATTCAGTGCTGATGGTATAGAATCTTGTTTTGAATATGCAAGGTATCCAGGAAAATGGAATGTATTTGAAGACACACTCAAACGTTTTGTTTGGGATCATGGATTTAGACCTAAAATCAGTTACAGTATTAGCAACTATAGTATTTGGGATCTAATGCGTAGCTTTGAATATTATGAACGTGAATTCAAAGGTGAAGTCAAACTTTGGTTGAATATTGTTTATGATGGCGGAGCATGTGTAACCAATATGCCTGCTGAATTAAAACAAAAACTTTTACACAAAATAGACACAGAATGGCAACCTCATTGGGAACAGTTGATGCACGAAAAAACATGGGATGGTATACTTACTCATTTAAAAACCAACGACTTGGGTAGTCCAGGCAGAGATTGGGAAGAATTTAAAACAAGAGTTCGTACATATGATCCTGTTAGGAAACAACGTATTGTAGACATTATTCCGGAATACGAGGGCTGGCTATGAGAATACATCTGCTTGGGCAACCACGGAGCGGAACTACATACCTATTCAACGTGATTAGACAATACTATGCAACCAACCAAGATATTGAATTTGGTAATGAACCCTATAACAGTAATTTTAGAGACAATAGATTCTTTCACAAACATTTGCAAGAATTTATAAACACACCCAGATGTGTTATTAAAAATCACACAGTCCATTTGGTTGATATGAAAGAAATGGGACTACTAGATGATTTCAACAGTGCAGTTGACTATACCATAGTATGTTGGCGACAAAATATATTTGAATTAACAGCAAGCATGTGTGTGAGTAGGCATAAGAATCAATGGTATGCAGGTGAACAGGACATAAATCCAATTTACATCGGCGAGCATGAATTTAGAAACTACTGGAGAGGCTTTTATTGGGAAACGTTCAAATTAAAAAATAATATTTACAATCTCAAAGTGGACAAATGGATTAATTATGATACACTTACAAGAGATGTTAAACAAGATTGGGTTAATATAGGACTGTGCTGGACTGACCCAAATGTATTAATCACCTTTAAAAGTCATACAGAAGTAAGTCCTCCCAAACATGAAGTCATCAAAAACTATGAAGATCTTAGAGCATACAGTGAAACGTTATACTTGGAAGAAGAAAGATTAAATTTTAAAAAAGGTATTAAGACAGGAGTTGTCATCAAAGACAACATAATAGAGGATTTTACATGCAACTCAGTTTAAGCTATATTTGTGATAGACCTTACAATATCTATCAAAGTTATACACGACTAAAAGAAAAATACAACATGAGCGTACACATGGACTGTATGGACGGACACTTTGTTCCACGTTTGGGTGTGCATCCTGAAGCAATAGATGAAATAGATTATGCACAACACATTGATGTACATGCAATGATAGCCTGTAACAATCCCGCCTGGGACGCAATACTAAAAACAAAAGCAAATAAAATATTTGCACACTACGAAAGTTTTCACAGTGAGCAACAGTGCATTGACTTTTTAAACAGAGATAAAAGACTGCATCTAGCGTTTAAGCCTTATCATACAATAGCACAAATTGATAGAATTTGCGATAGATTAAATGTAGATGAATTTTTATTAATGGCATATAATCCTGGAATAAAAGTACAAGATAGTTTTTATGACCTTTCTACACTGTCAGACACACAAAGACCAGTTACAATAGATGGTGGTGTTAAGATCAGTACAGTGCTTGAACACAAAGATAATCCAAATATAACATTGGTAGCAGGAAGCAAAGTGTTATTCAATGACAACTATGAGGCTAATATTGCATGCCTAATCTCCTAATACCTTGCAGTGGTCCTGGCACAAGAAGTGTTGGATATACAAAATTTCACAAAGCACTAATACGCATAGGCGATTGTGCAGTAATAGATCATATTATCAACAGTTTTGCGGATATAGATAAAATTTATATTACACTTGGTTATGAAGCTGATTATATACAAGAATATATACAACACAGCAATCGCAAAAATGTAGAATTTATAGAAATAGAAAACTGGAATAGCAGTCAAATTGCCAGCTTTAAGCAAATACCCAGTCATGTATTTGATGAACCATTGTACTACAATGCTTGCGACAACTGGAGTACAATAGTTGATACAGTAGACACAAACACTTGGTTTACTTGTACACCTGATAATAAACAATATTACGACACCAGTGAAGATGTTGTGTACAGCGGAATTAGTTTTATTAAGGACAGCCAGGAGTATTATGATATACTTCAGTCTACAGATATCAGTAGAAATGATTTAATATTGCTACAGCAATTGGACAGTTTACAAAGCAAAGCACTGGTAGATTGGTTTGATGTAGGCAATGTAGAAAGTTATCGCACAGTACAACAGGATGCCAGCTTCAGTGTATTGGATAAAACACAACAAGAAATATACAGTGTAAATGATAGAATAGTAAAACTATTTGTAAACAAGCCTGACATACAACCCAACAACAATTATCCGCACCCACAACCAATTGAACATACTAAACACGGACTAAGTTATACAAAAGTAAATGGCAAAGTCAATCCAATGAATGGCGAATTTGAACGTGTATTTCGTAATCTTCAAGACACTTGGCGTTTTAGCGTACACAACAACATAGCATGTACAAATAGAAGTTTATGGCAAGACAAAACATGGGAACGTTTTGATCAAATAGTGCAACAGTTTCCTGAGTTCAGTGGCACTGTACAAGTAAACGGACAACACATTGATTGCACAAGAACAGTAGAGAACATAGATTGGGACTTGGTTAGCACAGGGCTTGTAGGCGCATGTCATGGTGATCTAGTTGTAGACAACATAATAGTAGGTGAAGATCAAATACATTATATAGACCATAGACCAGGAGTTGTCAATGACATATTTTACGATATATGCAAGTTTTATCACAGCTTGAGATTACACAATCGCAATTTGGAAAATTATCACTTGACGCAAGATGCAAATGGTTATATAATTAAAATATCGCCGAGCGAAGAGGACAGTATTCGTTTGAATCAATTCCAGCTGTCGCCA